>OLQW01000581.1_pt1 | contig 20673 bp, 19 predicted proteins | sample 1672901 | NCBI WGS metagenome assembly OLQW01 (sample SAMEA3136735, study PRJEB25190) | human gut metagenome | reverse complement strand
ATGATTTCTTCATTGTCATAGGTTTCTTTATGACAAGGCTCACTACATTGAAACAGACCATAATCTCCCTGTGTATAAAAGATGCTGTTTTTATCAAAGCCGGCTTTTTGGAAACAATGATCCACATTTGTCGTCAGTACAAAATAATCCTTCTCTTTCACCAGATCATACAAGTTCTGATATATCGGTTTTGGCGCATCCATATATCGATTGATATAGATATATCTGCTCCAATATGCCCAGTGTTCCTCTAAAGTTGCATAGGGATAGAAGCCACCTGAATACATATCCGAAAATCCATATTTCTTTCTGAAAAAAGTGATAATACATGCATGATAAAAGGTGCCACAAAGCGACACCCTTAAATATGTACTGATATTTATTTTTAGTCCAAACTATTCCTCATCCAAAATTGTATCAAGAGCGATAAGTTCTCCCGGTTCAAGTGGTTGAATAATAAACGGTGAATGGCTTACACTTCTTTAAATTTCGAATGCTTGGACAATGCCATTGTCACTGCAAATCCAACAACAAGTGAGATCAGAATTCCGATCATATAATTCAGCATTCCGCCGGACTTGATGCATACGAATCCGATGATTCCTGCTGCTCCCGGGGAGATATTCTGAACATTTGTCAGTGTCACATAAGCACATCCTACAGCAGAACCGAACATTGCTGCATAGAATGGATATTTCATCTTCAAGTTAACTCCGAACATTGCTGGTTCTGTAATACCAAGCAGTGCTGAGATACCGGAAGAAACTGCGATACTCTTCATCTTCTTATCCTTTGCACAGAACATTGCTGCCAGTGTTGCTCCACCCTGAGCCACATTGTTGCATGCTGCAATTGCAAAGAGGAAAGATCCGCCTGCTGCAATCAACTGGATATCAACCGGGAGAAGACTGTGGTGCATTCCCGTCATTGTTAATGGCGCATAGATAAATCCGAAAATAAATCCACCGACAACACCTAATGTATCATGGAGCCACAGAATACCATTTGTAATCCAGTCTCCGGCTGTACGCATCACTCCACCTACCACTGTAAATGTAAGGAATGCTGTTACGAGTACGGAAAGTGCAGGTGTCAGGAGGTTGTCCAGATATTCCGGAACTACTTTGTGAAGTTTCTTCTCAATAAATGCAAGGATTGCTGCCGCTGCAAGTACCGGAAGTACAGTTCCCTGATATCCAACCTTCTCAATTGTCAGCGCTCCGATATGCCATACCGGAACCGTTCCCTCTGTAATGGCTGTACCATAAGAATATGCATTCAGAAGATCACCGGATACCATGATCATTCCCATAACTGCTCCAAGATAAGGATTTCCACCGAACATCTTTGTTGCTGAGAACCCTACAAGGATTGGCAGGAATGCATATGCTGCACTTGCAAATGTGTTGATCATAGATGCAAGATCTGCAATATTCGGATATACTTCAACAAGTGACTTTCCTGAGACAAAAAGTCCTTCTGCTGTCAGAACATTGTTCAGACCCATCAGAAGACCGCTGGCAACCAGTGCCGGAATAATCGGTACGAATACATCCGCCAGCATCTTTACCAGTTTCTGTAACGGATTCATCTTCTGATCAGCAGCCTTTTTCACTTCATTTTTTGTACTTTCTTTGATGTCTGCATACTGAATAAAATATTTGTATACTTCATCTACTGTACCACTTCCGATGATAATCTGGAACTGACCGCCTGTGGAAAATTGTCCTTTTACAAGCTCTGTCTTGAGAATTCCATCTACATCTGCTTTGCTCTCATCTTTTAATACCAGACGTAATCTGGTTGCGCAGTGAGCCGCGCTGATTACATTTTCTTTTCCGCCTACCAGACGCAGAAGTTCACTTGCTGCATTCTGGTAACTCTGCTCTTTACTCATTCTAACTCCTCCTGTAACTTCATTTCTTTTCTATCTCAATCAGGATTTTCTTAGTACCATCGTTGTACTTGAAAAGTCCTGTCTGATTCTTGGTATTCGGATTCCTGCATACATCAGTTCATCCCCGCCATACTCCTGCCCGGTCTCACAATCTGTGTAAACTGCATCCGGATCCAGTCCTTTTAAGCGAATTACCGGAACCCTGTAGGCTGAGCGTGCAAGGATCTGCACGTGAGTGAAGATGACTTCCATTCCATCTTCTGAAACAATATTCCAGGCACTTTGATTCTCCTGAAATGAATCCGCCAGCCGGTAATAAGTTCCGAACTGTACGGTTCTTCGTCTCCTTTTATATTCTGCAATCTGCTCTCTGACTTCTTTCTTCTCTTCTTTTAAAAGCTTCTTCAAATCCAGTTCATATCCAAGATTGCCTGCTGCCGCCACGGCAAATCTTGTAGCAAGCGGTGTGGTCCGTCCGACCTGATGATTCGGACATGCTGACACATGCGCTCCCATTGTAACTGTCGGAAACAGAAAGCTTGTTCCATGCTGGATTTTCAGCCTGCAGACCGCATCTGTATTATCGCTGGTCCATGTCTGTGGCATGTAATAAAGCATTCCTGCATCGAATCTGCCACCTCCACTGGAACAGCTTTCAAACAACACCTGTGGAAAACGTTCTGTCAATGTCTCCATTACCTGATAAAGTCCAAGCACGTAGCGGTGTGAAAGTTCATTCTGATTTTTCCTGTCAAGATAAGCACTTCCAAGATCTGTCAGATGCCGGTTCATATCCCATTTCACATAACTGATATTTCCCGGTACCAACACCTTACTGACTGCTTCGATCAGATATTCGCAAACTGCCGGATTCGACAGATCCAGTACCAGCTGATGTCGGCTGAGTATTGGTTCGTAAAGCGGACTTCGGATCACCCAGTCTGGATGCTCCCTGTAAAGGTCACTTTCCCTTGAAATCATCTCCGGTTCAAACCAGATTCCGAAATCAATCCCCTTCTGTTTCACCTTTTCAGCAAGACTCTGCAGTCCATCCGGAAATTTCTTCTTATCTTCCGTCCAGTCCCCCAAGGAAGTCGTATCTGTATTTCTTCCCTTGAACCAGCCATCATCCATCACCAGAAGTTCGATTCCAAGTTCCGCTGCTTCTTCCGCTAGCGTCAGCATTTTCTCTTCATTGATCTCAAAATACATACCTTCCCAGCTATTCAATAGAACTGGCCGTTCCCGGTCTCTGTACCATCCCCGGCAGACGCGCGTTCTGTATAACTTATGAAATGTATTCGACATTCCGGAAAGTCCATTTACACTATAGACCAGTACAGCCTCCGGTGTGCAAAAGCTTGTTCCCGGTGCAAGCTGCCATCCAAACTGATACGGATTAATTCCAAGCTGTACCCTGATTGTTCCATACTGTCCACACTGAACACATCCATAGAAGTTTCCACTGTAAATCAGGTTTACTCCAAGCACTTCCCCTTGCTCTTCCGTAGTCCCGGGACTTAACAATCCGATAAACGGGGTTGCCTGTGGGCTGCTCGTTCCACGACTGCTTTCAATCGTGACTGAATCCGCACACAATGGACGTCGATACACGTTTTTCTCTTCTGTATGTGCACCGGATAATGTCAGTACATCATATTCCTGTGTTGGAAGATCCATGTTCATGCTTAAGAATCGACAGATTTCTATCGGTTCTGTTCCGTCATTGATCCATTTTGCGAATCGTGTGACCACTGCATCTTCATAGATGGTGTAATATAACAGAATTCTCTGATTTCTCACCTTATCCTGAAGCGTAATCTCCAGTGTCATTGCCTCGGTGTCCGCATCAGTATAGACATGTGGCAGGCCATCCGGAGCGATCTTTCCACTCAGAATGCGATAGCCGTTATAGAAAAATCTTGCGTTTTTATCTCCATTTCTATCTTCTAGTTCGTAAGCTGGACTTCGGAAGTCCCCCTGTCCGGACTCCGGAAATTCCCTCAACTGTGTATCCAGAGAAAATGTCCTGTCTTCCGCTATCGGATTCGCACAGAATCCACGGTCGTAATAATAATCCTTGATGCCGCTGTGCCATCTCTTTATTCTTTTTCCGTAGTAACAATGCTTTAAATATCGTTGTTTTTCTACTTGAATCACATAACTGATCTTATCGTTATATAGATGAAAAACCTGCTGTTCTTCCTCAAAACTGATCTGCATTCTATTCCTCCACTCTCTCATTCTTCAAGTACCCGGAGACAGCCAATACTCATTACCCGATGATTCGGAATGTTGGGATGTTCTTTATCTAGAATTTTCCTCCGAGTGTCTCCCTCTTCTCTACCACATTCATCAATCCTGTGGACCTGCTTTCCACCTGGAAGCATCCAGTACTTTACCTGAACAGATGAAGCAGCTCTATGCTGATGCAATTTCCAATCAGTTAGCATCGGTATTTGATAATTCCAAAGCGGCCTACGCTTTTCTTTTAGATCTGGCAGATTATGCATTGGAACACCCGGCACTTTCTTCACCTCGTGTTACACTGGCCAAGAATTATCTGGATTCCAATTATTACAACACGGATCTGAACCTTGACGAAGTCGCTGATGCCGTCGGGCTGTCCAAGTATCATCTTTGCAGAGAATTCAACCATCTCTATGGAATCTCGCCCGGAAAATATCTGGCGAATCTGCGTCTTCAGAAATCCTGTGCGCTTCTTTTACAGAGCCACCAGCACACAATTGCCGAAATCGCCTCCATGGTCGGATTTTCAAATGATAATTATTTTTGTAAGGTCTTTCGAAAAGCTTTCGGAACTACACCAACTCAATATCGGCTTCAAAATCAGAACTATGATCTTGTCCGCGTTCTCCATGATTCGCATCCCAAGATTCCATCTGATAAATAACCGCCTCATATGGTCTGAGTTCTGTAATTTTTTCCGCGGCAGGCGTATCTGCATAATTACTAAGCATGACCTGCCCAGCTCTCTTACACTGTAACTTTCTTGTCTTCTCATGAAAGTTACAGACAATCAGCCATTTTTCCTCCTCCAGCGTTCTTGTATAGATATAAAGGTCTTCATCCTCCGGGAACAGCAGTTGATAAGTTCCGTATACCATAACTTCATGTTCTTTCCGAAGCTGAATCAATTTCTGATAATGATAGAAAACGGACTCTGGATCCGCTAATGCCTGTTCTACATTGATTTCCTTATAATTTGGATTGACTCTGTACCATGGAATTCCTTCTGTAAATCCTGCATTCTTTTCGGCATTCCACTGCATCGGTGTCCTTGCATTATCCCTCGCCTTCGCCCGGATTGCATACATAGTCTCTTTCTCTGTAAATCCCGCTTTCAGGCGTTCTTGATAAATGTTCTGTGTCTCAATATCAGGGAATTCATCAATCGTCTGAAATGGAACATTCGTCATTCCAATCTCTTCCCCCTGATAGATATACGGTGTCCCCTTCATTCCATGAAGCAGTGTCGCAAGCATTTTTGCAGACAGGACACGATAGTCTCCGTCATTTCCCCAACGGGAAACGATTCTTGGGAGATCATGATTATTCCAAAATAAACTGTTCCATCCATGACCTTCTAACTCTGTCTGCCATTTGCTGAAAACACACTTCAGATCCGGCAGATAAAGTGGTTTCAAATCCCATCTTTGTCCACCCGGTTTCTTATCCAGCTGAATCTGTTCAAACTGGAAGATCATACTAAGTTCTTTTCTTGCCGGATCAGTATATAATCTTCCGATCTCCGGGGTCGCCCCCCAGCACTCACCAACCGTCATGCTGTCCCTGTGACCAAAGGTCGCTTCATTCATCTCATGAAGGTATTTATGAAGCATCGGCCCATTCTCTTTGATTTTCTGATCCGGTATCTTTCCAATCAGATCAATCACATCCATACGGAAACCTGCAATCCCCTGATCCAGCCACCAGTTCATCATGTCATATATTTCCTGCCTCAGCTTCGGGTTCTCCCAGTTCAGATCCGGCTGTTTCTTACTGTAAAAATGCAGATAATACTCATCCGTCTCCGGAGAATACTCCCATGCACTTCCACCGAAATTTGACATCAGATCATTCGGTGGCTGTCCATCTTCACCTTTCCTCCAGATGTAATAGTCCCGGTATGGATTATCCAAGCTTTTCTTTGCTTCTATGAACCATGGATGTTCATCTGATGTATGGTTCACTACTAGATCCATAATGATTTTGATATCATTATCTTGACATTTTTGTATCAATATCTTCATATCTTCCATTGTTCCAAACTCCGGGTAAACCGTACGGTAATCAGAGATATCATATCCATTGTCATCCTGCGGCGACTGATAGATTGGACAGATCCAGAGTACATTAACTCCCAGTTTTTTCAGATATTCAATTTTCCCTGTAATTCCTGGAATATCCCCCATTCCATCCCCATTGCTGTCCGCAAAACTCCGTGGATAGATCTGATAAACAACACTGCTTTGCCACCATTTCTTCTCCATCTTATGCCCCCTTCTTGCTTTTTTTATTTGAACCAAGTATAATACAAAAAATAAGAAGATACTTTCATTATTTTATCAAAAAATAACACAATATTATGCACCAGTTCAGCCATGCGGCTATATAAGGACAGACTATCGTTATAAGCTCGCTTATATAAAATAGTCTGTTCTTATGCAGACATAGGGCAGACGCCCCTAAGCGAGGATTCGTCACGCAGTGTCGAATTCGAGCTGCATGGCTGAACTGTTTCACTATAAGAAAGGAGATCACTCATGTCACGTTCCTTAAAAGAGACAAATTTTCACGGAACCCCTATGTTCCCCTTACAGATTTATTCTCATAAAGATAAGAACGGTTTCTATTCCGTTACTGCCCACTGGCATGAGGAACTGGAATTTCTCTATATTGAGGAAGGAACTATGCACGGAATCATTTCCGGAACCCCTTATGAAATGAAAGCCGGTGAGTTCTATTTCATCAACTCTGGTGAACTGCATGAACTAAGCGCACACAACCATTCCCTGCATCATGCAATCGTTTTCGATCCTCAATTACTTAATTTTGATTTGTATGATGCCTGTCAGTACAATTTCATCCAGCCAATCACACAGAAGAAACTGCTCTTCCCAAACAACATCTCCAATGCCCTCAGTCAGGAAGAACAAGAAAGTCTCCGACAGCTTTTTCTTGAATTGATCTGTAATTACCACTATCCGGAACAATGTGCACTTCTCAAAATTAAGATCTGTCTTCTACAGATTTTGGAACTCTGTTTCCGCACAGAAATTCTTATACAGAACCAGACTACCGGAAAACAGCTCTCCTCCATGAATCAGCTGAAGGAAGTGCTTGATTTTATCCGGTCACATTACACCGAAGAAATTACATTAAAAGAACTTGCTGACATTGCCTGCATGAGCCCGACCTATTTCTGCAGATATTTCCATCAGGAGATGGGCAAGACACCGTTCGCCTTCCTGAATGAATACCGCATCAAAAAAGCTGCCATTCTTTTGGATGACAGCTCACTGTCTGTTTCTGATATTGCCATTAACTGTGGATTTGACAACATCAGCTATTTCATTCGTAAGTTCAAAGAATACCAGGGAATCACCCCAAAAAAATACAGAAGCCGGAAGATGCCAGAATAATATTTCTTTATTTGAGAAAAAGGACTAATTTTTATGAATAATGTAAAAGAGAGAATCAAAATATTTTCAGGAGCGCAGCTTAAATACATCGCTTTTCTATCCATGCTTATCGATCACACAAACAAAGCGTTAATCTATCCGAATTTGGATGGAGGAGCATTGAATCGGTTGAGTGACTTTTTTGATATTTTAGGAAGAATTGCATTTCCAATATTCATCTTCCTTCTCGTGGAAGGCTATTTCCACACAAAGAATAAATGGAAGTATTTAATTACACTTCTTGTATTTGGCGTGATATCAGAAATTCCTTTTGATATGTGTACAACAGCTACATTTTTTGAAGTCAACTGGAACAATATTATGTTTACGTTAGCCTTGGTGCTTGCCATGATCTGGCTGATCGATGTACTCAAGGAAAAGATGGCAGCATTGCCGAAAGCTTTATGGTATTTCGTATCATTTCTCATTGTGACAGTATTGTGCTTTGCTGCAATGAATCTGGGATTAGATTATGAACACCATGCTGTGCTAATCGGATATTTCTATTATATTTTTCATGACCGACAGGCACTTGCGATTCCATTTTCCTATCTTTCCATATTTAAAGAACCGTGGGCTTTGCTTGGATTTGGTCTGACACTTACTTATAATGGAGAACGTGGAAAACAAAATAAGTGGTTTAATTATCTTTTTTATCCAGTACATTTGCTGATTTTAGGAATTATAAGAATGTGTCTTAAGATTTGAATATGAAATATTTTTGCTTACAACATTGTCTACACAGCTCTCCTTCCATAGTTCAAAAAAGGACGAATCCTCCTCCCATTGGATCCGTCCTTTCTTTTCATTCAAGCATTTTTCATAATCATAACTAGCACTTCTTTTTTCACTTTTTTATTTGAATTTTTACAAGTAACTTAGATGTCAAAGCCGAAGCTAATAAAAAAGCGGTACATCCTGCTGTAAGTTTTCCAACGATCACCGGAACAATCATCTTTGGATTAACTCCTGCTGTAAAAGCAAGGTGATCTCCAAACGTAAATGATGCTGAAACAGCAAATGCAATATTTATGATTTTTGACTTTTCATTCATATCACCAATCATATTAAACATTGCTATATTGTTTGCCAAAGTTGCTATTAACCCTGCTGAACCTACTTCATTCATTCCAAATGTTTTTCCTACTTTTGATAAAATACTTCCAAATGTTTTTGTCATCCATTTCACCATTGGAAAAGCACCTATTAAAATAGTTCCAATCTGTCCACAAATTAAAAAAGAATTTTCAAGTGGGATTGTACCATTAGAATCTTCTTCTACCATAACCCGAAACAGAGGAAAATGAATTCCTGTTTGATATTCAAACACTGCAATTGCTATAAAAATTGTAATTAATATCTTCAAACCTGTTCCAAATTTTTGAAATCCTTTCAGCATTTTTTCTGGCCAGTTCCAAAGACCAATTACAATCAGCGCTGCCATCAAAATTACTGGAAGCATATTTCTAATGATCGATAAAAAACTCATCTTATAAGACGTAAAATTCATTACAATCCCTCCGACCAAACATCCGATAGGTATTGTTATTATTCCTGCCAAAACACCTGCACCAAGATAAGGATAATCTTTTTCTTTCATCAAGGACATTCCTACTGGCAAAGTAAAAACTAACGTTGCCCCTAACATATTTGCTACTAATAACCCTGAGAAGTTTCCTACCGCATTATTCCCTGCAAGTTCCATTGCCAAAGGATATCCCCCTGTATCACTTGCAAGTAAGGTTCCCGCAAACATAGATGCATCAGCTCCTATCAGCTGATATATAGGTACAACAATTGGTTTTAGCACTATTGCTAAGACTGGTGCCGCCGCAATTACCCCTGCCATTGCCAGCATCATCGGTCCTATTGCATGAAATCCTTCCTCGAATTGTTGTCCATATCCCCATCGGTTTCCCTGGATTCTATCAACTGCTCCGATAAGCATAAAGATCATCATTATGAAAATAATTATCGAGTTCACAGACAAATGATTTATCCACATCTGTATACTTTCTATAAATTCACTCATATTTGTCTCCTCTGCAACACTTTATAAGGTTTCTTCTTCACATTTTATCATTTAAAAAAGGAGGTTCGGACTAATCCGCTCCTCCCCTTGCTGAAATAATTTCATCAATTATTCCCGACAACTCTAATGCTGTCTCGACACTATATTTACAATCACTTAATTCTTCTGGTTTTCCGTATCCATACTTACAACCAACAAATGGAATCTGATTATATCTGGCAGCCTCTTTATCATAACTTCGATCACCTACCATAACTGCAAGTTCTGGCTTTTCTCTCAGTAATAGTTCTTCCAGACTATACTTTTTGTTATTTTTTTCTGTAACCCCCTGGATCACATCAAAATAATCATTTACTTCTAATTTTCTTAAAATAACATCTAACTCCCATTTTGATGCATTAGAACAGATTGCCAACTTATATCCTTTTTCTTTTAACTCTTCTAACATTTGATGGATTCCTTCAAATGTTTTTGCTGACTCTTTCATTCCATCAATCCAATATTTCTGAATTAATGTTTTGAATATCTCCACTTGTTCAGATTGATTCTCTCCAAAGAAATATCTTACATCCTGCTCAAACGGAGCCCCGATCCGTTCTATAAATTCTTTATCCGAAAACCCAGTTTTTCCTACTTCTTCCAAGGCTTTTCTATATGCCTTTACTGCATATACTTCTGTCTGATTGATTGTGCCATCTACATCAAAGATAACAATTACTTTAGAAGATTCCAATTGCACATCCTAAAATGCATAAGACAAATATGCCAAGTATAATATAAATTGTCTTAACATTTTTATTAAACAGGGCTACACAAAGGAATGTAGCTCCTAACGGAAGAATTCCCGGGAAAATCTGATCGAAAATTGATTGTAATGTTGTTTCAGTTCCTGCCAATGTAAAACTTAGGGTTGTTTGTAACGAGACCATCGTTCCTATCATTGCACCTATTACTGTCATACCAAGAATGGATGCCCCCATGGAAAGCTTGTCCATCAAATGATTTTCTTCTGAATTCTCAAGGAATTTTGTTCCCATCTTATATCCATACTTTCCACCAAGAATTTTCGTAATAAAATGAATTGCTGTATATAACAGGAAGTAAATCACTGCGCCAAGAATGTTTCCGCTTTTTGCAAGTCCAATTCCAATTCCTGCGGCAATTACTCTAAATGTTCCCCAAAAGAAGGAATCTCCTATTCCAGACATAGGTCCCATCAAACCAACCTTTACATTATTGATGGAAGATGTATCAAAAGTTTCTGATTTTGCATTTTCTTCTTCCATTGCCACGCCAAGTGTCATAAGGAACGGAGAAACATGTGGAGTTACATTGAATGTTTCTGTATGTCTTTTCAACGCTGCATAAAAATCATCATCATTTGGATATATTTTACGCAATGGCTTTTCAATTGCATACATATATCCATACGCCATCATTTTATCAAAAGACCATGATCCCTGAATCGTAAATGATCTCCAGAAAATACTTCTATAATCCTTAGGAGTCATGATTTCCTTTTTTTCATTTATTTTGTCTAATTCTGTTCTTTTATTTTCTTCCATCAGAAATCATCCTCCTCTTCAAATTGCATATTATTTACTGCAAGAAATGCGATACATAATCCTACAACTGCAACACCAATCACATCCATTCCAAGGTACATAACTGCTACAAATCCGAGGAAAAGGTATGGAAGTATTTTGTTGTTAGACATAATTTTAATCAAAAGCGCAAGTCCTACACAAGAAAGTACTCCTGCTGCAACATTAAATCCATTCAGTACCACCTCAGGAATCATATTCAGTACGCTATTAATTCCATCAGCACCGAAGAATAATGCGATGAAAACCAAAAGTGCTGAAGGGATTCCAATTGACAGTGGCACTACTGTTAAATGTAACAGATTCGCTTTTTTCAGATTTCTCTCATCGAGTGCTTTTTCAATCTGTTTTCCTGCCCAACTTCCAGGAATCGCATAACAGAAGTTTCTCCACAGCTGCAGGAATACAGACAGTGGTAACGCAAGTGCTACAGCTGTTCCAGCTCCAGCTCCTGTCTGAATTGCAATTGCAATACTTAAAATACTAGAAGCATATACTTCCGGTGGAACAGCACTTCCAACCATAATAGATCCCATGAACATTGATTCCAATGTTGCTCCAATAATTACACCTGTTTGAAGATCTCCCATAATCAGACCTATAATTGGACCTGTAAACAACGGTCTAGCCATCATAGATGCTCCAAACAACTGCTCATCCATTGCCGCAAGAAGAGCGACAATAGACACAAGAATTGCCGGTATTAACATGATATTCCCTCCTTCTTACTACTATAACGGTTTAGATTAAACTTTCTGCCATAACTTTTTTATCTGTAGGAACAGCTCTACATTCAACTTCTGCACCTGCCGCAACCATCTCATGAATCTGTTCTTTCTCTTTTTCAGATACTGCAAGAGACGGAGTGATCATTGTTCTTTCACTTGTCAGTTTCATATTACCAAGATTAACGTGATCAACATCTTTTACATTTTTCACTAGTTCTAACGCATCTGATGTATTATCAACAATCAGAAACAGCTTATATTTATCCGTCTTTGTTCCATTCAACAACGGAATCGCATCTTTCAGTGTTTTTACAACAAACTTCACGCCCGCCGGAGCAGCCATTTTCAATGAAGTGCTACGGAGTTTATCTGCTGCCACTGCATCATTTACTATCAGAATACAATCTGCTTTCAATGAATTTGTCCATGCAAAAGCAACCTGTCCATGTATCAATCTCTCATCTACTCTTAATAATTTAATCATTAGAAATCCTCCTCTATATCGCTATTTTCTTCAATCATTTTTTTCAGATCCACAATTCCTTCTCTTCCCATCTGAATTGCATTTTCTATCAATTCATCTGTTGAAACATCCGAATCCAAATCCTGTGCCAAGCCAATCAGTAAAGGAAGATTCAACCCTGTTATAATATGTATCTTCTCAGATTGAATGTATGAGGAAAACGTATTAGCGATACTGCCACCCATAATATCTGCAACAATAATCAGTTCATCTTCTTCATTCAATTCATGAATTTTCTTTTCCGCTTCTTTCTGCATATCAAACCCTGGTTCAACATATGCACTGATTTCTGAAATATCTTCATTTTCACCCATGATTAATTTGAATGTCTCCATAATCCCTGATGCAAATCTTCCATGAGTTGCTACTAATAATTTCCTCATACTATTCCACTTCCTTATTTCATCTTAATTTTAGTACTCTACTGTTCTGTAATATCTTCTGATTTCCAGACTATGATTTCTTACATGCTCAAAATGTGCGCTAACTCTTTCAAGCTGTGCAGCCATAACGAGTGGTGAAACAAGTCCTCTTACGCTTGGATCAACTCCTTTAAGTTCATAATCCTTTGTATCCCATACCTGAACTACATCTGAATACTTTCTTACAAATTTTTCAACACGATCAAGTAATGGTCTTGTCTCATCTTCACCTTTGAAAAGCATAAAGCTCATATCTTTTTCAGTCATTTCCACTGTTCCATGGAAGAACTCAGCTGCATGGATAGATTTTGTTGCAATCCACTGCATCTCTTCAAGTACGCACATTGCGAAGCAATATGTTTCTCCCCATGTGTTTCCAGCTCCTACACACATATGGAATTTTGTATCTTTATGTTTCTCTGCAAATGCAAGAGCACGCTCGTCATTATCTTCTCTTACTTTCTGAAGTACTTCCGGCATCTGTTTCAGAGCATCAATAAACTTCTCATACTCTGGGAATTCTCCGTTGTTTTTCATGAATCTTGCACCAAGTGCAAAATACTGAATATAAATCTCTTCAACAAGATTATCATTGGATGCTGTTCTGTTTTCGAACACATAATCGGCATACTCAGCAAGTGGGCATTCCTTTTCACCTACAAGAGCGATTACTGTTGCACCAACTTCTTTTGCATATTTTGCTGCATTGATTGTCTCTACTGTTGTTCCTGAAAGAGATGCTGTAATTACAACAGAATCTTTTGTGAGTTGTTTTGGTTTGGCTGTAACTAGTTCTGCTGCAATTTCATAATACCACGGAATTGTTGAATTTGTCTTAATGAGATAAGATAATGGGCTTGCCATCGCATAAGTTCCACCAGTTCCCACAAGATAAAGGTTCTTATATCCCTTCTCACAAATAGCATCTACTGCCTGATTGATTTCTTCAATATTGTTTACTGCCTGAGTTAATACTTCATTGTAAGTTTTGTCTTCATATCCGTACATGTTCTGGTTCCTCCATAATCAAAATAATAATTTTAACTTTATGCGCATAGCTTAGTGTCGTAACCACTTCGCATTTTTAATATACCACTCTATTTTTGTTATGTCAACCACTTTTGTTTTTTATTATACAAATTTTATTTTTACTCAATTGAAAAGTTAAATTCCACCCCTCTATGGAATTTAATCCTGCAAAACGTTGCACTTCTAAAGGTGGAATTTAATTCTTCCTATTTTTCCCTTATAATTCTTTATACAAACATGGTGATTCCTCCCAGCGGTAAGGAGACCATTATGAATAAACAAAAACATTTAAATCTGGAAGCAAGAATCCTCATTGAAACCATGCTCAACGAACACCATAGTTTTAAGTCTATTGCCCGAGAACTCGGCAAAGACTGCACTACGATTTCAAAAGAGATTAAAGCGCATATCTGCTTTGAGAAAACCGGCGCTTTAGGCAGATCTTTCAACGACTGCCGTGTTGCTTTCCTGCATCAGTGTTCCCTGCAGAAGTTTTGCCAGCACTGCGCCTACTCGAATAACAAACCGTGCTGGACTTGCGGCAGGTGTACTTCCTCCTGCATCTCTTACGAAAAATATATTTGCCCTAAGCTCTCCAAACCTCCCTATGTCTGTAATGGCTGTCAGCAGCGTACTAGGTGTTCTCTCGAAAAACGTCTTTACAAGGCATCTTATGCTCAGAAGGAATATGAACAGGTCAGAAGTGAATCCCGTTCTGGGTTTGCCCTTTCTGAAGCGGAACTTAAGCAGCTCGATGATGTGGTATCTCCTCTCCTCAAAAAAGGGCAGTCCCTTCATCACATTGCGGTACATCATGCTGACGAACTTATGAAGTCAGAACGAACACTGTATACTTACACAAACAACGGGCTATTCACTGCCAGAAATATCGATATGCCACGCACCATACGCATGCGTCCAAGAAAAAATGTTTCTTCTAAACTGAAAGTGGATAAATCCTGCCGTATCGGACGTGATTTTCATTGTTTTGAAATATACATGGCTGAACATCCGGATGCTTCTGTCAGACAGCTTGATTCTGTAGAAGGTATAAAAGGCGGAGCGGTTCTTCTCACTATTCATTTCGTGGAACAACAACTACAGCTTGCTTTTCTCCGCCAGCATAATGACTCTCAATCTGTCATTGACATTTTTGACCGTCTCTATTTTGAATTGAGGATGGATATTTTCATTGAACTTTTTCCTGTTCTTTTAGCGGATAACGGCAGTGAATTTTCAAACCCTTCTGCTATCGAACTGGATGCACAGGGAAACCCTCGAACCAGGATGTTCTATTGTAATCCCAGCGCACCTTACCAGAAAGGAAGCTGTGAAAACAACCACGAACTGATTCGAAGAATCATTCCAAAAGGTACTGACCTTGGACGATACTCACAGGAGCAGATTGATTTCATGATGAGCCACATCAACTCCTACTCTCGGAAGAAGCTCGGAAACAAAAGTCCTTATGAAGTTTTCGAGTTTCAATACGGTAGAAAAATTTTAGATGCATTTCATCTGCAGAAAATTCCTGCTGACGAAATCATCCTTAGTCCTGAATTATTAAAATAAACTAAATCTAAAAAAGCTGGGCAGGAAATCTATACCGCCATCATCGCAGAACATCCCCCAGAGGTGGAATTTACTCCTTCCAAAAAATCACACGTAAATTCGACTTCTGCTCGGCATGCAAAAAAATCCCCAAAACCACAGCTTTTCCTTTTATTTTAACTCTGATTTCGAGGATTTCATATACAAGATTCATATTTTTCCCGTTTGCACGGAATTTAATTCTGCAAAGTAGACTTTACCTTTGCAAGGTGGATTTTACTTTTTCAATTCACCTTTTTATTTTCTTCTTATTTTATTTACAAGATTTTTCAGATTGTCTTTGCGGAATCTTCTTTTATGAAGTTTTGAACACATTTGCCACATTCTCCCAGATATGTTATGATTGTAACTGTTCTATTGTGATTTGTTTCTTCATCAGTTATGATGCTGATTAACGCAGACAAGATATCTTTTAAAATAAGAACAAGAATATCAGAAATGGGGAGTTTATATGTCATCTACATCGAAAGAACCTGCTGCAAAGGAGAAGGACTCTACTGCGAAAGAACTTTTCCAATGGCTGATCGCCATTTTAGCGGCTGTTGCTATTGCTTTATTTGTTGATAATTTTCTAATCGTCAATGCACAGATTCCTTCCGGTTCAATGGAAAACACCATCATGACCGGAGATCGTGTGGTTGGTAACCGGCTTTCTTATTTAACTAAGGATCCTGAGCGTTATGATGTAATCATTTTTAAGTATCCTGATGATGAAAGCCAGCTTTTTATCAAGCGTATCATCGGACTGCCTGGTGAAACCGTGGAGATCCGTGACGGTCATATCTACATTGATGGCTCTTCTGAACCGCTCGAAGATATAGAGACGAAAGAATACATGGTCGGAAATTATGGTCCTTATACCGTACCGGAAGGATGCTATTTTGTGATGGGAGATAATAGAAATGATTCGAAAGATTCCCGCTACTGGATGAATCCATATGTATCCAAAGATAAGATTCTTGGGAAAGCAGTCTTTCGTTACTGGCCAATTACAGAGATGAAGACGATTAAATAATTTTCAAGGGCAGATCTGACTCATACGAGTTAAATCTGCCCTTACTATTTACATCTTATAACAACCTCTTTCAGAAATCACAAAGTCCATCCGCAGATCATGTTCCTCCACCGGAATTTCGTCTACAAGCAGTTCCTCCCTGCAAAGTGCTGCTTTCACGCAATGCGTCTTTTCCAGATATCTGTCGTAATATCCGCCTCCATGACCAAGGCGTCTTCCGCTTCTATCGCAGCTGATACATGGAATGAAAGCAAAATCAATTGCTTCCGGCTGAATCAATCTTTCCGGGTCTTCTTTTGGTTCAAGGATTCCATATGCACCCGGATACAGCTCTTGTAATGAGTGGATCTCGTATACGTTCATAATTCCTTTTCCCGTACACTTTGGCACTCCAAGATGCTTTCCTGATTGAAGAATATCTTGCAATATAGAAAATGTATCCATTTCTTTCTCTGTGCTCACATAACAGAACACACAGTCTGCGCTCTTGTATTCATTCAGTTCCAAAACACTTTCTGTAATCTTTCTGTCTGCTTCTTTTCTGTATTTTTCTGTTGTAAAAGAAAGTTTTTCTTTTATTTTTCTTCTTAATTCTTTCTTTTGAATCATTTTCTCTTCTGTTTTTCTTTCCAATTCTTCCACTCTTTTCTCTTTTCGCTTTTTTCCTCTTGTTTAACTATTTTCTTCCTCCTGTTCTTCTCCGACAGATTCAATCAGCAGGTGATCCAGATTTTGCAGGTCTGCTTTTCTGATTCCATATTTTCCCTCTTTATCTTTTTCTACATGAAGAACAATTTTATTTGGTTTTCCGTACTTCAGCCCTTTTTCTGCTGCCTGACTTAAAACCTCATAATAGATCTGATAAATTTCTGTCTGCATCTGTGTTTCTTCTGGCATAGCCTGTCCGTTCATCACATCATTTGAAACTTTTGTGGCGTATTCCTGCGCCTTCTCCTGAAATTCAGCATAAGTATCCTTCAGCAATGTGATTGGTTTCACTGTAAGAACAACCTGATAAGTTCCATTTTCTTCCCTGGTTGCTTCTCCTACAGTATAAGATGTCTTCTTTGCAAGATCTGCAAACAGTTCTCTATATTCTTCTGTCATCTCATCTGTCATTACATGCTCCGGAAATTTTTCCATTGTATAAGCAAGATTATCTTCGAAAACCTGTTTTGCTTCTTTCTCGGAAATGCCGGTCTGTTTTATATAGGATTCTGTTTTCTGCTTATAAGATACATCTAAAAATGCCTGTACATATTCCTGCGGATCAAAACGGTTTATGTAACAATAGATCATTGTTGCTGTTGCTGCGACGATAATTGCAACCATTATAATTCCTACTATAAAATGCTTCTTTTCTTTTTTTCCTGACATCAACTTTACCTCTTTTCTAACTGTAATTTGAATAACTTATTTGTAACTGTTCAGAGCCAAGCAAAATTTCAAAAACAGGTATAAAATGCTTGCATTTTTAAAACTGTTTTTGAAATTTTATTTGGCGGATACGCCACACCGACGAAATGCGTAGCATTTTGAAGGTTGGCTCTGAACAGTTACTAGATATAAGAGCGAACAAAACAGAGAGAATACGTTTGTAACTTGCGTATCCTCTCTGTTTCGTTTTTCAGAGTATTATTCTTCTCAACTATTTTTCAGCACACATTACTCTGCAGCTCGCTCGACCAGCAGATTCTGGATTTCATCTCTTGTAGGCATTACGCGCAGTGCACCTTTTCTTGTTGTGATCACAGAAGCTGCCGCATTTGCAAATGTCAGCATATCTTTCAGGTTTTCTTCCTTTAAGTCTTCCATTCCATGTTCACAGATATAATGTAATACACAACCGCAGAATGTATCTCCGGCTCCTGTTGTCTCAATTGTATTTTTCTGAAGGAACGGTTTTACCTCTACAATGCTTCCGTTATAGTATGCACGGCTTCCTTCTTTTCCCATAGATACAAGAATCAGCGGAATCTGATATCTTTCTCTGATCCAGTTTACACCTGCAGTATAATCCTCTTCACCTGTCAGCCACTGAATCTCATTGTCAGAGATTTTAAGAATCTGGCAATGTCTGAGACCGTATAATACCTGCTCTTTTGCCTCATCCAGTGAATTCCAAAGTGGAGGACGTAAGTTCGGGTCAAAAGAAATAATCGCACCGGACTCTTCCGCAATACGAATGGCTTCTTTTGTTGCTTCGCGCACTCCTTCATGTGTCATAGACAATGTTCCGAAATGGAAGATCTTTGTTTCTTTGATAAGTTCTTCACAAATCTCTTCTTTGTTCAGCATCATATCTGCTCCCGGATTACGATAAAATGAAAAATCTCTGTCTCCGTCCGGATAAGTATGTACCATAGCAAGTGTTGTATGGATTTCTTTATCTGTGCATAATCCGGATGCGTCGATCCCAACTTCTGTAATTGCATCTCTTAACTGCTCTCCGAAAAAGTCTTCACCTACTTTTCCGATAAATGCTGTCTTATGTCCTAACTTTGTCAGCATCGCAAGTACATTACACGGTGCTCCTCCTGGGTTTGCCTCAAAAAGAGGATTTCCCTGATTGCTCTTTCCGTTTTCTGTAAAATCAATCAATAATTCTCCAAGTGCTACTACATCATATTTTTTCATTTTCTTCTCCATTCTGCTGCCAAAGCGACAACATTTTTCTATTCTCAACAGATTTCTATTTTTTCACACACCATCTGTACTGATAAGGATTCATCCATACCGAGTTCATCTCCAGTTTTTCTCCTGTAAATAAATCTTCATATTCACCTTCCAGACAATTCAACCATGCATTCTGTCCATACTCCGAGAAATTAGCCAGACAGATCAGTTCTTCTCTTCCTGCTGTCCTTCTGATTGCAAAGACTGAAGAATTTCCTGTATCCCATGTAGAGATACCGGCAGTCTCTCCAAAGCAATTTTCCTCACGTCTGAATTCTTCCATCTGTTTCAAACCATTCCAGATCGCATACTGTACAGTACCTGGTTTTTTTCTCTTCTCTGCATTCTCCCACTGGAACGGACTTCGATGCAGATATCGACTGTCTGCAGCAGTATCCGGGTTTTTCTTATAATTGTAATCATTGACCTGACCGATCTCATCTCCGGATGAAAGCATTACAAAACCTTCCATGCTCATACATGCCGCATGCATCATCAGCACTCTCTGGATTCCCTGTTTCACCTGCTCAAGATCTCCTTCAAATCCACCTTTTTCGATTCCACACAGACTTGCCGTTGTTCCACAGCTTCTGGCATCTTTGGTCACCGGATCGTAATTATAAAGCTCTCCACGAGCAAAGCTGTACGGATATGTCCCCTCAAAGAAATGATATAAATATTCCTTGTGCTGAATCGGATCTATCTCCAGCTTCTTCTCCTGCTCTTCATCCAGGCCCCAGCCGATATCATCATGACAGCGAAGGTAATTGACAAAATAGCAGTTCTTCGGAAGACTGTGAATCACATCCATCTGATGCTTCAGCATTCTTGTGTCTCTTGTAGCCAGTGCTGCCCACAGATTCACCATACTGGAAACACCGTATAACATATGGCATTCCGGCTCTTGCTCTGTTCCAAAATAAACCGGAAGTTCTTTTGGCTCCATAACAACCTCGCCTTTTAAGATCACACCTGGGCAAACCATTTCAAGGATCATACGCAGCATACGGACAATACTATGAACTTGCGGAAGATTTCTGCAGTTGGTTCCCAACTCCTTCCAAATATACGGAACTGCATCAATACGGAATACTTCCACTCCCATATTAGCCAGATACAGGATATTTCCTATCATTTCATTAAATACTTTCGGATTGTGATAATTCAGATCCCACTGATAAGGATAAAATGTTGTGAGCACATGTCTGTGCATCTCTTCACACCATGTAAAGTTGCCCGGCGCAGTTTCCGGGAACACCTGCGGCATCGTCTTCTCAAACTGATCCGGAATCTCGCGTGTCTCATAACACTGATAGCGATCCATATATTCCTGTTCGCCTCTCTTGGCTCGCATCGCCCACTCATGCGTATCTGCTGTATGATTCATAACAACATCCAGACACAGACTGATTCCGCGTTTTCTCAGCTCTT
>OLQW01000569.1_pt1 | contig 20939 bp, 22 predicted proteins | sample 1672901 | NCBI WGS metagenome assembly OLQW01 (sample SAMEA3136735, study PRJEB25190) | human gut metagenome | reverse complement strand
GATTGGAACAATGTTTATTAGTTTATACAATAAAAAATGAACTAGCACAATGAGTTATAAAATATATTTTATCAACAACCTTAAAAATTGGTTTTTATATTTGGCTTTTAGCTAACTGGATAAATGGCATAGGTATTGCTCATATGTTATATACTGGGTTTGAACAAATAGGATATATTGCAGCTTTATCACCTAATAGTAATGTTATGCCTGATAGTATAACTAAAAATGCTTTTACTATTATAGAAACATCCATGGATAGAGTAAGTGCTGTAAGTGGCATTATGACTACAATAATTTCTGTTATAATGGTACTATTTACTATTATTGCTGTAGCAATAACAGCTGTTCAATTGTTTTTATCTAGAGTAGAATTTTGGACTATCGGAACACTAATACTTCCATTACTAGCATTAGGTACATTTAAGCATTTTAGATTTCTATTTGAAAAATCTATTGGTGCTGTATTTAATGCAGGAATAAAAGTATCTGTAATATCTTTTATTATTTCTATTGTAAATCCACTTTTAACAGAAATGATAACAACTTATGGAAATGCTTCAGGACTTAAAGATAATTTAGCAGGAATTCTACAAATTGTATTTGGTTGTTTTGTAATAGCAATGCTTGTATTAAAAGTACCTAATTTAGCTCAAGGATTAATAAATGGTTCTCCTAATTTATCTGATGGAGATATGTATGCTCCAATACAAGCAACTAATCAAATGGCACATAAAGCTGCAAGTGCATATGGTGGATTATCATCTCAGTTTGCTAAAATGGCTGTTGCTTCACAAATGGAAGGAGGAAGACAAGCTAATGGGATTAATGGATTTGCAGGAACAGCTAAACAGATGGCAGGACAAATCTCCAATGGTCAATACAAAGGTGCTATACAATCTGGTGGTAATTATTTATCTGGAGTAGCAGGAACTTTTGCTAATAGAATTAAGATGGCAAAAGATGGAATATTTAAAAGTCCATATCATGATGCAATAGAAAAAGCTAAAAACAATCAAGCTAAAATTAATAATAATAATGCTTGGAATGATATATATGGTCATGAACAATATAATAATCCCGCTGCAAGAAATGCTGTTAAAAATAGAACAGAACAAAATTCTAAAGAAGGTAAGAAAACCAATATTTTAAGAGTTGCTAGTATCAGTAGTAAAAGACAAAATAATAAAACAGATAAAGATGATTAATAATAAATGATTTATTTTTTTTATTAATTATGCTACACTAAATATACAATATTATTTAAATAAGGATGTGAATATTATGGATATACTACTTGATATATTTTCATCAGTTGGATATATATTTTTAGGAATTATTGGGTTAATTTTACTTTATTTTTCACTTAAATATATAGTTTTTATAACAATAGATTTATTTTGTATAATAGTATCCTTTCCATTTTATTTATTAATGCATCCTATACGATTAATTACTAATCCTATAAAATTTTTTAAATATTTATTAGGTCAAGGACCAATGTTAGGTGAAAAATTCTGGAAAGAAGAACTTAAAGAAAACACTCAAAAATATAGAGAAAGAGATGCTGAAAAATGGAATAAACTTACTCCTGAAGAAAAAGCTGAAGCTAAAGCTTTTTCTAAAGCTATGATAGAATGGGACGAAGAAATAGATCCAAGAAATCGTAAATATGTCGCTTCAGAGGGTCAATATATTGGTAAAGATATGTGGGGAAATGACATAGATGAAGATAAAATAAATAGAATTTTACACTATTAATTAAATAAATATAATAATATAAAAAAGAAGTCAGATTTTGATATGTACTCCAAAAGCTGAATGCAAAAACAACTTTTGAAAATGTAGTTCATTTATATCATGACTTCTTTTTATTTAAAATATAATCTATTAATAATCTTTATGTTAAAAATAAATTTTACTATAGAAGATTAAAGTTTATATAAATCTCCGCCTTTATAAGCCTTTTATTTTTTCCTTTAGATATAAATGTATTATTATTAATAAAAAGCCCTTTAGAATTCATTTCTGAAGGGCTTTTTTTATAACAATGTTATAAATTTAGTTTTACTTTTATTTTCTCAATATCTTTAATAGATAATTTCGTTATTTGGGAAATAATATTAATATTAATACCTTCTTTTAATCCATTAATAACAACTTTTTCAATACCTTCTTTTATACCTTCTTCAATACCTTCTTCTTTATATGAATTCATATATGAATAATAATCTCTTATTGCTTTTTCTCTTTGTTCGTATGCTCTACGTTCTATTTTATCTTGTAAAAATGTATCTTCAAATTCTACTGCTTCTTTAATTGCTGGAGTTTTCATCGCTATTTCCTCCAATTCTTTTTTACTATATTTTCCTGAAAAATAAGCAATCCATGCTTCAGATGCTCTTATTTTTCTCATATCCTTTAAAGTAAATTTGGGCAATTCTAGAAAATGTATCTCTATATGGTCTGTAAGTTTTTTATGAGATTTCACATTTAATAGATTATAGATATTATGCCAATCCTGCTCATCTTCCAAATAATCAAATGCCAATAGATTTATGGCTATAGCTTTTTTTAATTTTTTATATTCAGCACCTTTTTCTAATTGCTCTGAATACATTTTTGACCAATAATATAATGAACGCTCAGCCATTAATTTAAAAGGACAAACTTGTACTTCAATATCTACCTGTGTACCATCGTTTAAGTCTGCTCTGATATCTAACTTAGATAATTTGCCATCTAATGTTAATGGTTCATTATCTTTATCTAAAAAAGTTATATCAGTAAAATAATTTTCATCATCTTTATTTAAAATTCCATTTAAAAAACTAAGCGTCAAATTTTTTCTTTTTTTATCTCCTAAAAGCTTTTTAAAATATAAATCATTTAGTCTATTAAACTTTTCCATAATATCATTCCTTAATATTTATTACTAATTATATAATATCATATCTCTTATAATTCAAACCAGCCACTATTTTCTTTATCATTTTCTACTAATACATTTGTTTCTATTAAATTTCCAGGTTCTAGTACAAAAACACTATTATTGTAATTTGCAATAGCCTTTTCTTTAGCTTCTTCTAGAGAATTAGCTTCTAAACAAAATGTGTCTGATATAGTTTCTTCAATAGTTATAGTATACTTCATGGTTATCTTCCTTTCTATTTTGCGACTATTTTTTTTTGCTTTTCGCAAGATATTTATGGCAATGGAAAACTATATTACAAGGACAGCTTAAGCTGCAATGTTTATCCTTGTAATATAGTGTGTAATTGCTATAATATATTAAAGAAAAGCTAATTTTATATATTTCAATAGATATAATTATTTAGAAAGGATTTATAAATATATGAATATTGATAACGAATATGTACAAATTTTAAAAGAAAGTGAAGAATATGAAAAAATAAGATATAAGGAAAGTAGGAAAGAACATGAAGCCTTATTAAAACGACTTGCTGATGGTCTTGATAAGGAAACCATCAGTGAATTACAAAAATAATATTATCAAAAGGAGATTTTTTAATGAATAAAACAGAGTTAATTATGTGTGTTACTGAAGAAACTAAATTAAACAAAAAAGATGTTGAAAAAGCTGTTAATACTATTTTTTCAAGTATACAAAAAGCACTTATTCAAAATGATAAAGTTCAAATAATTGGATTTGGTTCATTTGAATTAAAAACTCACACAGCTCGTAAAGGGCGTAACCCTAGAACTGGAGAACTAATCGATATATCTGAATCTAAAATTCCTTCATTTAAGGCTAGTAAATCATTAAAATCTATAATTAATAGATAGGTGTAGTGTCGTATGATATATACATTAATGAATAAACATATTCCTCTAGCAGATATAAATTTTTCTAGTCTAGGTCATATAGACGAAATATGTAAAGTTTATACTCCTGAAGCATTTCCTGTAGGTATTATCACAAAAGATAATTCACCAACATCTAAAATAACAAGAGATTACTTATATAATTGGTGGAAAAATCGTATTATTCCAGCTAGTAGAGATGGTCTTAATACTTTATTGCATATTTATAGAATTGAAAATACTTCTTCTTTAGCAATAAAAAGCCTAGGTCTTAGTCTTTCTGACCAGTATTGGATAAAACCAAAAGGAAGTGATATTTCATGGAATGATGTTAATTTTTTTACTAATGATTTTTCTAGCGACTTAGGAACTTTATTTTTTTCTAAAAACCAATCTTCAAGACAAAATATAAATCCATTTAGCCCAGATGCTAGTAGTAATGGGTGGTTGAAAAAGAAATGGGTTATTATTAACGATAAAAGATATTTAGCTAAAGCTGGCTCAGGTACTTTACATCAAGAACCTTATAATGAAGTTGCTATTTCAAAAATTTTAGATTTATTAAAGATTAAACATACACAATATAAAATTATTATGGAAAATAATAGACCTTTATGTTTATGTGAAAATTTTATAAATCCTAATACTGAATTTGTTCCTGCAAATTTAATATATAATGTACTTCCTCAAAAAAATAATGAATCCAATCTAACACATTTTTTTAAATGTGCGGAATATCTACAAATACCTGGAACAAAAGATTATATCAATAATTTTTTAACTATTGATTATCTAACAGAAAATACAGATAGACATTATGGAAATTTTGGTTTTATTAGAAATATAAACACTCTAAAATTCATTTCACCTGCTCCAATTTTTGATAACGGCACTAGTTTGTGGAATAATTGCTTAGATAGTGAAATTGGCGAATGGCAATCATGTATGCCATTTAAAAAAAATCACAGGGAACAAATTAAGTTAGTAACATCTTTTAATATTTCTGAACAATCATTAAAAAAATGTGAAAGAATTATAAAAAATGAACTGTCAAAAAGCCCGTTACTTTCTCCACATAGGATAGATAAAATATCCAAATATGTTGGTAATAGAGCTAGACTCTTAGAAAACATAATATCCAAAGTAAATACTCTTTCTCGATAAAAAGGTAGCTATAAATAGCTACCTTTTTATTTATATATTTAATTTACAATGAATTTATATATGTTAACAGATTACTAATATCTTCTATTAAATTCTTTTTTTCATCTGCAGATATAGTAACTTTATCTTTTTTTAAATAAGATTGATAAATTGTTAATATATTTTTAGATGCATTATCTTTACAATTAAGTAATTCCTTAATTTCAATATCATTAAAGTTTAAAATATTATTTAATTCAACAAATTCACAAAATCTAAGTTCTCTTTTATTTGTTTCTATTTTTGCTAAAACACTAGTAGCCATTCCTATTTTTTTAGCTAATTCTTTTTGCGAAAGTTCATTTTGATTACGTTTAGCTATTATTAAATTAGCTATTTTCTTATTGATATTATTTTTATCCATTGTATTAACTCCTTTTAGTTCTATTTTAGAATTATTTTTTATTGACAATTCCAAAATAGAACTGTATAATAAAAACAATAAAACTTATAAAACATATAAAACTTATAAAAAAAGGTGGTGATATTATGAAAAAATTTTATAAAAAATATAACAGATTATTTCTTTTTATGTTAACTATTTTTACTTTATCTATGTATATATATTATCCTACACACACTTCACAGATTACTGAAAAATATGTTGTTAAGGAAGGCGATAGTTTATGGAAAATCGCCTCTGAATATCATGATGATTGCGATAATATATTAGAAGATATTTATAACATAAAAAAAGATAATAATCTTAATAATGCTAATTTAAAAGTAGGTCAAGTTTTAGTTATAAAAAAAAGACTTGCATCCAATAACTAAATGCAAGTTGTGATAATTAATTTAACCGTTATTCAAAATTTAAACAAAAATATTATATCACATATATAAAGAAAGGGCAATAAAATGTTATTTAAAAGCGAATCTGAAGTAATTACGATTTTATATATAACTAAAAATAACTATAATAGTTTTAAAAAAACTGTTACACTTCAAGAAGTGGTAAATAATACAAACATAAAATATATTACATTGTATAAAGTTATTCAAAAATTTATACAAGAGGGCTATCTTAAAGAAGGATTAAAAAAAGGAAAATATAAAACTTTTTTTGCAACTTCTGAAGGAATAAAGATCTCTAACAGTATTAGAAATGAATTAAAGTAGTTATTATGAATAAAGGAGTTTTTTATATGATTTTAAGAGAACATTTATTATATATTGGCATAGGTCAATGTGGTGGCAATATCGGTGATGAATTTCAGAAGCAAAATATTCAAACAATATGCGTAAATTCATCTTTAAGAGATTTAGATACGTTAAAGTATGTAAATCAAAAACTTCATTTAAAAGATGGTGCAGGTGCAAATCATAATAGAAAAAAATCAAAACAACTTTTTATAAAAGAATTACCAACTTTTTTAAATACAATAGGAGAACAGGTTCGTCAGCACGATATTAAAATTATATTAGTTGGATATAGTTCTGCTGGTGGAACTGGTAGTGGTATTGGTAATATTGCTGCTGAATTAATTAAGAAAAAATATCCTAATATAGTAGTATGTATGGTTTCTGTTCTACCATCTGATTTAGAAACTATCAAAGCACACTATAATTCCTATCTATGTTTTCAAGAATTAATGCAAAATAAAATTTGTGGTGCAACTTTTATATTAGATAATAATTCATTTGAAGATAAACTTGAAATAAATCGTGAATTTGTAGAAAATTTTTGCAATTTAATAGATATTCCGCAATGTGACAGTTCTCAACTTAAACGAATTGATGAAAATGAAATTTTAGAAGTACTATCTGCTAAAAATATGGCTATTATTACATCTATACCATATATAGAAAATCAAAATATTATTGATTCGTTATTAAAAAGTTTAAATGATAACGTTTATGCTCCTAGAGAAGAAGATAATAAATTAGGATATTTATTATTATCTTTGGCTGATAGAAATTTATCTTTTGAAAAAACACTAGCTGATCTTCAACTGTCTATAGGTAAACCAATAGATGCTTATATTACTTCAAATACTAGAAAAAAAACTATAATATGTTTAACTGGTCTTAAAATGCCTGAAGAACGTATTAATAAAATTAAAAATGTTATAGAGGGTAATAGTAAAATTATTGAAGAAACATTAAATAATAATATTTCTATTACCAATATATCGGATGATCTAAGTAATCTATTAGATACACCAAATTTAGATCTTCCAATAAATAATAATTTAACTAATGATACCAATGATAATAATTTTGAAGATTTAATATCTAAATATTTATAATAAATATATGATTGTGTTAAAAAGATGTTCGAAATCGAACATCTTTTTTTATAAAATCTGCTCGAAATCGAACATATATTTTATAAAATTAAGGATTTTAAAAAATATATTAAGTAATTAATGTTATATTTAAATATACAAATATTTTATATAAAACGAGGAGAACTCATGAAATACTTATACATAATTATATATACGGTTTTAATATATATTTGTTTTATAAATATTTCATTAGCAACAGCGGCTACTGAAGAAAATATTAACATAATATGGCCAACATCAGAAAAAGGAATTATTACTTCACCATTTGGAGAACGTGGAGATTATGGTTCAGGAAGTTTTCATTATGGTGTAGATGTTGGCTATGATGAAGGTATTCCTGTTATTGCTGTAGCAGATGGAATTATTGATTATTATGGTGAAGCAGATGGATTTGTGTATGCAGCAGTTATTTATCATCCGAAACTTAATATTTCATCTCTTTATGGAGATATTGATATTATTAATGGTCTTCATAGTGGTCAAGAAGTAAAACGAGGTGATGTAATAGGTATTATTGCTCCAACAAGAGGAACTAGTACAGGACCGCATTTACATTTTGAACTTCACGCAAAAAGATATCCATTTTTTGGTGGTTCTCAAAATGGAGCTTTTGATCCATTACCATATTTAAATGGTGCTGAAGTTTCACCTGGAGCTTTTGATAATTATGAAAATGATACAAATATTGATTACTCTGTTATTGCTGATATTGCTAAGCCAATAAAAAATATAATTGATACAATTATTACAACTTGTGTAAAAGCAGTTAATACAATAGTTCCTTATGTTTTATATTTATTTATAACATTATCTACTATAGGATTAGTATTATCTGGTTTACAAATAATATCATCTAATGAATATAGTTTAAATGGTATTATAAAAAGTCTTGTATCAAAATCTTTAATTTATTGTTTTTTTATATTTTTGATAACAAATTGGTCAAACGTTTTAAATCTTATAAAAAATTATTTTAGTGAAATGGGGGCAATTGCTACATCCCAGACTGTAGAACAAGTTGGTCAATTAGTATCGGATCCTACAGCTATAATTCAAAAGGGAGCGCAGCTCACTGTTCCATTTTTTAATTATTTAGGTAGTTTTAATTCATCAATAGCAATAACATTATCTTTACCAGCAATTTTATTAGTTGGTATATTAGGATTTATTATTTTAGGAATGTTTTTATTAATAGGTATTCAAATTTTATTAGCATATATAGAATTTTATATTATATGTGTATTTTCTATATTTGACTTGAGCTTTGCAGGATTAAAAGAAACAAGACATTTACGATTTGTAGGAAATGGCATAAATGCTATATTTGCTTCATCAATGAAACTCTTATGGTATATATTTTTTAGTGCCATATTAAGCTTACAATTAACCTCTATGAATTTCAGTGATATGACTACTATGGGGAATCGAGGAGCTATAAATCTTGAACAAGCTGGTCCTGAAGCTATAACAGTATTTATGTCTGCAATTAAAATGCAAGAATCCACAAATAATTATTATGTATATTCTTATGATGGTTATGGTTATGGGGCTTATCAAATAAGTTTTACTAATTGGAATGCATGGGTAGAAGAAGCAGGTCTTCAATCAGACTATGATTGGTCACCTCATGAAAATATGCAACCAGCATGGTCTCCAGAAAGACAAGATGCTGTAGCTAGGTTTAAAATGATGCAGTATTATCAGCAATATGGTAATTGGCGTTCTGTTGCTGAAGCTTGGCATGGTGGTAGTGGTAATGTAGGTTCTGGTGATTCGTATGCAGATAGTGTATTTAAAAAAGCTGGTATGGTTTTACCTAATCCTACATTTGATTTAGTAAAAGCATTTAAATTATTTATAATAACAATTTTGTTTTTTATTTTAGGTAATAAAATAAGTAAAGGTATTATAAGTCTATTTGGTAGTCCTGGTTTTAAATATTATTTATAAGTATTTAGAAAGTAGGTGATTTTTTTGTTTACAGAAATGAAAAAAATATTGATTTTAACTACAATTATAATAAATTTTAATGGAATAGCCCATGCAGGTATTCCAGGTATAACAGAACCCTTTGATCCACCTAATTATTATTCTCCAGAAAATGTGTCAATTCCTGATTCAGCACCATCTCCTTTTACTCTAACAGATTTGGCTAATAATGGTTATTTAGTACATGATGTAAAAAGTACTAAAAAAGATATCATTTCTAGTATTAAAACATATACTGAATATTTGAATGTAGCTAAAAATTATTTATTAGATTTAACAGATTTAATTCATGCTGAAGATAATAATTTTAGTAATATATTAAAACAGGAAAAAGATAGTATTATACATTCATCAACCTTTAACGATGATGCTAATATAGATAAAATTGATGACTATTTATATAATTTAACAACTAGTAATTACAAAGATAATTATATAAATCTAAATGATAAATATATTTATCTAGATAATATCTACAAAACAGCTTATTCATTATCACGAAATGAATTATCTTCACTTGAAGAAAGACAGAAAAATTTAGACTATACCATAAATAAATTAACCACTATATCATCAACAATGCAAGGTCAGGAAGCTTTATCTTTATTGGATACATTAAAACAATTAGAACTTTTAAAACAACAACAACTTATAAATAATTTAACAACTATTAATGTAGCTAAAATTAGAGATAATAAAGATGATAACTTTAGATTAAAACGTGAAAATTTAAGATTTTTTAATTTAAATTTTGAAGATCCATATAATCCAAGCGACTACTATAAAAAACATTACACCAAAACACCAGGGAAAGGATTTGCTGACTTTGAATAAAATTTATTGGTACGAAAATACCTCTAAACTTATAGGAACTTTAGTGCAACATAATAATTATGTATTATTAACAGCACAAGAAAAAAATAAACTTTCTAATATAATAGATACGGATTATCTTAATGACATAGGAATATCCTTTTACTCTTTATCTAGACTCGTTCCTGAAAATGTAACTTACTATAATTTAAAAGATGGTTTAAATGTTATTACAGATATGTCTATTGCAGGATATTATATTAGTCAAATTAATTCTTCACATTCTAATAATATTAAAGAATTAGAAAGTGATTTAATAAAATATAATATGATTATAGATAACTGTCTAGATAAATTAGATAATTCATTTGTAGATACAGCAAAAACACGAATTTTATATAGTTACTTTAATAATTTAACAACAATAAATTTATACTCTGTAAAATTAAATATAGATATAAATTTAAAAGTTTATATTCTTCTTGACACATATAAAAAATTTATTAATTTTACTTTGAATACTATGGAATATACTTTAATAGATTGTACATTCCTTCAGTATTGTTTGTTTGATTATCTAAATCTATGTAAAAATTCTGATACTTTGATAAAAAAAGAAGACTTATATAACAAAATATTAGACAGCATTAATTTAATAGAAGATTTTCTCTTTGTTAAAAATAATGATGAATATTTAAAATCTATAGATGAAATACATTCTGTATTTGAGAAAATTAAGGTGATAAATGAATTACAATATTCCCCTAATTTGCTTAATAAAAGCGTATTAAACTTAAATAGTAATACACGATTTTTCTTAAGTAAATTTAATCCATATCTATTAAAAAATATTGATAAAATAAAAATTATTTTATCAAAAAACAATATTAAATAGGAGATGATATTTTGAATGATTTAAAAACTCCGTTTACTAAGCAATACTTTAAAATCCGAAAATTATCGGATACAGAATTAAATGAAAGACGTTCTTTAACAGCAATGGCAATAGCTTTGCAAATGGAAAAAAACTTAGCTCCTTGGCAACAAAGTTTTGATCCTAAAAAGGATATTGAATATAAATTACCATATGATGTTATTCAACAACGATTTATTTTAGGTTATAACTTAATAGAATTAATTGCTAGAAAATCAGATAATGATAAATTTTGTAAAAAGCAATATATAAATTTAAATGATATAAAAAAGAATAATTATCGTATAAAAAAAGGCAGTAAAAGTATACCTTTAGAACTTTTTCTAAAATATGATATAAATTATCCAATAGATCCAAAAACAAAAAGATGGTCATTTAAAATGAGTCCATCTAAAGATTTTATAGCTTATAACAAATCTATGTTTGATACTGCCGACTTAGTTGGAAAATATAATTTTATAGATTTAGATAAAGAAATTGAACCTACTAAATTTATAGAAAATCTATTAAATAATACAAAGGTAAAACTAATTGAAGAAAAACATCTTGCTGAAAGTTATTATGCACCTCGTCGTGATGAAATACACATAGGAGATAAAGCATCTTATTCAGATGATAGAGTTTATTATAGTGAATTGTTAAGACATACAATTCGTTCTCTGACCAAACCAGGTAGAATTAGTGAAAAAGGAACTGAAGGATTTTGTAAAGATAAAAATGATATAAGATTCTTGCGGGATAAGTTTAGAGTAGAACTTGCTACTATGCAATTATCTATAATGACAAAATTACCATACAAACCAACCTTAAGTAAATTAGATAGCAAAAAAATTTCTTATAACTTTGGTTATATACCTAATTATCTAGTAATTGTAGCTAATGATTCCTATAGATTGGTAAATAAAGCCTTAGAACTAGGTTTAAATTTAAAAAAAGAACAAACTAAATTGCAAAAAATAGATAAAAACTCGTTTAAAGAAAAAATTAAAAACGACTTATCTGTATCTACAGAACAAGAGGATAATTCCATTAAAAAGAACACTTCTATTGCTGATTTTATAAAAAACACTTTATCTGAAGGAAAATATAGTAATAGAAAAATTATAGATTTAGTTTTATCCCAAGATTTTAAAGAATTAACAAATAAAGATTTAAAAGAGAAAAAAAATATTGTTAAAAATTTAATAAAAGATGTTTCTAAACAAATTTTAAGTAAATAGAAAGAGATGATAAATAATGGATAAAAAATTAAGAAAAACTATTGAAAGTAATCCTGTATTTATACAATATGGTGGAGCTATAGATGATGAAAGTGTTCTATCTGAAGATGATATTATTGATATATTAAATGAAAAGGCTGATGATGAAAATGGCATTTCCAAATAAAATACAAAATAATAGAAATGAACTAGTAAATAAAATAATAGAAGATATACAATCTGGTAAGCCATTTTTTTGGAATGAAGGCTTTTTTAATACTGAACCTAAAAATTTAATATGTGCTTTAAATAATGAAAAAAGACTTTATAAAGGTATAAACAATCTGTTTTTAACAGTATCTTCTTATGTAAATGGATTTAAAGATAGTAGATGGGCTACTTTTAAACAAATAGAAGCAGCTGGATATAAGTTAAAGAAAGGTAGTAAAGGAACACATATAGAATATTGGCAATATACTATAGATGCTATGGAAGTTAATCCCAAAACTGGTAAAAAAGAACCTATATATGAAGTAGATGAAAAAACTGGTAAAAAAAAGAAAATTCAATTACCATTAAAAATGCCAATTATAAAAAATTATGTAGTATTTAACGCTGAACAAATAGAAGGTATAGAAATAGAAACACCGCCTAATTTAAATCATAAAAATGTTATAAAAGATATGGAAAATATGCTTCAACACAGTGAAGCCAAAATCTATTATGATCAAAATAACAGAAATTATTATTCACCTAGTACAGATGAAATTCATGTAGTTCCTAGAGATAAATTTTATGACATTAATGACTTTTATGCTACTTGTGCTCATGAAATTGCACATAGCACTGGAGCAAAACATAGGCTAAACCGTAAAAGTTTAATTGAAAACGATGGATTTGGTAATACTATGTATGCTAAAGAAGAATTAAGAGCCGAACTCACTTCAATGTTTTTAAATCAAAAATATAATATAAAATTTAATCAAAAACATTATGAAAATCATGCAGCATACTTACAAAATTGGGTAGATGTTTTGAAAAATGATCCTAATGAAATATTTAGAGCTGCTACTGAAGCTGAAAAAGCTATGACATATATTGAAGAAAAGATGATTAATGTTTTAAATAAAAATCTTGATAACAATTTAGAAGTAGAGTACGAAAACATTGATAATATTAACAAAAAAATCATTGATATCATACAAAGTAATGTTCAAGATAAAAAAACTCAATCAACAGCAAAACAATATTTAGCTAAAGCTAAAAACTTGTTAAAAGAAAATGATAATATATGGCGTAAAGATTTTGATTATGAAATAGTTGAAGCATTAATAGCTGAAGGTAGAACACCTAACGCTGTAAAATTAGCTATAAAAAAATATTCTCCATATAGTTTTACTTTAGATGATAACAAATTGTCTAAATTGATAAAACTAAATCAAAAAGGATTATCTAGGTGATTATTATGGAAACAAAAGATTTGAAGAATTTGTTATTAAAAGCCTCTAAATTTAATGCTTCAGATATTCATATCAAATCTAAATATAACGTATTTTTTAGAATAGATAATGAATTGATTAAGCAAAATATTATTTATGATGATAAAGATGTACTTGCTATCGCTAAGCAGTTGAATTCAAAAATCAATATAGAAAAATATGAACAAGATTTTTCCAGTAATATAGAAATTTTAGGTCACAATTATAATTTAAGATGTAATTTTTATAAAACAACTCAAATTAATGAAAATTATAACTTAGCAATAAGAATATTAGATAATAAACCTAAAGACATAGAAGAATTAGGATTACCTAAAAGAATTAAAAATTTAATAGATGTAGATTATGGTTTAATATTGATATCTGGAGCTACTGGTAATGGTAAAACTACTACATTAGCCAGCCTCATTGAACTTATTAATAACAAATATAAACGTCATATTATTACTATAGAAGATCCCATAGAATATCATCTAGAATCTAATAAATCTCTGCTTGACCAAAGGGAAATTGGCTCTAATACAAAAGATTTTCCTACTGCTTTAAGAGCTGCACTTCGGCAAGATCCAGATGTAATTGTTATTGGAGAATTGCGCGATGCAGAAACTATTCGCACTGCTTTATGGGCAGCAGAAACAGGACATCTAGTTTTGGCTACAATTCATGCTGGTAATGCTATAGAAACTATAGATAAGCTAGTACAATACTTTCCAAAAGAACAAGATATTATACGTTATAGTTTAGCGAACAGTCTTCAAGGAATTATTTCTCAAAAAATATATCAAAGTTCTTCTTATAAAAAGAAGATATGCTTATGTGATTTATTAATAAATAATTTATTAATAAAAAAATTTATTAAAGCAAATGACTTACAATCTATAAAAAATGAAATGGAAAATAATAGAGATATGATATTAAGAGATAAATCAGAAAAAGAATATAGAAATCTAGGAATAATATAATATGGAAATTTCAAAAATTTGTCCTGTATGTCATCAATATTGGAAGCATAAAAAAAATAAAGACAAGAATCTATTTTAGTGTATTGTTAGATAAATATTATAAAATAAAAAACTCGCAATTACATATTGTAATTACGAGTTATTTATTAAAGTAAGTGGAATTATTCGGGATACCACTATACCCTACGGCATTAAGTATTTATATTATAAATACTTAGCCTTATCTTAGTTCATGACATTGTTAGTACATCTAAAGTCCTAACAGAATTTATTATATATTATAGGATATTATATGTCAATGTCGTTTTAAAGGAGTGTATTTTTTATGAATAGGTCATATGGATTAGGATTATCTATTGGCATTGGAACTGTATCATATACAGTATTATCTCAAATTAAAGATACTAATAATATAATAGATAATGATGTTAGAATTGAAGATATTGGAGTACGAATGTTTGAAACAGAGGAAACTCCTGACCATAAAAATAGCTTAAATCAAGATCGTAGATCTTATAGAGCTTCTAGACGATTAATTCGTAGAAGAAAACATCGAAAAGAACGTGTAAAACATTTTTTAGAACGTATACAATTTATAAATTATGATAAATATAGAACATGGAAAAAAAATTTTAATCCTAATATTTTTCAATTAAAATACGATGGATTATCAAAAAAATTATCACCAGAAGAAATATTTGCTATCATTATTCATTTTTGTAACCATCGTGGTTATAAAGATTTTTATGAAGAAGATACAACTACAACTAATGAAAAAGAAAGAGGAAAAATAAAAACTGCTTTAAGCAATTTTGAAAAAATATATAAAGATAATGGCTATATTAGTGTAAGTGAAATGATTTTAAAAGATCCGATATTCTTAGGCAAAGGAAATTATCCTGACTATCATAATCACGCTATAAAAAATAAACAAGATAATATTGAACCTCGATTTTTTCTAATAAAAAGAGAATATTTACGTAAAGAATTAATAAATATTCTTAAGAAACAACAACAATATTATTCTAAGTTGACAGACAAAAGAATTAATTTTATTTGTGATAATATTGTATTCATACAAAGAGATTTTGAAGATGGTCCTGGTGATAAAAAAGACTCTACCCGAAAATATATGGGCTTTTTAGACAGTATAGGTAATTGTATATATTATAAAAATGAGAAAAGGGCATTCAGGACAACGATTATATCTGATATCTATTCTTTAATCAATCAATTATCACAAGTCTACTTTATTGATAAAAATACAGAAGAAATTTCTTTTTCTAAAGAAGCTGCTAATGAAATAATAGATTATGTACTCATTAATGCTTCATTAACAGAAAAAGATTTAAAAAATATATTAAAAAAATATGACTTAATTTTGAATAAACCAGGTAATTTAAAATTAAAAATAAACGACTGTCTTAAGGCTTTAAAAATATTAAAAAATACATTAGAAAAATGCGGTTATGATTATACTAGTTTAATTAAAGAAGAACAATTTAATTTAGAGCAACCATCTAAATTACAAAAATTATGTATTTTGCTTTCTAAAAACATAACACCAAAACGTCGTATTTTAGCTCTACAAAAAGCTGGATATAATAAAGAATTACAACAGGAAATGATACGAAAAAACTTTTCATCAACAGCTAATGTATCTGAAAAATATATGATACAAGCTATTGAAGCCTTTAAACATGGTGAAAATTATGGTAATTTCCAAGCTAGAATGTTTAAAGACAAATATAATAATATTACTAAAAAAGAAAAACACTTATTATTGCCTTCTCTTACACTTAAAGATGATGAAGATATTGTAAAAAATGTTGTAGTATTTAAAGCTATAAATGAAACTAGAAAAGTAATCAATGCCTTAATCAGAAAATATGGTTCATTTAAATATATAAACATATTAGCCTCTGATGAATTAGGTCATTCTATTCAAGAAAGAAAACGCATTGTAAAAATGCAAAATAAAAATAGAAAAGAAACCCAAAATATTAGAACCAAAATATTAGAATTAGGATTAAAAAAAGAAGATGAAATTACAACACAGGATATTCAAAGATATAAATTATATCAACAACAAAATGGTATAGACTTATATACAGGTTCAATAATTCCTGAAAATGAAATTTTAGGTACAAATTATGAAATAGATTATATCGTTCCATTTTCTTTAATATTGGATGATACTTTAAATAATAAAGTATTAACAAAAATATCTATAAATAGAATAACAAAAAATACTAAACTACCACTCCAATTTTTAGAAAATGAAGCATTAGATTTTTATAAAAAAACAGTAACTACATTATTCAATAAAGGTAAAATTTCATCTAAAAAATATAATTATCTTCTATTACCTATACTAAATGAAGAAATTTTATCCGAATGGAAATCAAGAAATCTAAATGATACTAGATATATTTGTAAGTTTATTACAAATTACATTTCTTCCAATCTAATATTTGATAGTAACAAAAAGAAAAATGTTTATGCTATAAAAGCACCAATAATATCTAAAATGAGAAAAATATGGTTGAATAAGAAAACATGGGGAGCTAAAGAATTAGATAAAACCAATAATTTATATCATGCTGTAAACGCTTTGGTGGCAGCAAATTTAACACCAGCTTATGTTGAAATAGTATATGATAATATTAGACTTCAACAAATATATAGAGAACATCATAAAACCATATCAAATGAATATATAGATTATCTAAATAAATCTATAAATAAAATGCAAAAATATTATGGTTTCTCTATTGAATATAGTCAAAAATTATTACGTTCTCTTGGAAAAGTACCAGCAATATTAAAAAATATTTGGGCTGAAGCAGATATCCGATTGGCTGATAATACTATTGAATATTATAAAGATATTGATGATGAAAGATTTAGACAAAATATTTGTAGTTTCTATCAAGACAAAGAATTTGCTGAAAGTGTTCAGAAAGTAATTGTTTCTTATAAGTCATATAAAAAATTTCAAGGAAAAATTACAGATGATAATCCTTTACCGTTGAGTAAAAATAAATCTTCTTATATAAAGAAAATGAATAATATCTTAAATGCTAATAAATACTACTGTATTGAAGTCTATAAAACGATAGACAATACAATTAATCTAAGAGGTATTCGCTTTATAGATTTAATACGAAAAAAAGGTAAATTAAAACTTGTTATAGATAATCCTATAGATTATAAACATCATATAATGTATTTATTTAAAAATGATTATGTAAAAGTCTATAAAAATAATAAATTACTTTTTAAAGGATATTACAAAAGTGTTGGTAATATAAATCAAAACATCTTAATGTTTAAGATAGACAATTCATCAATAAATACATTAAAATTTATTGGAAAACAATATAATATAAAAAAATATGATGTTAATATTTTAGGTAAATTAGGTGGTGAAATAAAATGTTCCGTACCGTTTATGTTTCACAAGGGCAACAATTAAATATTAAAAATAATTGGCTAATTATAAAAGATGATTCTAAGAATTCTGCTATTCCATTAGATGATATTCAAGCTTTGATTATTGACAATTTGCAAACAATGATATCATCTTACACTTTATGTATGTTAGCAAAGAATGGTATAAATACCATTCTTTGCAACGATAAACATTTACCAGCATGTAATATTCTATCACTAAATAATCATTATAAATCATCATCAGTATTAAAAAATCAAATATCATTATCTAAAAATATAAAAGATATTCTTTGGCAAAATATAATTGATGCCAAAATTAGTAATCAAATTAAAGTTCTACAATTAAATAATGTAGATGATTTTATATTATCAAAATTAAAACAATTAAAATTAACATTATTACCAGGAGATACTACAAATAGAGAAGCTGTTTGTAGTAGAATATTTTTTTATCAACTTTATGGTAAAAATTTCAAACGATTTAATTATGATAATTTAAACATAGCTTTAAATTATGGTTATTCTATTATAAGAACAGCCATTGCACGTTCACTTAATAATTGTGCATTAGGTATACATCATAAAAACCAATTCAATTCTTTTAATTTAGCTGATGATTTTATAGAACCATTTCGTCCATTAGTAGATTTATATATTCATAAAAATCAAAAAATATTTTTAGAAAAATTGACTAAAAAACATAGATTACTATTAATAAACTTATTAAATCATACTGTATTATTAAAAAATACGCAGTTTAAATTATATATAGCAATAGATAAATATATAAATAGTTTTACTGCATATATTAATTCCCAAAATATTGATAACTTTTTACTTCCAAAAATAGATTATGAGAAATAGATTTATGAGACTAATATTAATGTTTGACTTACCAACAAATACATCTACAGATAAAAAAAATTATAATACATTTAAAAAACATATAGTAAATTTAGGGTTTTGTATGTTACAATACTCTATATATACTAGAATTGTAAAAAATAATGATGATGCAGACAAATATATACATCGTTTAAAATACAACATTCCACCTAAAGGCTCTATTAGATTATTAAAAATTACGGAAAAACAATATAGTAATATGTTAATATTACAAGGAAATATTACTTATTCTGAACAGCTTTTAGAAAATATAAATCAAATTATCGATTTATAATAAATTAACATATATGTATTAATTGATAGCATGAAGTAGTTTTAGTATCATGACATTTTTAGTACCTCTAAAACATTTTTGCAAGTGGTTAGACAGATAATAAGGTTTTAGTATCATGACATTTTTAGTACCTCTAAAACAAAATTAATAAAAATACTTATCTAAAATTTGTTTTAGTATCATGACATTTTTAGTACCTCTAAAACAAACTAAAATTAATTAATAATAGAGAACGTGTTTTAGTATCATGACATTTTTAGTACCTCTAAAACTAACTAACTACAAGGCACAGGGTATGACTGGTTTTAGTATCATGACATTTTTAGTACCTCTAAAACGGTGTTTATATTCATAAGTCGATTTTAGAAGTTTTAGTATCATGACATTTTTAGTACCTCTAAAACAAAGCGATTTGTATAGTATATTTACTTTCTGTTTTAGTATCATGACATTTTTAGTACCTCTAAAACATAATACTGCGACAACTGATGAAGCACCAAGTTTTAGTATCATGACATTTTTAGTACCTCTAAAACTACTTTTTTTGCAGACATAGATAATGATGTAGTTTTAGTATCATGACATTTTTAGTACCTCTAAAACTGTATATTCATATTAAGTATGATTTTCTAAGTTTTAGTATCATGACATTTTTAGTACCTCTAAAACTCTTAATAAATTCAGCGTCGCCGAGCGCTTGTTTTAGTATCATGACATTTTTAGTACTTCTAAAACACAATTATAAATATGCCTCTAATTCCAGTAGTTTTAGTATCATGACATTTTTAGTACCTCTAAAACGCTAATCTATTAGATTTAAAAGAGCGAGCAGTTTTAGTATCATGACATTTTTAGTACCTCTAAAACAATAAGCTATTTAAACTTATATTATTATCTAGTTTTAGTATCATGACATTTTTAGTACCTCTAAAACGAGAAACTTTTGCATTTACAAAAGACCAGTGTTTTAGTATCATGACATTTTTAGTACCTCTAAAACGAACTGTCAAGCTTGCCACCTCTCAAGACTGTTTTAGTATCATGACATTTTTAGTACCTCTAAAACCAGAAAAAAATCTATGCTTGTGTTTAGTAGTTTTAGTATCATGATATTATATGTAAAAAAAGAAGTGTATTTTTTTACCACATTGCAAAAGAATTATAAAAACCTCGAGAAAAACAAAATTTCTCGAGGTTTTTTATCTCCAATTATTTTCTTAAACTATTTTCACTATATAGTGTTACATATAATAAATCTGATTTTAGAATAAAATTTATCACTTTACCATTATCTATTATTGGAATATATATACAATAAAAATCATAAAATTCTTCATTTATTTCTATTTTTATTATTTTTTCATCTATTAATTCTGTTCTTTCTTTTTTTTGACTTACTTTAGTAATCAAATCACTTATACTATTTGGATATTCATTATAAATTAGTATATATTCTTGAAGTAAATCATCATACATATTTAAATATTCTTTAAATCGCCTACAGATAATTAATTCATTACGTATATTCATAATAAAACATAATATCATCAGACTTAATGAAAACCAATATATTGTATTATTATATTTT
>OLQW01000568.1_pt1 | contig 20941 bp, 14 predicted proteins | sample 1672901 | NCBI WGS metagenome assembly OLQW01 (sample SAMEA3136735, study PRJEB25190) | human gut metagenome | reverse complement strand
ATATTCTATTTATAATTTTGATCATAATTTTATCTATTTTATATTTAAAATTTAAAAATTATGTACCAATCTTAATGTATCATCGTATAGCCAATATTCCTGGTGATAGAAATGCTTTACCTCAAGAAAAATTTGCCGAGCAATTAGCATATTTAGCCGCGCATAATTATCACACTATCACACCACAAGATTTATATAATCACTATGTAAACAAAACCAAACTTCCTAAAAATCCAATACTTTTAACATTTGATGATGGATATGAAGATAATTATACTAAAGCTTTACCATTATTAAAAAAATATAATATGACGGCTGTTGTTTTTCCTATTTACAATTGGATTGGTAAACCTAATAAATGGGAAAATTTCGGTAAACAAGAAACTACTACCATGAATTTAGCAGAATTAAAATCTTGGCTTAATCACGGTCTAGATATCCAACCTCATACTGCCGACCATCCGTTCCTAACCCAATGTAATGAGGAAAAATTAAATTTAGAAATTATTGATACCAAAACAAAATTTGAAAAATTATTAGATAAATCTATGGATTATCTTTGTTACCCTTATGGATTTTTCAATCAAGAAGTAATTGATATCGCCCAAAAAGCTAATTATAAAATGGCCTTTGCTATCTTTGAAAATGTTCCACTTTGGCATATTAATCTTTTTGCTCTTCCACGCATTCCTATACCTTCACACCAAAAAATGTGGGAATTCAAATTAAAAGTAAGCTCTATGCACATTATTTTCGTTGCAATGCGAAAATGGGAACGACAATTTAAACATTTAAAAAATAAATTTAAATAAAAAAGGGCCTTAAGAATAAAAAATTCTTAAGGCTCTTTCTTTATCTAAATCGAAAATATCTTATATGAATATATCTTCTTTTAAAAGAAATATCATATGTACAAAAAACAAGTGATATATATGCTATAATTTCACAACTTTCCTCTAATAATTGATTATAATCACCAAATTGCACTAGACCTCTATCAAATACACATTGACTTAATATACTCATCACTATAAAAAGTAAAAATTCTCCTGCTGGAATATGCCAACAAATCCTTTGTTGTCTACTTTGATAAAAATAAATACCCAATAAAATAAGTGCGATTAACGTTAATATACCAATGATAGGATAAACTACCGGACTATACCATAAATCTTGAACTTTAATAAAAATCTGCTCTCCATTATTATCCATTCCTATAGGATAAAATACACGACCCCAACTCAATTCTCTACCAATCATCAATATATAAATTATTACTGAAGCTATATAAAATTTTATACTATCATATAAGATAAAATCTCTTATTTTATTTACACAAACTACAATTCCGCAAAATAAAATTACAATTTCTAAGTTTTCCAAGAAATGATTTTCATAACTATATTCTATAGGTAATACAAATGCTAAAGCAATAAAAATAATAGTTAAAATCCCTAAACAAAATAAAGCTTTTGTATATCTAATTTCAAAATTTAACATCTATATTCCTTCTTTATTTCTTTTTAAATGATATATCATAAGTAAAGCATACTAAAGAACAATATGCTAATATCTCTGTGCATTCTTCTAATAATTGACCATAATCTGCTAAAAACTTAATTAAATTTTTCTCAAATACTATCTGACTCAAGATCATCATAATTATAAATAAACGAATGCTATATCTAGGTATACTACAAATAATCTGTTCTTTTTTTATGTATTTATAAGTTTGTATCATTAAAAATAATGCTATTAAAACTAGTACTGCAATTATAGGATATACTATTGGGCCATACCATATTTGATGGATATTCATAAAAATCTGTTCACCATTTTTATCCATACCGATAGGATAAAATACTCTACCATAACTTAATTCTCTAGCAATCATAACAATATAAAAAATACCACATGCTAAATAAAACTTATTAATTTTATCTTTATTTAAATTTGCAGTTTTATATAACATATTTATAAAACCAATACCTAATATAAATACTTCTAGATTTTCTAACAAATGATTTTCATAACTACATTCTATTGGTAAAATGAATGCTTGAGGTAATAATAAAACCATCAAACCAATTAAAATATAATACGTCTTATGCATATATTTATCTACACAAAGCATCAATACCATCCTTTACAAAAATTTAAATATATATTCATTTAAAATTCATTTTCATTAAATATAATAGAATTGGATTAATAGACGTTTTTACAGACCAGAAAATAAAGAACTAAATTTATGATAAATTTAGTTCTTTATTTTTTATTATTTTTCAAAGCTAGATTTTTCAGGTAAAATTTTATCAAATGCCTGTTTAATACGTTCTTTCATTGGCTCAAAATCTACATTATCATTATCATTTATACAAATCATAGGCATTGTTTGATTTTCTATAACCTTAAATAATTCTTGATTTTGTTCTACACCATTATAGATTTCATAAACCTTACCCTTTTCATGACGTCCTATCGGTTCAAAACATCCTTTTGCTAGTTGCCAATATCGAATAAGCCAATCTGTATAATCTAATTTACTTCTAAATTTATGACTACAAGTTTCATCTAATTCAATAAATTCTTTATCCCATAAATCGTTACATTCTGATTTCAAATAAGAAAAAGCTAAATGATTATTAGCAAAACATTTAAAATGATGTTCTCCCATTAAAACAAGATTTCTAATTGCATTCCATCCATATTTATAATTTATCCATTTTGTAAAATTTTTTTTCATCTGTTCTTTTTTATCAAAATGTGTATTTATAATTGTTATATTATTAAACTTCATAAATTGTACTGTATCATATTTATTGGTTGTACTTAATGTACTTGCAATAGCAAAATCAGTTGGTAAACAATCTTTACCTGCAAAAAATAATTCTCTTTTTACAGGTCTTAATAAAAACATATCATCATTAAAAAACACAAAACGTTCTGATAAATCCTTTATTCTAAATATATTCAATGCTATTGGATTACAATTAAAGGTAGGTAAATATTTTTTATTCATGAAATCTTCATGTTTTACTACGCTTAATTTCTTACAATTTAAATTCAACCATTTTGGATAATGTCCATATGTAACTAAATATACTTTATTTACCCATGGTGCAAATTTATCTACACCTCTAAAAAAATATTGTAAATTATCCCATTCACGATATCTAATATTTCTATCATCATTAGAAACGTTCACTTGATACTTTGCTTTTTCAGCTTGCCATACTGGATCATTACCATCAACCCAAGTAACTACAAAATCTATAGGATATTTTTCACTCATCTTTTAACAACTCGATTCGTTTTAATTTTTCTATTACTTGATTTGGTTTTATACTTGCTAAACAATCTATATTCTTAGCACAAGTACGCTTCCAACAACCATCACATTCATGACCTGCTAAAATCACATTTTCCATCTGTCTATATGGACCATTTCTATTAGGATCTGTCGGCCCCATAAGCATAATTGCAGGAATATTTAAAGCTGCTGCTAAATGAAGGTTTCCTGTATCTCCGCCTACAACAGCTTTTGATAATTTAATAAGTCTTGCTGTCTGCATCAAACTCGTTTTTCCCACAAAATTTATAATATTATTTTCTCTAGCTAATTTAATAATAGCTTGTGATTTTTGTTCATCATCTTTTCCAAAACCAATTAAGACTACTTTTAAATTATATCCTACTAATAAATTGCTTAATTTCGCAAAATTTTCCACAGACCAACATTTATTTATCCAATTAGTGCCCACTGCAAAAATTATAAATTTTTGATTTAATATATTCTCTTTAATCAATAAATTATCTACAAAATCAATTTCATCTTGTGTATTAACTAAAGGAAATACTATATTTTCTGTATCACAATCTAAACATTTAACAGTATCTAAATATCTATCTACAATATGACCATTCTTATTATTGCCTACTATGCGTTTACTGATTAAATTGCTACCTTCACGCATATCTACATAGCCTATTTTTCTCTTTGCCTTAGCAGTAAATACTACAGCTGCTGACTTAAACAATCCTTGCAAATCTATAGATATATCATATTTTCTTTTTTGCAATAACTTAGCAAATGGTTGATAATTTTCTTTAAAACCATTCCATGATTTAAATACTTTTTTATGAAAAATAATTATTTCATCTACATATGGATTGTGTTTCACCAATTCATATGCTGTAGGTTCCACAACCCATGTAATATGCGCATTAGGATATCGTTTTTTCAAAACATATGCTATAGGTAATGCATGAATTACATCTCCTATTGCACTTAATTTTACAATTAAAATATTCATAAAAACCTCATTACTTCTATCTACCGAAAATATAAATTAAAAATTTTTGCTAATATATTTTTCTATTATTTGATTTTACCAATATTTTTTCAAATAGTAAATACTTATTTACTATTTAAAGTCCCAAAAGAAAAGCTACATCTTTAAATTATCTAAAAATGTAGCATATCTTTAAATTATTTAATTAATATATATCTAATATTTTTTGTACTATATTTGTAGTAGAACAGCCCTCTACTACTTTTATAAATTTTATCTTACCACCATATTTTTTTACTGTTGCTGTTTCTGGAAGAGATTCTTCTGTATAATCTCCACCTTTTACATAGATATCTGGTTTTACTTTACTGATTAATTTATCAGCTGTTGTTTCATCAAAAATAACTACATAATCTACAGCTTTTAAACTATCTATAACCTCTGCTCGCTCTTTTTGCGGAACAATTGGTCTTTTGTCTGATTTATACTGCTTTACAGACTGATCACTATTTAACCCTAAAATTAAATAATCTGCTAATTTACTAGCTTCATTTAAATAACGAACATGACCTGCATGTATTAAATCAAAAGTGCCATTAGTAAGTGCTATAGTTTTATTACCCTTACGCAAGATTTCACAAAACTTTTCAATATCTTGTATATCTATAATCATCACTAAAATCCTATCTGTAATTATTATTTTTTCAATACGGCAATTAATTCCTCATCAGAAACTGTAGCTGTTCCCATTTTACGTACAGCAATACCAGAAGCAAAATTAGAAAGTTCAGCTGCTTGACTTGGCATCGCACCTGTAGCTAATGCTGTGATAAAGGTAGCAACACATGTATCACCTGCTCCCGATACATCAAATACTTCTGATTTATCAGATACTGGGATATTATGCACATCTCCATTTGCTTCAAATAAAGTCATACCTTTTTCGCCACGTGTAACTAAGATACCCTTTGCTTGCATTTTTACTAAAAATTCCTGTGCCGCTTTATATAAAATTTCCTCATTATCTATTTTATAACCTACAGCACTGGCTAATTCTGCATCATTTTGTTTTACATAATCAGTACCTACAAAATTGAAAATAGCATATCGAGAATCTATTATTGATGGTATATCATATTCTTTACTTAAAGATAAAATTAAATCACGAATTTTAGGTGTAATTGTTCCACTACCATAATCGCTCATTACTACACCTTGCATCTGTGGCATGACCATTTGAATGTAATTTATCAATTCTTTTTCATATACTTCATTGATAACTTCATTACATTCTCTATCAATACGTACTACCTGTTGACTTACTGTAGCTCTGCCACCTGCAATAACACGTGTCTTAGTAATAGTTTTGCGATTTTGATCACAAAACATACCTTCAGTATTTACATTATTTTCTTCTAATATTTGCTTTAAATTTAAAGCACCTTTATCTTCGCCTAAAATACCTACAGCAAAAGCTTTTCCTCCCAATGTAGCTACATTATTAACTACATTGGCAGCACCGCCAGCCACTGTTTTTTCTTCTGACTCTATCAATACTAAAACTGGCGCTTCACGAGAAATACGAGAAATATCACCTTTTAAATATATATCAGCAATCATATCACCAATAATTAAAATGCGTTTTCCCTTAAATTTTTCTACAAAATCAATCAATTCCGGCTTCATAAATTCACCTTTTTTCTCTATATATTAGAAATTCAAGAAATTAAAATGTAAACTCCATTTATCTTTTTTCTGTTCATATTTTAATTCAGTTTCTACACAATGCCAATCATGATACCAATAATAATCTAAATCTCTTAAATATAAATCATCAGAAGCATCAAATCCTGTAGCTACAACAAAACGATTTTTATCATCAATTGAATAACTTAAACCAGCAGATACCTTTTTAGAATAATCCACTGTATTATAATCAAATAAACTATTATCTACATTTGTTCTTGAGTAATGATATCCTGTATAAGCAACTAACCTATCATTTAATTCACCCAATAAAGTCATATCATAGTAAAAATTATTATAATTACTATCATCATAATCTTCATAAACTAATTTATAACCAATACTTGGATATAATCTAAATTTACCTTCTGTATCTAAATTTATAGGGTCATGATGGAGAGATAAATTATGTTCACGATGCCAACTTTCTATTCCATATTGTTCCCATAAACCATATTCATTATAGAAATTAAAACTAAATGGTGTATTTCCTATACGTCTACCATAATTATAAATATATGAAACTCTTTTTTCTAACCAATTATCATCATCATCTTCATATTTACCACTTTCTACCTTAAAAGTATTACCTGCATTATTCCAAGCTACACCATAAATATTTCTCATATCATGTTTTGTAGTGTATTTTAAATCAGCATAAGCTTTTACATTATCCATCAATGGTGCATCCAATTTATAACTGATAGATACGCCATCATCATCATTATAACGTATTCTAAATGGAATTAATGCATTATTACCATCACTATTAGTACCTATTTTAGTACTATATTCGTCTGTTTGATAAATAACTTGTCCTTTAATTAAAAATTTTGCATTATATGCTACCATATGGTCATCAGGATAAATTTCAATTTTATCAGCAGTTAAACAGTAATCTGGTTTTTTCGCAGGACAACGTGTCATAGTGCCATTGTAAATTATATAGTAATCAGGATAAAATTCTACTTGTTCCCCTGAAATATATCTATTATCTACACGACCTTTTACATTATTCATTACACCAGTTTTTTCATTATAATTATATTTTGTTTTCTCACTGTTGATATCAAGTGTTGGGTTAGCTACCTGCATAACATGAGCAGGAACAGGAATATCCACATCACCTGTATTTAAATTACCATTTGCATCTTCAGTAGTCATGCGTGAATAATTCTGTGTGATTTTTACATTGCCCTTACCATATACTTCACCTGTTACTGAATCATACATAATATCATTACCCTCAAAAATAATTGGTGCTTCTTGAGGATTTTGTATAACAATGCCTTCTTTTTCATATTGAGCATCTAATTCTGCTTTAAATTCATTAATAGCTTTATTTTTTTCTTTATCTCTAGCTTCACGACGTTGGTCTTCAACATAATTTAAGATTTCAACATCAGTATCTGAAGCCAATACTGGCTGATTATATGTACATAAAGATAATGCACTTAATGATATCGCCCACAATATTTTTTTCTCTATTTTCATTAAAATATTCACCTATCTTAAAATAAATTTAACTAAATATACTTAAATTATTATACCATGATAATATCCTCTTTGCCGAATTACTTTTCGCTAAAATCTAAAAGGACTCTACATTTATTGCAGAGTCCTTTTCATTTATCTATTATATTTTTCTACTAAGGAACACAAATACATTGCTTTTTCGTCTGTCAATACATCTTTTTGCATGCGCCAGCCCCAGTTAGTGCCTACTGTACCAGGTAAATTCATTCTAGCATTACTATCCAACTTCAAAACATCTTGCATTGGCAATATCGCCATCTTAGAGGCACTAGCATATGCTAATTTTACCAATTCATCTAATAAAGCCTCATTATCATCAACTTTAACTTCTAATAAATCTGCTAAAACTGCTTTATCCTGCGGAGATATATCCTCTTTAAGCCAGCCTAAAGTTGTATTATTGTCATGAGTGCCTGTATAGACAATGCTATTTTTCGGACTGATAAAGTTTAATTTATGATATTTATTTGCATATAATTCAAATTGCAAAACTTTCATGCCTGGGAAATTACAACTATTTTTCAAAGCTTCGACTTCTGGCGTAATTACACCTAAATCTTCAGCAATAATTGGCACATCACCTAGATATTCTTTGATTTTATCAAATAAATCTTTGCCTGGACCTTTAACCCATTTACCAACACGAGCATTTGTAGCCATACCAGATACTTCCCAATAAGCTTCAAAACCACGGAAATGGTCAATGCGAATTATATCTACTAAATTCAACAATGTAGCTATGCGTTTACGCCACCAACTATAGTCATCTCTTTGCATTACCTTCCAGAGATAATGTGGATTGCCCCAAAGTTGACCATCTTCACTGAAATAATCTGGTGGTACTCCCGCTGCTGTCTTTAAGGTGCCATCAGCATTCAAATTAAATAAATCTTGATGTACCCATACATCAGCACTATCATGTGATGGGAAGATAGGAACATCACCGACTATTTGTATACCTTTTTCGTTTGCATAAGCATGTAAATCCTGCCACTGTTTAAAGAAAATATATTGTTTAAACTTAGCATAAGCAATATCTTGTGCCAAAGAAATTCTACAAGACTCTAAAACTTGAGGTTTACGCAATTTTATGTCTAAATTCCATTCATACCATGGTAAATTTTTATAATATTTCTTTAATGCCATGAATAGTGCATAATCTTCAAGCCAATAACTTTGCTGTTGACAAAAAGCAGTATAATCTGCATCTGCTACAAAATTGGCAAAAGCTTTTGTTAAGATTTTTTCTTTATAAGCTTCTACTTTTACAAAATCTACTTTATCAACATCAGCTTTATAATCTAAAACAATATCTTTAGCTTCCAATAAATTGATTTCCACTAATTTTTCAGGTGAAATAAGCATAGTATTGCCAGCAAAAGCAGATGGAGATTGATATGGAGATGCTCCATATCCCACTGGATTTAATGGCAGTACTTGCCAAATCTTTTGTTTAGCTTTTACTAACCAATCCACAAAATTATAAGCTTCTTTTCCTAAATCACCAATACCATAATCAGATGGAAGTGATGTTGGATGCATGATAATACCAGCTTTTCTAGCATATTCTATATTTTCTTTTTCTTGTTCAAATACTAGCGCTGTGAGCGGTTCAATTTCTATCTTAGCCTTATTATCTATGATTTCCACATCAGGATACATATTAGTTATTTCATGTAATTTACGCTGACAAAAACCATGAACATCAATTTCTATCGTCATAGTCTTTTCTTGATGACGATTTAACACTACTAAAATGCAATCATCATCTATTTTTTGTCCAAATCTATCTTTGCCTAATTTTGTAGTTCTCATATAAGCTAAGACATCATCTTGAGCATATACTGGTATATACCAGCCAGTTTGCAATACTTGTCGATGATTGCGCAGTGCTATCATACGCGTAAAGAAATGACGTAAATTATTATCAGCTTCATCCCATTTATAGCTTGCTCTATTATGTGGGTCGCGATATCCTTGCATACCGATTTCATCGCCATAATAAATTGATGGTACTCCCGGCAATGTCATCTGCCAAACAACGGCTAATTTCAAACGAGCAATAGCTAAACGCAAATGAGCATCATCTAACTTGAATTTTGCCTGTACACTAGCTGGTACATTTTCTACACTTGGAGCTTCACCCAATAAAGTCAAAATACGTTCTACATCATGACTACTCAATAAATTCATCATGGCATAGAGATTTTCTTCAGGATAATTTTCATGCTGATTTAAAATACTTATTTCTGTTTCTTGAGCTGATTTATTTTTCAAAATAAAATCTAAAATAATTCTGCGCAATGGATAATTCATCGCACTATCCATCTCATAGCCACAAAGATATTCGCGATGAACATTATACGCTATTTTATTTGAAGCATCTTCCCATACTTCACCGATAATAACTGCATCTTTATCTAATTTCTTCAATTTTTGATAAAAACAACGTGTAAACTTCTGTGGCAATTCATCAATTACATCTAAACGCCAACCACTTATGCCTTTATCCATCCAAAAATTCATTACACTATCTTCACTACGAATGATGAAATCCATATATGATGGTGTTGTTTCCTTTGTATTTGGCATACTTGTAAAACCCCACCAACAATCATATTTGCAAGGATATTCCTTGAAATCATACCATTCATAATATGGAGACTCTTTGGATTGATATGCACCTACACTGTCAAAATTGCCAAAGCGATTGAAGTATATACTATCACTGCCAGTATGACTAAATACACCATCTAAGATAATGCGAATTCCCATCTCTTTAGCTTGACTACAAAGCTGTGCAAATTCTTCATTAGTGCCAAACATTGGGTCTACTTGATGATAATCTGCTGTATCATAATGATGATTAGCACGTGATTTAAAAATAGGATTAAAATAAATCACAGATATTCCCAAATCTTTTAAATAAGATAATTTCTCTTTTATACCTTGGATATTTCCGCCAAAATAATCATAAGTGATTACATTTTTAGTATCTGGGTCTAAATAATACATTGGTGGCTCATTCCAATCACAATGAAGCACCGCATGTTTTTTCTGTGGAATATTATTGCCACTACGATAAAATCTATCAGGGAAAATCTGATACATAACGGCTTTTTTAAACCAATCTGGCGTTTTTACATCTTTTTTAAATACTGTAATCTGATAAGATGGTGGCACCTCTAGCGCTTCTTGACCAATACCACCCATTTGCACCTTATTATTACCATAATATAATAATTTGCCATCAGCTAATTCAATTATAAAATAATACCAAACAAGACAACCATCTTCAGGCATATCTAAATCAATAAAATAATGTTTTTCATCCCATGAAGATTTTTTTAAATTATAATATATTGAACCACAAGTTTCTTGCCATGTATGTAAACGCACCAAAGAAACTTTATCTTTTAAATCAACATCAATTGCCAATCTCACAAAAGATTGTGTCGGCACTGCCCCTATAGGACTGCGATAATATAGATTTCGCGAATCATGAAAAATCATTTATATTATCCCGTTGCCAAAAATCTATAAAAATATAAAAATTTGTTTATTTCCTTCTTCATTGAATCCGATTTTGCCGTAGCTACTTTCGTTTGATATGATTCTCCAAAGGCTTAAATTCGGATACAACGAATCCTACATATTAGCATTTTCTTGCTTGTGAAACTATGCTAATTTATACATAGATAAATTTAGTGAAGCATTTAAATCCCTATCAATTACTGCTCCACAGTGTGGACATCTATAAACTCTATCTTTTAGTTTTAAATCTTTCTTTATAAATCCACACTTGCTACAAGTTTTTGATGATGGATAAAATCTATCCGCTACTACTAATTCAATTCCATTTAATTCAGATTTATATGTTATATACTGTCTAAATTTATGAAAACATTGTTTTTTTACTGAATCAGATAAATGTTTATTTTTCATCATTCCAGAAACATTCAAATCTTCTATTACAATTCTATATGGTTTGGTTTTCACTATACTTGTTGTAACTTGATGAATATAATTGTTTCTAATATTAGCTAATTTTCTATATATTAGTTTTGTTGTATTCTCTAATTTTTTTATATTTTTAGTTTTGATAAATTGGCAACGTTCACCTCCTTCTTTTTTGATTTTATTTATTTCATATTTTCTACTTATTTGTCTTTGCTTTTGTTTTAATCTTTTTTCTAATTTTTTTACTTTTTTAGTCTTATTAATGTTTTTAAATACTTTTCCATCTGAACAAATAGCCAACTCTTTCAATCCTAAATCTATACCTAATGAAATATTTGTTAATTCTTCTTGTTTTTTATCTACCTCTATTCCAACAGATAGATACCAATATTTATTATCATAAGTTATTCTAGGATTATTATATTTAACATTAATTGGTATTTGTTCATTTATTTTTATCCAACCTACTTTTTCAATTAAAACTTTTTTCTTTTTAACTTTTAATTTTATCGGGTCGTTATAAAAACTAGGTTTACTTTTTTTCTTACTTTTAAATTTGGGTTTGTTAGCTAAGCTTTTAAAAAATCTTTTATAAGCCTTACAAGCATCTTTTACAGATTGTTTAGTGATATTATTTGATACTTCATTTAACCAAGTTAGTTCAGACTTTTTAAGTTGAGTTAATTCTTTTCTCCCGCCGGACGGCGCACGCCGCCGATGGTGGCAGAACCGGCTGCTGCAGCTGCTGGCGGCTTTTGTGCTGCTGTGCGGCGTGGCAGCTGCCGGACTGAAACTGTACACGGATTATACGAATAGTCATTTTCAGGTGACCTTTTACCGGGTAACCTCCAGCCATGTGTCGGAAAAGCTGCGGGTCCTGTTTTTGTCGGACCTGCACCTGCGGGAATACGGCGAGCACAACGAGGAGCTGATCCAGACCGTGCAGGAGCTGGACCCGGACCTGATCCTGCTGGGCGGTGACCTTGTCACCTTCCCGAACCCGGAGTATGAGAATATGCTTTCGCTGTGCCGCAGCCTTGCCGATGTGGCCCCGCTGTACGGGGTGCTGGGCAACCACGAAAGCGAGATGATCTACGGCGGGGTGGATGACCAGCTGGCCGAAAAATTTTCGGAGGCCGGGGTGCAGCTGCTGCGCAATGAGACCCGCACCATCCAGATCGGGGAAAACAACGTGGAGCTCATCGGGCTGGAAGGTGCCCTGAAGGACTTTTACAAATACGGTGCCAGCGACTGTGTGGAGAGCCTGAGCCGCCAGTACGACACCTTCCGCATCTGCATCAACCATGTGCCCATGGCCTTTGTGGACTACATGCAGGATGCGCCCTTTGACCTGGCGCTGGCCGGGCACACCCACGGCGGCCTGATCCGCCTGCCGGTGCTGGGGCGGCTGTACACCGCAGAGGAGGGGCTGTTCCCGGAGTATGCGGGCGGCATGTACCAGCTGGACAGCGGGGCACCCCTCATCGTGGGCTGCGGCCTGGGCGACTCCAACCAGATCCCCCGCGTATACAATCCGCCGGAGCTGGTTCTGGTGGATGTGAACTGGTACTGAGATGAACGAACTTGAAAGGAGGCCCGGAGACGTGGTGACAAAGATCAAGCAGATCTTCAAACAGGCTGTGCTGCGCTTCTGGAGCCTGCGGGTGCCGTTGATCGTGGTGTGCATCCTGCTCGCGGCACTGCTGTGCACCGCACAATATCAGGACAGCAGCCGGGTGGCCTCGGCCCAGATGACCCTGAACTACTCCGAGGCATCGCAGGGGCTCAACCCCAACCGCACCCGGTTTACGACTACCGACCTGACCTCCGACGAGGTGCTGCAGAGCACCCTGTACAACGCCGGACTGGAAGGTCAGATGACGGTGGAACAGCTGCGCAAGGCCATTACGGTGGAACCCACCGATGTGACCAACGTGAGCAGCTCGGAAAACTACATCACCACCAGCTGCAGCATCAGCCTGCAGCTGGAAGAACCCTGCCAGCACCTGACCGCAGCCACGCTGCTCCGGATCTTCTGCGGCAGCTACAAGGATTATTTCATGGAGCACTACGGCGAGAACCAGAGCGTGTTCTCCTGCACCATGCCGGATTACTTTGACACCGAGCCGTATCTGCGCCTCAAGAGCCTGACGCTGCGGGCCGACCAGCTGGACCGCTACCTCACGGCCCGTGTCAGCGAGAACAAGAGCTATCAGGACGCCACCACCGGCAACACCTTCCTGAGCCTGTCCAAGCAGATCCAGAACGTGATCAACTACGAGATCCCGCGCATCCAGGCCTATATCCTGCGTGGCGGCCTGTCGGCGGACGTTTCTTCCCTGACGGCCATGCTGCAATACAAGCTGCAGATCGAGCAGCTGGACTATCAGGAGCAGATGTCCTACTACAACTCCGACAATCTGGGCATTGGCCTGTACGATGAGAGCATGAGCGCCATCGTCATGATCCCCACGCTGGACGAGAACAGCGAGTTTTATATGTCCCGCACCAAAACGGCGCTGGACACCATGGCCAGCGACGCCGACGGTGCCCTGGCGGAGGCGACCTCCCATCAGGATGTGATCACCACCACCCAGTATGTGGTGCAGCAAATGCAGACCATGAGCGACCCGGCGGGTCTGACCACGGTGAACGCCATGCTGCAGGAACTGGAAACCACCATGGATCAGATCCAGCAGGCACTGCGGGTGACGGATGCCTCCTATATCATCTATAAGACCCAGAACTACCTGGTGTTCAACTATGCGGCCGGCTCCTTTGTGCAGCAGATCGGCCTCAAGCGGGTGATCGTGGAAATGGCAGTCTTTGTGGTGCTGTGCTTCGGCCTGTGCATGGTGCGCACCGCCCGGCAGATCCGGAAGGAGGAACAGCGTTGAAAAAGTTTGATATCCTGCGCTACCTCCGGCGGTTCTTTGCACTGGTGCTGGCCGTGACCATGGCGGGCACAGTGGTGGTGTACTGGTACTGCAAGAACAACCAGACCTACACCGCCAGTGTGAACATCAAGTACCTGCACGACGGCATCAAGGACGGCTTTGCCCCGGACGGCACCGCCATGAACGTGGACGAGATCTATTCATCCAAGGTCATCTCGCAGGCCATGGAGAGCCTTGGGCTGCAAAGCGGCATCAACCTTGTGCGCTCCCACTGCACGGTGGAAGAGCTGATCCCGGACGACCAGAAGGCCCTGCAGGAAGCTCTCATCGACAAGGGGGAAGAGTCTACCTACTTCCCGGACGAATACAAGGTGACGCTGGTGGTGGACGGCAGCCTGGGTGCGAGCTACGCCCGCCGGGTGCTGGATGCCATCGTCAGCAGCTATTCCACCATCTACACGGAGGAATATGTGGAGCTGCCTCTGACCATGAACCCCTCCAGCGGCCTGCTGAACAGCGGCTACGACTATTACGAGTGCGTGGACGTGCTGTCGGCCGACACCACCGAAGTGCTGAACTATCTGGAGGATAAAAAGACAAACTATCCCAACTTCCGCTCTTCGGTCACGGGTTATTCCTACGAGGACCTGTACGACATCTATAAGATGCTGTACGACTACGAGATCCCGTCGCTGTACGCGAATGTGATGACCGGGCCGCAGGTGCGCAACGCCGACAAGCTGTGCCGCAACCTGACCCAGAGCATCGAGAGCAGCGTGCAGAACGAGCAGGTGTATCAGGAGCGGGAAGCCTACCTCAGCGGCCTGATCCAGAACTACTCGGAGAAGAACCGCGAACTGATCAACTACCATTACCACAACGACGCCAACGACAGCGGCACCGACTACATCCTGAAGAACGTAGAGGCCTACGATGACAACCAGAGCAAGCAGATCACCTACGATTCGCTGATTTTGGAGTATGTGGAGATCGACAAGACCCTGCGCAGCAGCGCCATCCGCCGGGCCTACACCCAGCAGCTGCTGGACACCTTCCAGGCAGCCGGCGGGGTGGGCGGCGATGAGGCCTCCCATGCCGCGATCGAGTCGGAGATCAACAAGTACGAGCAGACGCTGGTGGACTACTACCAGATCGTGAACCAGACCAGCATGGAGCACAACCGCTCCCTGAGCGCGGACTATCTGCAGACCACCAGCTCCACCAGAGTGTGGCCCAGCATCAACACCAAGCTGTATCTGGCCATCGGCTTTGTATTCTTCTTCCTCGTGGGCTGCGCACTGGCCGTTGTGGTGGGCCGTTCCCGCGACTTTGTGGAATACTTTATGTATGTGGACAAAAAGACCGGTCTGCCCAACCGCGACCGTGTGGATGCCATGATGGCACGGCTGGAAAAGCAGGGCCTGCTGCCCAGCCACTTTACCTGCATGTACTTCCAGTTTACCAGCCTGAACCATCTCTCACGGGAGTATGGTTACTCGGTGGGCAACCATGTCCTGCGGGACTTTGCCGGGCTGGTGGCGGCCCTTGGCACCGAGGAGAGTTTCATCGGTTCCAACGGTGCGGGCCAGATCGTGGGCTTCTTCCGGGAATGCAACGCCGTCAAGGCGGAGGCCATTCTGGAAGTGCTGGACGAGCAGATCCAGGAGTACAACAGCCTGAACCCGGATTACGCCATCGAGTACAGGGCAGCCAGTGCCACCTCGGATGACGAAAAGGAATTCAACATCCGGGATCTGCTGCGCTGCGCATTCAAGAAGCTGCGGGATGCCAATAAGCCGCAGCCGGAGACCGCACACGAGACGGTGTAAAAAAGATAAGGAGGCGGCAGTCATGCTGCAGAATCAACGGGCCTGCCAGCTCGTCCGTTCCAAAACCGGCTGTGAGCCGCTGGCACTTGCCGTGGCGTGGGGTGCCCGCACGGCGGGCCGCTGTGCCGCCGGGGTGCTGGGAGCCGTGAAGCATCAGCGCTTTTCCGACCAGCAGCTGGAGACCTTTGCAGCCCGCGCGCCGGGCATCTGCCCGAAGCCGGTGTGCGATGCCGGGGAGCCCTGCCCGCTGCCGCCGCAGGACGATGCGGTGGATGTGTCGGTGATCGTGCCGGTACACAACGGGGAGCGCTTTTTGCGCGCCTGTCTGGACAGCATCCTGCACCAGAACACCACTCGCCGCCTGCAGGTGCTGGCGGTGGAGGACGGCTCCACCGACGGCAGCGGGGCCATTCTGGCCGAGTACGCCCGGCAGGGAGGGGTCACCGTGCTGCACCCGGAGCAGGGCGGCAGCGCGGCCCGCGCCCGCAACACCGGTCTGGCCCGGGCGGTGGGCCGATGGGTCCTGTTTGTGGATTGCGATGACTGCCTGCTGCCGGACGCAGTGGAGACGCTGCTGGCGGCACAGGCGCGTACCGGGGCGGATATCGTGCAGGGCGGCTGGCAGTATTGCGACGAAGCCGACACCCGCGGTGCGGTGCAGCAGTACGCAGAAGCGTGCTACACCGGCCCCCGGCGGCTGGATGTGGTGGAGCTGCCCGGCACTCCCTGGGGCAAGCTGTACCGCCGGACCCTGTTTGAACGGGTACGGTTCCCCTCCGGATACACCTGTTTTGAGGATGCCATGATCCATTTCTGGGTCTTTCCGCGGGCGAAGTGCATTGCTTCGACAAAACCTGTGGTATATTTGTGGCGCAAAAATACAATGGGGCTCACCGCGACCTCCCAGAATACGGCCAAAGCATTGCAGGCCTACTGGGTGGCTGAAGAAATGCTGGACGGTGCGGTGCGTCTGGGCCTGCCGCAGGATGCGCTGTTTGCCTGCAACCTGATCCTGCAGCTGGCCAATTACTGCTATGTGTGTGTGGCCGGTCTGCCGGAGGCGGACCGGCAGACGGCCTTTGCCTGCTGCTGTCTGCTGTACCGCCGGTGGGCAACGAAGCTGCCGGCCCCCCGGATGCTGCCCTATGCCGTGCGGCTGGCGCAGCGGGCGCTGGAACAGGCGGACTATGGGCTATGGCAGTTGCAGGGCAGACTGTTCCAGCTGATCAACTGACCGGTTTACACCGGCACGGAAAGCGAGGTGGACCGCGTGCAGGATGTTTCCAAGATCCTGACCCGGAAATATTACGGCAAAAAAGACCCGTTCCGCAGCCGGGAGTTCCGCCAGCCCCGCTGGATGGAACTGCTGGCGGTGCTGCTGTTCACCGTGTCCGGGCTGGGCGAAGGCAAAAGCATCAATGTGGTGCTGGGCGGTCTGCCCAAGGCGGTGACGCTGGCCTTTGTGGGGCTGGCCGGGCTGGAATTTTTCATCCGGGGCGATTTTGACCGGTTGAAAAAACTGGCCGGGCCGTCCGGGCTGTACATCCTGTATCTGGCGGTGCTTGCCGCCTGGTCCATGTTCATCTGGGTGCGCAACTTCACGGCCTTTGCCTCCATCACCCGCGGCGTGGAAAAGATCCTGTATCAGAGCATCGCCACGGTGGTGGCCATCTGCTGCGTGTACCTGTACGGGCGGTTCAGCATCGACCTGTTCACCATCGGCATCTGCTGCGCAAACCTCTTCATCCTGTTCAGCGAGGTGCCCGCCTATGGTGTGGGCGAGAGCGTGAGCTCCCTGCTCACCAGCATCCTGTCGCTGGGCAACAACACCTATGGCTATGCCGAGCGGCTGGAGATCCACGAGGTGACCTTTCTGGAGGGCATCTTTGTGCTGTACTACCTGTTCTTTTCGCCAAAAGAAACCAAGCAGCAGCGCACCCGCAACTGGGTGCTGGCGGGCTGCTCCTTCTTTTTTGTACTGGCGGGCATGAAGCGCATCCTGCTGCCGGCGCTGGTGGTCTCGGCCTTTTACATCTGGGTGCTGCGCCGCAGCCATGCCAAGGAAAAGCTGATCATGCTCACCGGCGCGGCCTGGGTGACCCTGTTCTGGGTGTATCTGTATCTGGTGCACACCGGGGCCATCTCCCGGCTGCTGAACGCTGTGGGCATCAACATGATGGGCCGCGATTACATCTGGAGCCTGGCCAAGGACTACTATCAGTTTTCGCCTACCTTCATCGGGCTGGGGTTCGAGGCGGTGGACGCCATGGTCACCCGCTTTTATGAAATCGGCCTCATTGATGTGGCCTACCCGCTGCACAACGATATCCTCAAGGTGTTCGTGGAGCTGGGCTTTCCGGGGCTGTGCTTCTGGTGCGCGTTCCTGTACCTGATCCTGCCCTGGTACTGGACCAAACGCTACGGGCCCGAGGCCGGCATCCTGTATTTTGCCATCCTCAACCCGCTGTCCATGACCTACCTCACCGACAACACGGCCTTTTATTTCTGGTGCACCATGGGTCTGCGCATGATCCCGCTGGCGGTCTGCTGCTTTGCAAAGCCGGCGAAGGACCCTGCCGCCCAAAAACAGACATGGCAGCCGCCCTCGGCGCAGGAGGTGCAGCGGCGCATCCGGGCACAGTACCGGGAGAAAGGAAGTTCTTCATGATCCATATCCTGCAGTCGGTCAGCAACATGGACCGGGGCGGCATCGAGTCGATGCTGATGAACTATTACCGGCATCTGGACCGCACGCGGTTCCAGTTCGATTTTCTGGTCAACAAAAAAAAGCCCGGCTTTTTTGATGACGAGATCCGCGCACTGGGCGGGCGCATCTTCCAGAGCCCGGGCGTAGCCCCGCAGAGCTACCCGGCCTATCTGCGCTCTATGCAGCAGCTGCTGGCCCAGCACCCGGAGATCAAGGTGCTGCACGCCCACAACGAGGCCATGCAGCTTTTTGCGCTGGAAGGCGCTAAAAAGGCGGGCCTGCCGGTGCGCATCGCCCACGCCCACAACACCCGTCTGCCCAAGGACGCCAAGCTGCCGATCAAATGGTTCTGCAAACAGTTCATTCCCGGCGCGGCCACCGATTACTGGGCCTGCGGGCGGGAGGCCGGCATCTACTACTTTGGACAGAGCGCGTGGGATGCCCGGGGCGTGACCCTGCGCAACGCCATCGACCTGGACCGCTTTGGCTACCGGCCGGTGGTGCGGGCAAAGCTGCGGGCGGAATATGGCCTGAACGATAAGCTGGTGGTGGGCTGTGTGGCCCGCCTGATGGCGCAGAAGAACCACACCCGCCTGCTGGACATCTTTGCGGCCCTGAAAAAGGTGCGGCCGGACAGCTGCCTGCTGCTGGTGGGCGAGGGCGAGCTGCGGGCCGAGCTGGAAGCCAAGGCCGCCCGGCTGGGCATTGCGCAGGATGTGAAGTTCCTGGGCGTGCAGAGCGACACCTCCGTCTGGTATCAGGCCATGGATGTGTTCGTGATGCCCTCGCTGTTTGAGGGCCTGCCTGTGGTGGGCATGGAAGCGCAGGCGTCCGGTCTGCCCTGCGTGTTCTCCACCGGCGTCACCGAGGAAGTCCTGCTGCGGCCGGACAGCTGCCGCATCTCGCTGGAACAGCCGGACGAAGCATGGGCCGCAGTGCTGAAGGATGCGGACCGCAATCTGCCCGACCGTGCGCAGGCGGCGGCACAGGTGCGGGCTGCCGGGTACGACATCCGGCAGGAGACCCTGCGCCTGCAGCAGCTGTACACCGGCCTGATCGCCAAAAGGGGTGCCGCACATGCCTGAGATCAGTATTATTGTTCCGGTTTATAACGTAGAGCAATATCTTCCAGCGGCACTGGACTCTCTGCGGGCCCAGACCTGCCCGGACTGGGAGGCCATTCTGGTGGACGACGGCTCCCCGGACGGCTGCGGGGCGCTGTGTGATGCGGCTGCCCGGCAGGATGCCCGCTTCCGGGTGATCCATCAGAAGAACGCCGGGGTCGGCGCGGCCCGCAATGCCGGGTTGGCTGCAGCCCGCGGCACCTATGTGCAGTTTCTGGACAGTGATGACGCACTGGAGCCCCAGATGGTGGAGGTGCTGTGCCGCACGGCCCGGCAGACGGACGCCGACCTGATTTTGTTCGGCGGCTATGAGGAGCACTACGCGGCCGACGGTACCCGTACCGGCTGCACCGACATTGCCCCGGTTCTGGAAGGGGTATACCGGGGCGACCCCTGCCCGCAGCTGTTCCCGCAGCTGTCGGCCATGTCGCTGGTCACGCGGCAGCTGTTCCGCCGCCGCTGCATCGAAGAGGGCCGCTGTCGCTTTACCGATTACAAGATCGCGGAGGACGCCCTGTTTTTCGTGTCCTTTTACCGGCAGCACCTGCACTGTGTGGTGGGCATCCCGGAAAAGCTCTACCGCTATAAGCTGCGTGCCTCGGGGTCGGCCTCCCAGAGCTACCACCCGGAGCGGCTGGCCGATAACTTTTACCTCTCGGACGCGGTGGAAGCCGTGGCAAGGGACTGGGGCCTGAACGATGACCCCGCCTGCCGCCGGGCCGTAAACCACAGCCGGGTGCTGGACCTGCAGCTGGGCATCAAGAATGTCTGTCTGGGGCCGCTGAGCTTCCGGCAGCGCACCGCATGGCTGCGGCAGGCGTTGCGCATCCCGGCGGTGCGAGCCGCT
>OLQW01000564.1_pt1 | contig 21041 bp, 23 predicted proteins | sample 1672901 | NCBI WGS metagenome assembly OLQW01 (sample SAMEA3136735, study PRJEB25190) | human gut metagenome | reverse complement strand
ACAGAAAGCTGGTAACAAAGGTAAAAGCCCAGTCAGAGAATACCGTGGTAATCCATTCATAAGGTTCGCCATATTCCTTTTGAAAGCTCATAAGCACTGTTTGTGGCTTATCTTGTAAAGTCATAATTACCGCAAACATTTCCCGGTTATCTGTATTCCACATAGATTCCTGACCTTTTTTTACAAAAGAGATCTTGTCAAAAGGAAAGAAGTAGGCGAGGTAATCTTCCGTAGAAAGCGTTTCTTGTTTGATGAAATGATTCTTGGGAAGATACACCGCATCATAGGTGATAAATTCCGATGTGGTTGGAAGTGCGGTCATCAGTCCCAGAAGTCCAAAGTGTTCTGCAAAATTTTGAATCCTCTGTTTTAGTTCTTCCATAGAAGCTTTTTCTGCATAACATCAAGACCAATTCCAAGAGCGGTCAGTACCAGTTCCTCATACTCCTTGATGGGATTGTAAAGTGACATTACGGCTTCTTTTGCCGGAGTAAGGTACAAAACGCCGTCAGTCGATTCTTTCCATTCATATTTATCATAACGTACCCAGTGAGCACTGGTGCGTTTAAAAATGTTATCCATATTTCTGATGCCTCTGTTTCGTCATAAATGTCTATTTTTATTGTGAGTAATTGCTATAAGTAAAATTCGATTACAAGGCAATCATGTCATCTATCCATCCGTACTGCAATGTCTTTCTAAAAAGTTGCGTTCTTTCATAGTTGTTGACAGTCCGTTATCACATTTATACTGCAAAATCGGAATCAGTTTTTTATGAATCTTCCTTAAAATTGCAGACCTCGTGATAACGCTCACGTCTTTCACAGTTTTTGTTCTCTTTATCTATGCGTCAATGACATCTTCAAAATCCCCCTGTGTTCTGGCAGCAGCTTCCATTCTTGCAATGGCAGCTTTTCGCAGGTCTCTTTTTAATATCAGCCGTTCGGCAACCTCAGGTTCTGCCTGTTCCAGTAAATCCTCTTCCGGGATGACAGCATATTCTTTAGTTTCCTCTTCCAGTGCAATCGTCCATTTATAATGTTCTTCTTTTTCTATCGTATCATCTGATCCCGGATTATCCGAATCATCAAAAAAAAATCTTCTCTGTGCTCCATATAAAAATCCTTTTTCAAAAAATCTTTTCAAAACAGTTCCGTTTTGCATCGGAATTTTCTCCTTTAGATGAAGGGGTAATTGCTCTAGTTAAAACAGATTACTCAAATTCAAGAAAGAAGAAAACGGAAAATGAAAAAAGGAACGATTTACATTTCCATTCGTGCCCCAACTGCTATGCATTTATTATAGCAAACAAACGTTCGATTATCAATTACTTATTGAAGTATGGAGGATTTTTTATGGAAAAGAAACAGAATGGGGAAAAGTATACCAGCACTTTTACAAAAAGGATTGGAAAAACCACCTATCATGTCAATGTGCATTTTGCAGAAGACACAACGGATACCGTAGCAGATAAGCTGCTGCACCTGATGGGTACAGTGGCACTTACAGATGAAATTTCATCAGCTACTGATGAAGCAGAAGCAGTTTAAAAGGAGGAACAATCTTATGGTTAGAACACAGAGAAGTATTGAGGAACGCAAGAAACGCACTCATCTGCTGTGCCAGATTGGAGGAACCGTGGAAAAGGTACTGGATCGTCCGCTAGTGGAGGAAGATGTGATGCGTCTTTTGAATTTTCTAAATCAGCAGGAACGAAATGGAAAATATTTTACCAGAGCAATGGAAAAGTGCCCGGATACGGGCAGTGAAATGGAAGGTACTGAGAATGATTAACACAGTATCTTCTTTTATATGTTGGGAGTTGCAGAGGCAGAAATGCTTTTGCAATTTCCTTAGAGGAGGGGCGGCGGAAAGATGTTTATGCAAAGGTTTTTGCAGCATTTTTATTGACTGCTACTGTCTTTATTGGAATTGTTCTGCTGGATTTTATTTTGTGCAACTTGGTTTACGGAATGGATGGCTTTACCAACATGACGGGGATAGTACTTGGAGAGAAGATGTTGCGGGCTGTATATCAAGTGAATTTCCCTCAATACTTAGTTAGACTATTATTATTTGGACTGCAAGGACTTTTCCTTTTGTGTGCAATTACATTGGTCATATCAGCTAATTATAATACTTCTTTTGCAACTGTGATTGTATCGGCAGTTTGTTGGGGAATGCCTGTGATTCTTAGGATGTTCTTAATGGGAATGAGCGCAATATTTATTTATGCGACACCTCTTTTTCTTGTGATGCATGGATGTCTTGATGATGTGTATGGTGCAGGGGGAATTGTCCTGTGTATAAGTCTGCTTACAGGAATTATTTGTACAGTAGTTGGATTTTTAAAGTATAAAACGAAGGAAGCTTAATAAATGTAATTAAAAAGAAATCGTATTGATAGAACAACAGATTAACAAAGATGTGCTTAACAATGCTAAACTCATCGTTAAGCACATTTTTTTCGAGAATCTGTTACTGGATTTCACTTATGTTCAGCACATTTCAAACTATCTTTAATACTCCGTTTACCACAATTCAAGACTGGCCTCTGCATCTACTCTCATCTGTATCCGAACAAGCATCAGGAAGTAGTATATATGATGCAGAATCAGCACCGTTTGGACGAAACCGCCACCCCGGCAGCCATGTTAAATAACACGGGGCCAAATGCTACAAAGTTCAAAGTCGTAAGTCCAAACGGTATTATGAGCTCAAAACAAGCCCACGAGAAACGAGGGGCATGAGATGCAAAAAGCTCAGCCCCTTGTAAACAAAGGGCTGAGACAATATTTTGAATAATATTTAATTACTCGATAACTGTAGTAAAACAACTGCACCGACAAACAATAGAATGCACGCTCTGCGAGCATTCTATTGTTATGTCACCCTTCCCTGTTCTCCATCTCGCCGAGAAATTTCTTCACCGCTGCAGTCACTTGATCAAGATGTTCATCGTAGCAGTGTGTGTCTCCGGGAATCTGTACCAGCTCCGCATTTTTATATTTTTTCGCTGCATCAATGGAATATTCTATAGGAACTGCCTCATCTGCATCTCCATGAACCAAAAGCACCGGCTTTTCATATTTGCGGATCGCCTCGTCTACATCCAGAAGCTGTGCTGTGCGGATATAATTGCCGCTCAGATGCCGGTCTCCCCATTCCAGCATATCAGGAACATGCTCCGGATCAAAGGGCTGACCAAGCAGATTTCCTTTTCTCGCACCATCCGGGATTACAATTGCAGGAGACAGCGGAATCGCTGCCTTAAAATCATCCGCCCGCATTCCTGCTGCCAGCATTGTAAGCAGTCCGCCTTGGGAATGTCCGCAGATATAAAGGTCTGTCACAAAATCCAGCGTCTTTGCATAATCCGTCACAGTCATGGCATTGTTAATCCACTTCATCAGATTATGCTGTTCAAAGGCACCACCGCTTTTTCCATGTCCGTACAGTTCGACGCGCAGTGTCGCAAATCCGATTTCATTCATTGCGCTGGAAACAGCAGTGATGTGCCGTTCCTCCATATTGCCGGTTAAACCATGAAACACGATAACCAGCGGGCACTTTTCTTTTTCCTCCGGCATGTCCAGCTTTGCATGCAGCTGAATACCGTCGTCTGTGATATGAAACTCTTTCATACTATATTCCTCCTTTCCAGGATGACTTTTGCAGCCCATTTTCCTGTCCATTTTTTATAGTATACCACACTCTGCGGCAGTGCAGGCAAAAAACGTCCTGCCGTGCAAAATTCTCCGCCACGGCAGGACACAAAAAGTCCTCCGGACAGCTTTCTCCATCCGGAGACTTCCGGATTGTGTCATATATTCTTTCTGCAACTTCGCCGCACCGATATCCTTATTGTCATAAACAACGTCTGCCAGCGCGCAGATTTCTCCCATCGACAGTTCCGATTCCTGCGCTGCGGTAATCTCTGCACCTCTCGTGTATACAAGATGCGTTTCGATCTCTTCGATTTTTTGAAGCCGGGAAAGCAGCTCTGTCGCCAGTGGAATTCCGCTGCCGCCACTGATTCCCACAATCAGTCTTTTTTTCATCCATGCACCATTCCTGCAAGCATATTGACAGCCGGAGTTACGCAGTCATTCCAGAAAATTGCGATCGGGAAAATCAAAACCATAGCCGGAATCATATCCGCTACCGGAAACTGCTTGATCTTGCACATTGTGAATTACTCGGCAACTGAGTTACCAGAGCATCTGAATTAAGGCGGGATACCGCCTTTTTTCAGGGTGCATCCATGGCACCACTACTGTTTGCTCTTTAGAGCTATACAGCTACTTTTATTATTTCCGGTGTTTTCAGTCCGGTTACGGACAGTTCTCTTTTTACTCCGGATACGGAGTGATATTTTCTCAGGATATTATATGCGCCTACGGCATCTGCGTTATAGGTTCTGTTTCCATCTCTGTACAACCCTCTCTCTTTCCGTTTGGACGGCTCTGCATATCTTTTCTCCACTTTCGCTGACAGCGGACTGCACTGGCTTGTATAACTTTCTTCCTGTTTTATAAAACGGATCCCATATCTTTTCAGCTTATATTCCAGCATGATGTAGATCCTGTTATACGGCAGGCTGTGGAACTTCTGGTTTGTCCTGTGCCCCAGGTCTTTTTCTCTCCGGATATTCCGGATATCCCCTGCAACAACACAGGTGATCCCCTGTTCCCGGCAGTATTCTGCAAGATATCTTGTGACTTTGTGCAGGTAATCCGTTACTGAGTCATGTTTTCTCTTATATAACTTCCTGATATGTTTTGATGTAGCCAGATACTTTACTCCCTTTCCGGACTGCTGCCCATACCACTGGGCCTGCACCCTTGCGATCTCTTTATGGAAATATCTTTCCAGTGCAAGGTACTTCCTGCCCAGAATAAACGTCTTACCGTTCCCGGAATCATAACACGTCATAAGATTATGGAGTCCCAGATCAATGGACAGTTCATGTCCGTTCTGTGGAAGTTCTTCCTGGTCAGGTACCTCATAAACAACAATAATTTTACAGTTTCCCTTCTCCGGCGGATAGATCCGCAGCTGTTTGATCTGATCCATGCCCCTGAAAATCTTATTTTCAAGGTAAAGAAAGTTTTCATGGATCTGATACGTTTCTTCCATATATTTTTTTAATGCCTTTGGAAGGGACAGGCGGACCCTGCCCGTATCCCGCTCATGCACGATTCCCATCTGCATATAGGTAATGGGGATACTTTCCTGCTTAAACCGCGGCGGTCTGGGAGTCTCGATCCCCCCGGATCTTTTCAGGGCATAAAAAGACTTCCATGCCTTGTCCAGCAGCTTGCAGACTTCCTGGGCAGTCTGGGACGGGAGCTGTTTATACCACAGATCCTCTTTATGGGCTTTTTTCTGATAATACCAGTCCGGATACTGCTCTATCCCAGTTTCTTTGTAATGCTGACGCTCGTAATTACAGACATTCCAGAGCTTGGATGCTGCATAACACATATGCCCGATGAGGTTCGCATATTCCCGGCTGACCTTTATGAATGTTTTCTTTGACAGCAGCATTTCCTCTCCTCCATAGTATCAGTACGCTTTGCTCTGATGTTCGATGTACCTGCGGATATTTTCTTCCGATACAGATCCGACCGTTTCCACATAATAGGAATGGTTCCACAGCTCCCCTTTCCAAAGCTGGTTTCTTATTTCCGGAAAACATTCGAAAAGTTTCCTGCCAGAGATCCCCTTCAGGTATTTCATGATCGCAGTTATGGATAATTTCGGAGGGGCTGACACAAAACAGTGTACATGGTCTCCTTCTCCACATTCAAACAGATGGACCGTAAAGCCCTTATCTTCTGCGATCTCCTGCACCAGTTCCTGCAGATATGCCTCGACCTCCGCACTTAATATATTCCGCCGGTATTTTACCGACCATACCATATGGTAATTAATATTGCACACACAAGTGCGATAATGTATAAGATTTTCTTTCATGCATATAGTATACTATGATATCAAAAATTTCGCAATAAAACATCGAACATATATTCTTTTTATGATGCTGGATACAGCTTTTTATAGGGAGAAATTGAATGAAAACCGTTTTGTTATTTTTATTTATTATGAGTGCAGATATGCACAGTTTGCGCTTTCATCTCGGTAATTGAATTGCCGAGGATTCCCGCTTATTATCCTAAAAGAGTTATCCAGCGAAGATTTTGTGATCTTAAATCAGGGCACGTTGCTGCATCAGCTCTTTCTTTCTCTCTGCGCTTCCTGTGGTTTCCAGCCGAACATCGTCCTGGAATGCAAGCACATGGATTCCATTTTTGACCTCGTCTCACAGCATATGGGGATTTCCCTGCTGACAGACCGGCACTTCGATGCCTCCGTTCGGACAAGCGCCGCTGGGCAGCATTTAAAACTCATCCCGCTGGCCCCTGCCCTATACAGTCAGACGTATCTGTGTTATTTAAAAAATACGATACTCAATGCGACAGCGATCGCAATGCTGGAATATATGAAGGAGTATATAAAATCCGTTTAACGGACGAGGTCTTTTCTTTTATCAGTCTCCGCCAAGCTCGCCCGGTGCCTCATACAATAGAATGCACGCTCTGCGAGCATTCTATTGTCATGCATTAAAAAAGAACCAGTAAGAAATGTTCTTATCTGGTTCCATCATAGCATCTGAGGTGTCCCATAAACACACCTCGCAGCACAAATTTATGCTTGATGTAAATTTTTAAAGCGCTGTCCCTGACCCGCGGCTGCAATTTCTCCAATAAATCAATGCACAGTCCCCACATACCGGTCTGCTTCCCGGCGTACATAGCATTCTTTTATCGTTTCTGACTCCATCATCTCCAGAACGTACTCCATCCCTGATGCAAGTTTTTTTGCCTTCAATTCTTCCAGCGAAATCCAGTATACCCGTCCTTCATCGGAGCTTTCCAGTTCGCCGTAAAAAGTGTACGCCCGGTAGAGCGTTATCACATGATGTACGCCGTCTTTATGCCAGTGGTACAGCCCGCGAAATTCCGGATTTTCGATCGTAAGTCCCGTTTCTTCCCAAACCTCCCGGATCATAGACTGAAAAAATAATTCTCCTGGTTCCACATGACCGCCTGGAAAGGTCGTTCCGGTGTAGCTGTCGTTTACTTTATCCAGCGCCAGCACATTTCCTCTGCCGTCCTGAATCATGCACATGTTCATGAAACGGACTTTTTCGAGCCGTTTTTCTGATGTTTCGCCCAATGGTCGTTCCCTCTTTTCGTAAATCAGTATTCTTTGGTGATTTCTTCTGTTATCCCGTACATGGCCCTGAAAGCGTCAAGATCGGCTGCGCTGCAGATCAGCATCACTTCTTCGAATTTCCCGGTATGGAGATCCTTGAAGCCGGCAACTTGTTCCCCATTGCAGATACTGGCTTTCATCACAGGTTTTTGTGTGTCTTTATCATAGGATTTTGCAGATGACTTTTTCTTAAATAGTGACATAGCTGTTTCCTGCCTTTCGTCATCATTGTACTATAAACTCCGTAAAAAAGGTGATGCAAAATCCCCAGTTTTCAGGATTCTGCATCACCTTTTTCAATTCATGACAATAGAATGCTCGCAGAGCGTGCATTCTATTGTTTGCTGCCAAAAGTTTCAAAGCTTGCTTCCTTACCGTTCCAGGCTGTTTAACCACTGACGGCCAACCTCGATCTGACGATGTACCTCAGAAGGTGCCGTTCCTCCGAAGGATACGCGGGCATTGACACAGGACTTGATGCTGATGTCCCCCAGCAGCTCTTTGGTCACGCGCTTGTCGATCGCCTGCAGCTCTTCGTCTGTCAGATCTTCAAGGTCACAGCCCTTCTTCTCACATGCTTTTACCATATGTCCTACGATAGCATGTGCTTCCCGGAACGGAATGCCCTGCTTTGCAAAATGCTCTGCAATATCCGTCGCATTTAAGAAGCCTTTTCCAAGCTGTTTTTCGATCTGATCCATCCGGAATTCGGTCTTGTCCAGCATCTTCGCAAAAATATCGATTGTCGCTTTCCAGGTGTCGATCGCATCGAAAAGGCTCTCCTTATCCTCCTGGAAGTCCTTGTTATAAGCAAGCGGAGTTCCCTTCATAACGGTCAACAGCTGCATCAGATCGCCATATACACGACCAACCTTGCCGCGGATCAGCTCCGCCATATCCGGGTTTTTCTTCTGGGGCATAATGCTGCTGCCGGTGCAGAAGCTGTCGTCGATTGCGATATAGGAAAACTCGGAAGAGTTCCACCATGCAAATTCCTCCGCCCAGCGGGACAGGTGCATCATGGAAATGGAAGCATCACTCAAAAATTCCAGGCTGTAGTCCCGGTCGCTGACTGTATCCATGGCATTTTCCGTCGGTGCAGTAAAAGAAAGCAGCTCGCTCGTCAAATGACGGTCGATGGGCATCGTTGTTCCTGCCAGTGCACACGCTCCCAGCGGATTATAATTCAGACGCTCCAGCGTATCCGTCAGACGTTCAATATCTCTTTTAAACATCTGGAAATATGCCATAAAAACAAAACCGATCGTGATCGGCTGTGCGTGCTGAAGATGGGTAAAGCCTACTGTAATCTTATCTTCATATTTTTCCGCCTTTTCCAGAATTACGCTTTCCAGATAGCACAGGCTGTTCAAAATCTCATAAATTTCTTTTCTCAGATACAGGCGGATATCTACCTGGCACTGATCGTTACGACTTCTGGAGGTATGAAGCTTTTTGCCCACGTCTCCGATTTTGTCAATCAGACGGCTCTCGATGCCCATATGGATGTCTTCGTCTTCTACGGTAAACAGGATCTTTCCTTCCGCAATCTCCTTGCGGATTTCTTCCAGACCTGCGATGATCTGATCTTTTTCCTCATTGGATACAATGCCCTGCTTTCCAAGCATGGTCACATGCGCAATGCTGCCGTCGATGTCCTCGTTGTACATTCTCTGGTCAAAGAAAATAGATGCATTGTATTTTTTTACAATATCATCCATGTCTTTTTCAAATCTTCCGCCCCATAAACTTGCCATTTGTGATTACTCCTTTATTTTGCTGAAACTTTAATGACCATGAATCTTTTTTATGGCAGCTGCAGCCCCTCTGAGCATATATCTTCCTGCCACGATGAATAATTATACATTTTCAATGTATATTAGTCAAGAAATGTGCAGGTAAAAATCCTAATCCATACAGGAATACTTAAATCGCCAGCAGGTTCTTAATGGCTTCCATGTATACCAGCACCGCTTCCTCCATGCCGGATACAAGGATATACTCGTCCGCACCATGAATGCGATAATCGATTCCGAGCTTTTCAGGACCAAAGGCGATGATATTTTTCAGGGACTTTGCATAGGTTCCGCCGCCGATGACCATCGGCTCGTTTGCAGTATCGCCGGTCACATCTACATACGCCTTGTACAGGGCTTCTACGAGAGGGGACTCTCTCGGGAAAAATAATCCATCGCCGATGTCCAGAATCTCGATCCGTCCGTTCTCATCCTCCAGCTTGTCCTCGCACAGCTTGCGGACCTCGTCGGGCTTTAAGGTAACCGGAACACGGATATCAATCGTGCAGGAAATCACGCCGTCCTGGGTTTTTACGATACCATTGCAGAACGTCAGGTCGCCATAAGCATCGGAAACCTTTAAGCCGATACCGGAGCCGTCGCAGGCAGTTCCGAGATGGGTATTATAAAAGGTGACAAAATCATCTTCAAAGCCTGCCTTTTCCAGACACTCAAAGGTTACACCTGCAGCATTGACCCCCAGCGTCGGCGTGCTGGCATGTGCAGGCACTCCCTTTGCATAAATTGTGATCTCACCATTTTCTTCTGTCACGCGGTACTCCTGAAGCTTCGTCTCAGCCAGCTCTTTTTCCAGCTTTTCTTTCAGACCTGCTGCCGCAGGAATCACTGTCGTGCAGGAATCGCAAACCGCATTTGTAACAAAACCGCCGTTCATGGAAAGGATCTTCGTATGTTTGGAATATGCCATCATTGACATGTGTCCCTTTTCGCCGTGGATGCAGGGGAAGTTCGCGTCCGGTGTAAAGCCGCAGGACAGCTCCTCTTCCACTTCATTATAATGCGCCATGCACTTCGAACCCGTTTCCTCATTGCAGCCCATGATCAGGCGGACTCTTTTATTTAACTTCACGCCGGAATCCCGCAGCAGCTTCATCGCATAAAGCGCTTCCAGAACGGGTCCCTTGTCGTCAGTCGTTCCGCGGCCATATACATAATCGCCCTCACGGGTCAGCACGAAGGGATCGTGGGTCCAGTCGCCGCCCACCGGCACGATATCGAGATGTCCGGCGATACCGATAATCTCTTTTCCTTCGCCCATCTCTGCATAGCCGCAGTAGTTGTCCAGATTAACCGTCTGAAAGCCGAGCTCGTCAGCGATTTTTAAGCCAACCTCAAGGGCTTTTGCCGGGCCTTCACCAAAGGGCTTGCCTTCTTCGGGCGTGCCGAGCTGGGAATCCACCGCAACCAGACGTCCCAGATTCTGAATCATTTCCTCTGACAGTTCATGAATTTTTTCTTTTATATCCATAAGTTCCTCCATAAAAACTTTTTTTGCAGGCGCTTTCCAGACTGGCTTTACTCCTGCAGAATTTCCGGTCCCTTCGCGGTCAGCAGGCACAGACCGCGCGGCGTAATACGCAGCGTCGGAATGACGGGAAGTGCCAAAAACGACAATGTGATGAACGGCTCGATATCCGCCGGAACGCCCATTTCATGCGCTTTTTTAATCATCCGGCCTAAAGTCTCATTGACGGACTCAAATCCGGCGTCGCTCATCAGCCCCATGATCGGAAGCGGCAGCGTTTCGAATACCTCGCCGTTTTCCACAACGGTATAACCGCCCTGCGTTCGGATGATTTCGTCCACTGCCAATGCCATGTCGCGGTCATTGTCCCCGATGACGATGATGTTGTGGGAATCGTGGGATACGGAAGATGCCACTGCGCCGTTTCGGATGCCGTAGCCCTTTGCCACTGCAACGCCGATTTTTCCGGTATTATGATGCCGCTCCACAGCCGCAACCTTGGAATAGCCGTCCGTCGGAACATAATTTGCCGCAGGCGGCAGGGAAACCGCCAGATCCTCTGTGGTGATCTGGGACGGATTGATGCCGATTACATGGGTTTTCTTTTTCCCAATCGGAAGCACAAACTGCTCTGCCTTCACCTTGTCGAGGTGTACCGTATGTTTCAACGCTCTGCCACACGTTTTTACACGGATCGGCGCATTCCGGTCTACAAGCTTTCCTTTATAGAATACATCTGTCACATTCAGATCCTGCAGATTATCCAGCACAACAAAGTCCGCCTGGAAGCCCGGGGAAATCGCGCCCAGATGCTTTAATCCGTAGCATTTTGCAGTGTTGATCGTCGCCATTTTGATCGCCTGAACCGGATTCATGCCGAGGGAAACCGCAAGCTTTACGTTGTAGCTGATATGGCCGTCCCGTAAAATATCCTCGATATGCTTGTCGTCCGTACAGAAGGAAAAATATTCCGTATCGATTCCGGTGCGGACAATGCCCTCTACGATATCCTTCAGGTTGTGGGCTGCGCTGCCCTCGCGGATATGGACATGAATGCCGCGGCGCACCTCTTCCAGCGCGTATTCAAAACTGGTCGCTTCATGGTCGGTATCCACCCCCGCCATCTTGTAAGCGCTCAGCTCCCGGTTCGGCAGATAAGGGGCATGTCCGTCAATCGTCCGGTTTTCAAACAGCAGCAGTTTGGAAAACATGCTCTCGTCGCCGTTGATAACCCCCGGATCATCCATCACTTCCCCCAGTCCCAGAACCCGCGGATTGCGGACGTATGGATACATATCGTTTGCGGAAAAAATACCGCCGTTATCGTCCACATGCGTCGCCGGTACACAGGACGGCATCATGACATAGACGTTCGCCGGAGATTTTTCCGTCTGATCAAGAATATAGTCAATCCCGGCCGCACCGCTGACATTCGCCGCCTCATGGGGATCTACGATAAATGTCGTCGTCCCGAAACGCGCCGCCGTGCTGACCAGCTCGTTGGGCGTAACCATGGTGGATTCCAGATGCAGATGTGCGTCGATAAAGCCCGGCGCAAGATATTTTCCACCGAGGTCGATCTCCCTTTTTCCGCGGTAACGTCTCGACACCCCCGCGATCAGACCATCCTTGACTGCAACGTTTGACTCCACGATCTCCCCTGTAAATACATCCACCAGCTTCAGATTTTTTAATACCAGGTCCGCCGGCTGCTTTCCCAGCGTGACCTTTGAAATTTTCTGATACAGTGCGTAATCCATATACCCTCCCATTCTGCCGCCCCGGCGGCTGTTTTTCTGACCGCGTCAGCCTTTCTTTCTGTGAAAATACCCGTTATGCTTTTCCGGCTTTTTCCTCCCAGACCGGCACATCGATTCCTGCTATTTCAGACGTAAAGGGCGTGCCGTCCTGTTTTTCGAAGTGCTTCCACGCCCGGGTTACATACTTCAGACCAAGATACTGCAGCGGCAGGTTGCAGTAAACCATCAGAATATTGGCAAAATCGCTTAAATCCCAAAGCGCGCCCAGATCCATTCCCGCGATATTGGTAATGACACCAAAGGAAATGACGAACAGGCACAGCAGCCGGATCAGAACAATAAAACCCTTGCGCGAAGAAATCCGTACCGCGCACATTTCCGTAAAGGACATAAAGCCGATCAGACAGGTAAATGCAAACAGACCAAAGCAGATGCTCACTAAAAACGTTACGATCTGATAAGCGCCGCTCTGTCCGGTCAGCTCTCCGCAGGATGCCAGAAATTTGTCCAGCTTGCCCATATCAAACCACTCTGCCGCGCGGTCTGTCGTCCACATCCTTCCCATAATCACCACAAATCCGGTCAGCGTACAGATCACAATCGTATCCAGAAAAACGCCGATGGCCTGAACGCAGCCCTGATCGCAGGGATGATTTGCATCCGCAGCCGCCGCAGGCATCGTGATGGTACCCTGACCTGCCTCGTTGGACATCAGACCGCGTTTGATGCCCTGGCTAAGGACTGTGCCGAAGGCTCCGCCAAATACGGCATCCGGCGAAAATGCCTGTCCAAATACTGCCTGAAAAAACCACGGAATCCGCGTAAAGTTACAGACAACCAGCACAACTACGGTCAGCACATAGATCACCGCCATCACAGGAACCAGCAGATCCGTTACCTTTGTCACTTTTTTAATGCCACCAAAGCTGATCAGTGCAGCAATCAGGATCAGTACCACGAAGGAAATCCAATACAACGTCGAATTGGTCGCAATCGTCGTCCCGGTGATCTCATTTGCAATGGCACCGACTGCAGAGATGGTATTAAAGCCCTGCGCCGGGAAGCACAAAAAGGCATAGACAATGTAGAGCACGCTCAGCGCAACACCTGCCCACGCCGCATTGTTTAACAGTCTTCTTCCATAGAAAGGAAGTCCGCCGACATACTGCCCATCTCTTTTTTCTTTAAAAATCTGGGACAGCGTGGATTCTGCAAAGGCTGTGGACATCCCGAAAAACGCCGACAGCCACATCCAGAACAGTGCGCCCGGACCACCGATCGAAATCGCACCCGTCACACCAAGAATATTTCCCGGTCCTACCCGCATCGCCGTAGACAGCAAAAATGCCGCCAGCGCTGAAATACCGGTCTTCGTCGCTGCTTTGCTGTGAAGGAGCACTTTTAAGCCGTACTTAAATTTCCGCACCTGTACAAACCGGAACCGAAATGTCAGAAAAATTCCAGTACCGACCAGCAAAATGATCGCCAGACTGAAATTTCCAAAGATCGGGATCGCCGCATACCATCCGAAGTTGGTCGGAAACTCCCAGAACAGATCTGATACAACCTGAATTTTGCCGCAAATCGCGTTTACGGCATCAAATAATGCCTGCATAACATTTTCTCCCTCCCGATCCGTTTTTTTCATTATAGACTGCGGTGTTTTTGTTGTACAGCTTTTTTTCACTGCTGTGTTTCCTCACATCTGCCGAAACGCTACAGTTCACCGCGTCATCCGCCGGAACTGCGATGGTGTAAACCCATACATCTTCCGAAACTCCCGTGTAAAATAGCTTCCGTCCGGGTAGCCGCATTTCCAGGCCACCGTCCCCACCTCATCCTCTGATTCCTTCAAAAGCTTCTGTGCATACTCCATCCGAAGCGCACGGACATATTCCGAAAAGGTAATGCCTGTCAGCTCCCGAAAGCGCCTGCAGAAATACGCCTCATGATATCCAAACTGCGCACTCAGCGCCGCCGGGCTGAGTTTTTCCGTATAATGATGATTCACATAGGTTAAAATCTGACCAACCCCGCTGTCCGGACTGCCCTTTGCACTGCTTTTTGACCTGCCGTATTCTATCAGGCATCCGAGAATTTCATACAACGTTCCGATGGCTGCCAGCGAGCTTTTGCTGTCTTTTCCGCTGTCCCTTCCGGCCAGCAGCCCCACCAGGCGTTCCAGCAGCCCGGAAACCTCTTTCCCTGCGATTTTTTCCACAAAGGTCAGTTCTCCATTTCCCAGGGAACGTAAATATTTTTCAGACGCTGCCGTTCCATTATAAAACCGCTCCACATCGAACATAACCGTATGATAGCAGACCTTTTCCGACACTGCAAAGCCGCCATGCATCTGCCCCGGTCCCGCCACTGCAAGCTCTCCTGCCGAAACCAAAAACTCCTCTCCTTCCGTCACAAACCGCAGCGTCCCCTCCGTCACATAGGTCAGCTCCATCCGGTCGTGCCAGTGCAGCAGAAAACAGATTTCCCCCTCTGCCTTTTTCTGCTCGGTATACAAATATTTTATTGCATTTTCTCCATAGATTACCGGCGTCAGCTCCTTGTATCCGTCGATCATACTGTCCTCCGCAAAAGGTAAAAATTATCCTAAAATGAGTCAAAAAAATAATGGGCTTCTCCTGCTTTTCATGATACTGTAAAAGCAGTTCCCAGACAACCAAAAATCATCATTTCAGGGCAATGAAATCCATTTTTCTTTGCCTAAAAAGGAGCTCTCTATGAAAATCGGAACCTGCGTCAATTTCTCCGAGATCGACGGTATGGAAAAAAAATTCGCCCAGCTTCGGGAACATAACTTCGATTCCTGTCAGCTGGTTTCCTGGAATCCTGCCGTCTGGACGGACGAAAATGCAAGCATCTTAAAAACACTTTTGGAACAATACCAGATCACCGTTTCCGCATTCTGGTGCGGATGGACCGGACCTGCGGCATGGAACTTTTACGACGGACAGCTCACCCTTGGACTTGTCCCTGTGGAATACCGACAGATGCGGATCGAAAACCTTTGCGACGGTGCAGATTTTGCCCACAAGCTCGGCATCACTGATGTCGTAACCCATATGGGATTTATTCCGGAAAATCCTTATGATCCCAATTTCAGCAGCTTCTGCATCGCTGTGCGCACTGTTGCAGAGCATCTGAAGAAAAACGGGCAGTGCCTGCTGTTTGAAACCGGCCAGGAAACCCCCGTTACCATGCTGCGCTGCTTTGAAGCCGTCGGCACGGATAATCTTTATGTGAATCTGGACACTGCAAATCTGATTCTTTATGGAAAAGCAAACCCGGCAGACGCACTTGACGTTTTCGGCAAATACGTCCGCAACCTGCATGCAAAGGACGGCTGCTATCCTACAAACGGACATGAGCTCGGTGCCGAAACACCCATTGGACAGGGAAAAGTAGACTTCCGTGCAGTTTTTACAAAGCTGCATGAGCTTGGCTACAACTCCTATGTCACCATCGAACGGGAAATCGACGGTCCACAGCAGCTGACCGACATTCTGGAATCCAGAACTTATCTGCAAAACATTATTGATGAAATTTACGGGGAGGAAGCATCATGTTAAAAATCGGTTTAGTCGGCGTCGGCGGCATCAGCGGCGCACACATTCCTGCATGGAATGCTATGGAGGACACCACACTCACAGCAATCTGCGATATCCGTCCGGAGCGGATGGAGCCTTATCCGGAGCCGCATCACTACACCTCCATCGATGAAATGCTTGAAAAAGAAGAGCTGGATATCCTGGACATCTGCCTGCCCACTTATCTGCACGTTCCCACCGCAGTCAAGGCGATGAAAAAGGGCATCCACGTCCTCAGTGAAAAACCCATTTCCTTAAAAGAAGAGGATATCGAGCTGGCATATTCCACCGCAAAAGAAAACAACGTATGCTTCATGATCGCACAGGTTCTGCGCTTCTGGCCTGAATACGAGCTGATCAAGGAGCTTTACGATTCCGGCAAATACGGAAAGCTCCTGTCCGGCTACATGGGACGCCTCGGCAGCTATCCCGCCTGGAGCTGGGACAACTGGATGATGGATGAAAAGAGAAGCGGACTCGTTCCTTACGACCTGCACATCCATGATCTTGACTTCCTCGTATACGCCTTCGGCAAACCGGAAGCTTCCCTGAAGCACCGCGCAAAGCAGCCTAATCAGGACTATCTGACCGCTGTATACGAATTCCCCGGCTTCTTCGTTACCACCGAAGCTTCCTGGTACGCATCCGCTTACCCCTTCGGCGCTTCCTACCGCTTCCAGTTCGAGGACGCTCTCGTTACCTACGAAAAGGGCGAATGCAAAATCTATGAAAACAACGGCAACATCTATTCCCCGACTGAGCAGGCAACCGGCGATACCGGCTCCATCAACCTGCCCAAGAGCGACGCCTACGCAGAAGAGATCAAGTACTTCAAAAACTGCGTTCTCTCCGGCCAGTTCCCGGATAAGGTGAAGGCGGAAGAGCTGCGGACAGTTGTGGGGCTGTTGAATGAGTTTTGATCGCCAATGTGGGAACGACCTTCTCGGCGACCTCTCTTACAAAGGTTCTGAAAAATGAGCAGCGCCCCGTCGTCTCGGAAATAATTCTGAACTATATCAAGTCCTCCCGCTTTACCTGTTCTATCAGGTAAAGCGGGAGGACTTGCAGGACAAACAGATCCTTGCCACCAATGAGAAGTATTATATTGCCGACCACGGCATCCGCGAGGCGGTCTTTAGCAGCAATATGCGGGACATCAATCTCATTTTGAAGAATATCGTGTATTTTCCGAAGTACGTTGTTTCCCTCGATGAATTCTCTTCCCACCTCTGCCCATAACAATCAATCCATTCTTTTACTTTCCTACTTTGAACAGCTCAGTCCTGAAGTACAGAATATCGTCTTAAAAGAAGTAAAAGCACTTACCAAACCATAATTTATAAAAAAGGCAGCGATACCCACTTTTCATGGGATCACTGCCTCATCCATCTCTACTTCTTATTTTATTGCTTTTTTCAGAGAATCATAAGCTGCATCATTCTTCCGTCAGCTTTTCTTTTCAGGTTTCCTTTTGCACCTTATATTCTTACGCTTTCATCCCGTACTTTGCCGCCATTTGCTCAAATACTTCCGGCTCCATCAACCTTGCAATATACTCTGTGTCCCCATTCTGCGACATTTTGGCATCCAGCTTCAGCGTACTTTCTTTTGCCTTTTGCATTCCACGCAGTTCGCCCTCTTTCATTCCCTCTTTTATTCCAGCACTTTTTCCCTCTTCTCTCAGTTCCTCTGCCCATTCTTCCATCGCTTTACACATATCAATGCTCTCCTTTCCATTTTCCAGATATTTTTCTTTCTTGTCCTGTAGTTCTTTCAGATTTAACATCACGCAGATCATATCGTAAGTCGCTACGTCCATTCTGCTGATCCGATCTGCATGTTTTCTGCAGTATTCCTGAATTTCTGTCTTGCTGCTGCGCCGTTTCATCAATCCAATCAGTTCGCGCAGATTTGTCTGGAAATATTCCTCCTGCAACTCTTCCAACTGAAACACATAAATCTGGTATTCCTGCACCATCTGTTTTAAAATCGGGTCAATTTCTTCCAGCTCCATCATTTCACTGAGCTTCTTTGGAGCATCCCACGGTTCCGTGCCATGATACAGCACGATCGTTACGATCGGCGTCAGATGATCTTTTCTGCCCATCTTACTTAAATACTCTACACCGGTTTTTAATTTTCCCTCACTTTTCAGCCGGATATAGCGAAGCTGTCTGGCATATTCTGCCAGATCATATTCCATACAGCGAAACGGCATCGTCAAATGAGGCTGATTCTGCGCTTCTGCTGCCAGCAAAACATAACTTTTCTCGTTCCAAAATGCCCGAATCGCATCTCTCTCCCGCCTTCTGGCAGTTGGACTTTTCACGCGCTCTGACAATCCTTGTTGATAAAACTGCTGTACCTCACACAGGTTGCCTGCCCGCACGACCTCCTCTCCCTGATACAGGCAACCATTGTACAGATCCGCCAATACCTCGGCACGACCCAAATACGCCGTAAAAGCATCGTTTTGTTTCCCCATTCACGCCTCCTGCTTTTTCACTTTTCAGATTGAAATCTGCAGCGCCTGCTGCCTGATGAAAACACAGCCCATCTATGCTGTGTTCGATAGAAAAGATAGATTGTCCGATTCGGAAAGAGTGTTCCCGGACAATTTTTATTTGCGAGTACACACTGACGCTCTTGCGCCTGTTTTACAGGTGACCCGCCCCTTAGTGGACACGTAAAAACAATAGAATGCACGCTCTACGAGCATTCTATTGTCATGAATCAAATGCCCCTTCAGCACCCCTTGGTTTCCCTTCGTGTCCACTACAGTTTACCACATTTTCGCAGGAGTTTAAATAGTGAAAAATACGGTACTACGCCTTCTTCGTTTTCAGCTCCTGCATAATACCCATAAAGATGTTCCACGCCACCCGTTCCTGGTAAACGCTGTCTGTCAGCAGCGCTTCCTCCTGCGGATTGCTCAAAAATCCGCACTCCACAATGACGATGGGGCATGCTGTTTTTTTCAAAAGATAATAACTGTCATTCGCCTTTGCCTGCCGATGGTTCTGCGGGTCAAGTCCTTTTACCAGGCGCTCTTGCAGGCGTTTTGCAAGCTGCTTTCCCTCGACACTCGAGGTATAATAAAAAACCTGCGCCCCTTTGATCGCCGGATCGGGATAGCTGTTCTGGTGAATACTGACCGCAAGATCCGCCTTTGCCTCTTCCATCATCGACACTCTCCGCTTCATATCCTGCACTTTTTTCCCGGACGCATTTTCATCATACAGACCGTTACCGTCCGTTCTCGTCATTACAACCGCAACATCCGCCTGCTTTAGCAATGCTTCCAACCGCTTCGCAATCGCCAGATTGATTTCTTTTTCCAGAGTTCCGGCTGTGCCGATTTTCCCCGGATCGTCTCCGCCATGTCCCGCATCAACCACAACGCAGTATTTCGTCCGGCTCTGTCTACTCTGCTCCCTCTCTACCCGAAACTTTCCGGTCAGCACAGCGGCCTGTCTGCCTGTAAAAAAAGCGGCAGTAAAAAATACTGCCGCCGTTATCAGAGAAAAAAGACTCTGCATTTCTTTTCGTCCCATACCCGCAAAAGCCTCACCCGCTTTTTTCTATTGTATGGCTTCTTCCGCTTCTCTATGTCTGTTTACCGCGCAAGGGCCCCGTCAGTCTGCATAGCACCTCCGTGCATAACACTTCGGTGCGTGGCATCCCCGCCGTATTCCTTATTCTATTTTCCGGTTTACTCTGCCGCAAATCCACTGATGACGCCCCAGATATTTTTGCGTCCATCATCAAAGCCCAGCTTCCATGCTGCAATACCGCCCAGGTTGTGCTCCTTCATCACGTTGATTTTGGCTTCCAGGGACTGTTCGTCCTCCAGCCAGATCTGCACGGTTCCATCGCTCGTCTCAAACTCTACATAGTTCTGTCCAACGCTGTTGTCCCAGGTCGCAGCCGCCTGATTTTTGTTCATGTAATCATAAGCGGTCTGAATCCCGACTGCCCGGCTCGTCACCGCACCGTCCTCTGCAGTCGTCCAGATTCTTGTATACAGCGGAACTGCATTGATGACTTTTTCCGAAGGAACCTCCTGCGTCATCCGCTCAATTCCTTCGGTCACATAGCCAAGGGAAGCTACGGAACCGGCAACCTCTGAACCGCCCCAGTGCTCGTCATAGCCCATGATAATCACATAGTCTGCCATCACGCCCTGCTCTGCCCATTTATAATGTGCGTTATAGTTGTGGGGCACATAGTTATCGACGGAAAGCACAAGCCCCTTCTGTCTGCACGCTACGGACAGCTCCCGGATAAACTGGATATAATCCTGACTTCCATCCTCGGTCACCTTTTCAAAATCCACATTGATTCCATCAAAGCCGCAGCGATCCGCCTCACTCATCAGAACCTCGATAATCGCAGTCCGCTTACTCGTATAAGATAGAATTTCCTGCGGGTCAACGCCGTTATCCTCACGATGCGTAAAATCATCAATCAGTGCCCACACCTCCAGACCGAGGGCGTGTGCCTGCTGCACATAGGAGGGGCTGGCAATCCCATCCACAACGCCCGTATTATCGTAAAGAGAATACCAGGTCGGAGAAATTACATTAACGCCTGTCACACCGCTCATAACGCCCGGAAACGTGGAATTTGCCGACTCTACGGTCACCTGATGCCACGCCAGGTCGATTTTATGGTCCCGCAGATTGCCGGTATAATCCGGCTCCACATATCCGGTGTCCTTCACCGGAGTTTCCTCTGCCGGATCTGTCAAGTGCCTTTTCTGGACATAGCCGATATAGCCATCCTGCGTCTGCACCTGATCCCAGTTTTCCATTTCCTCCAAAACAGTGACCTTCGTCCCTTTTTCCAGATTCTGCAGAACCTCGCTCTTGACGCCGCCCCTGACACGAAGTGCTGTGTTCTTCTTCAGCTCTGCGCTCTGAAGCGTATCCCAATTGGTCGCCAAAACAACCCGGTTGGGCTCTGTATACAATGCATAATTAAAATCCGAATACTGCTTTACATAATCCAGCGCAAGCCAGACATCCCCGTTCTGCTCCACAGCCGCTGTATATCCGTCTGCAGGGCGCAGCTGAAAATTCTGGTGATCATATCAGGAATTACAGTTTTGGGG
>OLQW01000558.1_pt1 | contig 21116 bp, 18 predicted proteins | sample 1672901 | NCBI WGS metagenome assembly OLQW01 (sample SAMEA3136735, study PRJEB25190) | human gut metagenome | reverse complement strand
TGCAATCGATGCAATCATTGCAATAATCCAAAATGCAAAATTAGATACATACGATCCAATAACACTTTTTAATAAAAATCCCCACATGCTCGCTAATAAGATTTCATATATAAGTGCACTTTCAAAATAGAACATTGTGACTATGGTAAGTGAAAAATCCTGATATAAAATACTGATTAAACATATCCCGCTAAGAGTCATTACACTCATCCAGAATAACAATACACCGACTTTTTCAAGAAAAAATCTAAGCCAGTTATACCCCATCAATTTATAGAATAAAATATTTTTTGCTTTATAATCTGTCGCAAATGTCTGTATTGTAAGAACTGAAAAAATCAGCATTCCGAATTGTGTAAAAACAGTATAAATGCTAATAAATAGTTCTTCCAAAGATGGGTTCGATATTTTATCCAAACTTACAAGCAACACATAGCCAAGCACAAAGCAAATTATAACTGTAGCTAAGTAATAAATGAAATAACGATTTTTTACGTCTTTTCTAAATTCCATAATCCTCTACTCCCCTTTCACATACATCTCTATAATCTCTTTCTTTGATTCAATTTGGTCAATTTTATGATTATGAATATAATAGTATTTTCCTTCCATATACTCCAAGTCTGACAGATTATGTGTAATGTTTATAATGACTACTTCATGCATTTTATTATAGATAGACAAAAAGTGATAAAGATCTAATGCACTATTTTTGTCCAAAGCGTTTGTAAATTCATCTAAAATTATCACTTTGGGATTTGCTGATAAAAAAGCTAACAACTTAATTTTTTGTTTTTGCCCATCACTCATTTTCTTTATCGCTAAATTTCCCGGAACTTGACTCAATTTTAATAATTCAAACAAATTATCTACTCTTACGGACTCAAATCTTTTTTTCAATAGCTTTACAATGTCAGCAATCGAAAACTCTGCTGGAACATTACTGCCGCTTCCAATTAAAATTGCTGAATCATTCCCTTTTATTTTTCCTTCGTATTTATGCATTCCTACACATGCTTTTGCAAAAGTAGATTTTCCAACTCCATTACCTCCCATAACATGATTGATAACATGTTTATCAAATTGAATATTAACTTTATCTAATAATAACCTATTTCCTGCCTTTAAAGTGAACTCAATCAACTCCATAACATTAAAGCCTCCTTTATTTCTTCCATATTGTTCCGTCTACCAGACTACTTTTTCTTGAAATGAATAAATACTGCTAAAAATACAAGAATAAGCAATATCAAAAGTGCAATAACAACAAACCGCATTTTCTGCTTCCTCCTTTTCTTGTACTCTAACATAAAAATAGACAGTTGCCGAAACTGTCCTCAAAACAAACGGTAACTGTCCTTAAATTTCATATTTTTTATTCGTAAAATAACATCACGTTCATAGTAAATATTTTGTTTTTATAGTCATATTCCATCACACCATGATATTTTTCCACAGCAGATTTTACATTTTGAATTCCCCATCCATGCATGCTCTTATTTATTTTAGTGGTCATCATCTTTTCATTTCTAATAGTCGGCGTTGTGCTACTGCTGTTCTCTATCTTTATGATAATAAATTGATGAATTCTCCGAATAGTCAACTTAATTTTTCGCTCAATTTCTGGCGAACATCTTTCACACGCTTCTATTGCATTATCCAGCAAATTAGTGAGTATCGTACATAAATCCACTGGATCGATTCTACAATTTTTAGGATATTCTGCATGAATACTCATATCTATTCCCTTTTCACTTGCCCACTTTTCCTTTTGACTTAAAATATAATCAACAGCCTCTATTCCAGTCCGTACCTCTATCATATATTCTGTGTGATTTCCGATAAGTTTAAGCAAATACTTCTGAGCCTCTGCTATCTGCCCTTTCTCAAGATATTTTTGTATCAGTAGAAAATGATTCCACATATCGTGATATAACTTTGCATTTGATTCATACGATTCTTTAGCTACTAAATAATTTTGTTCTAAAAAATGATTTTTCTGCTCTATATATTCTTGTTCTTTTCTATTTTCTCTCATCCGAAGGAAAAGATACACAACCCCGGCAAGTAACACACCACTAATTCCTAATAGCATTTGTAAAAAGTCTAATCGTATTCCTAATAAAATTTGTGATGAGACTATCCAGTATACTCCTCCTATACTACCTACCACCAGACAGATCACGGTAATTGTAATTCCACTCTTATTTTTCTTTTCTGCGTCTTTTTTAATAATCTCACAGAATAAGCATACAAGCAGACATTCTACTAATTTGATAAATACAATAAAGATAATCCTTTCTATCCCAAAATCTGATAGTACAATTTCTATAACAGATGTCATTCCTAATTTTGTCATTAGGAAAACTGTCCCAATATCCATTCCTGTTAAAAATGCTATGTAGCCAATAGCAATAAGTAAAAATTCTGAAAATCTCCCCCTATATAAAATTTTTCCTCCTAAAGTATATGATATTGCTGCATACCCCAAAGTTGGCAGGCTAATAGATAAATCTACCATATTTAACATCACTATTCCTATCGCAATAAATGCCGATAAAAATAAACCAAACTTTATTTGTTTTTTCTTTGAAAATTGCGTTTCAAAGATTACGCTGACTATCTTGAAATACAAAATACTTTCTATAAATGCAGCTAACCACTCTGCAATTATATGTACACCTATCATATTTGTTTCCCCCAAAAACGAAGCATTATTGATTTGAATTCCGATATATTTGCTTTGCTAATTTGGATATACTCATTATGCCAAAAAATAACCCCATTTTCATTCAACCCCACTACATTAGCTAAATTCACAATACAGCCTCTATCAGCAAAATAAAAATATTCCTTATTCAGTTCTTCAAAAACCTGCGCCAAAGTCTTTCTAATCGATTTTATCTCTCCATTTTTCAAATGAAAAACTGCATATTTCCCATTCTTCAAAATATAAAGGATTTCCCGGTATGCCACCTTTTCTATTCGATTCTTCACTTGAATCACATAATATTCATCTCGCTCAAGACAATAAAGTTTATAGAAATCTTCCAACGCTATCAACAATTTATCGTCCAATAATTTTTTAGGAATATATCGAAACACTGAAAATTCATATGCCTCAATCGCATATTCCAAATGAGACGTAATAAAAATGATTCTTGCTGAGGGTATATTTCTATAAATCGTTTTTGCCAAATCCATTCCACTTACTTCTGGCATTTCTATATCCAGAAGAAATAAATCAAAATATTGTCCATCTTGCATATCATATAACAAATTATCACTTGACTTATATATTTCAATTCTTATCTCTACACAATGTGTGCGAAAAAACAATTCTGCAAGTTCTTTTACCTTAAGAATATTCGTTACTTCATCATCACAAATTGCAATCTGCAACATTCCTAACACCTCAAAAATCAATTTCTATGCCATTATACTATAATTCTAATGTCTTTTCCAACAAAAGAGAGCAACATTCCACATTCTCAAAGAAAAAAGGAGGTCCGAATATGAATAATGAACTTAGAAAACTTTGGATGTGAAACTGAATATCGACATTGATGGAACCGCTGCATTTGGTATTGTTTTAGCCAGTATCGCAGGACTATGTTTCTGTTTTTATACGGGTACGAAAAGCAGATACTCCGCCCAGATTGGTTCTTTAAATTTATCTCCAGCTCAATCTGCTGTATCTGTCTGACATTCCGTTTCACCCTTTTAGGATAAAGGGCATGACAGTTTCTACTGCCACGCCCCATCCTTCAATTATTCACTTACTCAACATCCCGGAAAAACCGGATACATCTTAAAAATTCTACAATCAATTCCTGATACAGATCTTCATCAAAGAAATCGTTTCTTTTTCACACTTTAACCTTCGCATATTCTATCCACGCTTTCTTTCCATTTCCTGATCCAGGTACTTTGGTATCGGCTTTCCGGACCGGCGAGCAATGGCAATCTGTTTCTGATGCAGTCGTTTGATTACAGATCTTCGTTTCTTAGATTTTCCATCCTGTTGATTTCGGGAGGTCTGATTGTTGCTGCTAGCATCAGAGGTCTTTTCCTGATTCTTCTTCTGATTATTCACCAGACCGTCCACCATATCATAATTGGCTTCGGTACCAGATTCTCTGCTTCGTTCATAAGTGCCGTTCTGGTAGAATTTCTGGTAATGTTCCAGACGGATTTTACCATCTTGTTTTAGCTGTTCGACCGGATTTAGCGGTACCTGCTGTTGGATGTAATCATGAATCTTTTGTTTTGTCTTTTCATCGAATTTCTTACATTCTTCGACAACCATTTTTCCATAGGCATCCAGGATAACACCCTGGGCCTGATCTCGGTATACCTGATGTTCCATCAAATAAAACTGTTTTCCATCAATAATGATGGTGTCTGTTGCAATCCAGTTCCCCTTTTTCCCATCAATCTGATAATTCTCAGTTTCCATAGTGATCAGTGCACCGGATGTGTTGATACGAATAAATCCGGCCAGATACTGTGGATAGTTCTCATCTACATAGTAGCAGCTGATTTCTCCATTCTTGTTCAATACGAGCACGTCACTGACTTCGCATTGATTTTTCGCCCGTTTCCAGATGTCAGCGACTTTTTCTTCTTCCTGCATTTCATGAATCGAGACTAAACGGTAATTTTCGACAGTAATCAACACATTCTGCTGTCTTGCCTCTTGATATGGCAGATGCCACAGTGCTTTTCCTACTGTCTGCTGATCTACTCGGTAGACTGCAAATTGATTAAGCTTCATAGGCATCGTCCTCCAGGTTATTCAGATAATAATTCAGATCCAGAGAATAGTAGTATTTGTCTTCGATCTGCTGTAATTTTCCAACTGTAGAATTGATGACCTCAATCATTTCATCATTCTCAGGATCACTTTCTTCCTGTTCCAAAACTTCCAAAGCTTCTTTCAGTGTTTGGATTGTTTCTTCCTTTGTGTGCTGCTGGAAGATAGCAGTAATAGTCAGTTCGTTTTCTTCCAGGTTTACATTTCTCATAGGCTCATTTCCCCCCTTTTCTCTTTCGGTGTTGTTTTCCTGTATGTCTTTGGTCGATTTCAATCCACGCTCCCGCGAAGGGAGCGACGACAAATTGACAATTGGTTCGTGCTGTATGGATATTTCAATCCACGCTCCCGCGAAGGGAGCGACCTGAACCGCCTGACCCTGACCCTCCGATCGTGTCGATTTCAATCCACGCTCCCGCGAAGGGAGCGACTGCCGGAGGATATTCTGGATATTCTGGCAGCAATTTCAATCCACGCTCCCGCGAAGGGAGCGACCGTTTGCCGTCCTGGTCAGTGTGAGAGTACACCAATTTCAATCCACGCTCCCGCGAAGGGAGCGACCCGGTCTTCAATGTACTTATCCAGCGCTTCACCATTTCAATCCACGCTCCCGCGAAGGGAGCGACTTCTTCAATCCCGGCGAACTCGTCAAGTTCCTCATTTCAATCCACGCTCCCGCGAAGGGAGCGACCCTGTCCTGCTCTTCGCTGTAAAACTGGCTGGTAATTTCAATCCACGCTCCCGCGAAGGGAGCGACGGTGCGTCAACTGGTGCTTGATAATCCAACCGCTATTTCAATCCACGCTCCCGCGAAGGGAGCGACGTCATGCCCGTGATATATACGCCCCAACAAGTCCCATTTCAATCCACGCTCCCGCGAAGGGAGCGACCGTAATACTTTGTCAAGAATGCTCTCACCTCTCCATTTCAATCCACGCTCCCGCGAAGGGAGCGACTTCGCAAGCTCTCCCAGCAGCTTCCAGTAGTAGATTTCAATCCACGCTCCCGCGAAGGGAGCGACTTTCGGTGTTGTTTTCCTGTATGTCTTTGGTCGATTTCAATCCACGCTCCCGCGAAGGGAGCGACGCCCTTGATATTAGGTTTCGTTCAGGCAAAAAACTATTTCAATCCACGCTCCCGCGAAGGGAGCGACCATGTAATGCTGCCATAATCGTCATTACGATGCTATTTCAATCCACGCTCCCGCGAAGGGAGCGACAATAGCAAAACCAAATCACAATCGCAATCATCAATTTCAATCCACGCTCCCGCGAAGGGAGCGACTGGTAAAGTCAAATTTGCCCGAATTATGTATAGCATTTCAATCCACGCTCCCGCGAAGGGAGCGACGCTGGAGGAAACGCCGCCGATTCTCAAGGGCGGATTTCAATCCACGCTCCCGCGAAGGGAGCGACGGGTGACATTTTTGGTGGTACTGTTAGATTCCATATTTCAATCCACGCTCCCGCGAAGGGAGCGACTAAATGGTTGTAACACCGGCCTGCGGGCAAAAATTTCAATCCACGCTCCCGCGAAGGGAGCGACGGCGATAAGGTAAAACACAACAATAAGGTCTGGATTTCAATCCACGCTCCCGCGAAGGGAGCGACCGACAGAGGCGGCGAAGCGGGCAGGGTATAAGGAATTTCAATCCACGCTCCCGCGAAGGGAGCGACATTGGTGATTAGCCAGATGTATTTTGCAAAGGCATTTCAATCCACGCTCCCGCGAAGGGAGCGACTGCGCCAACTCTGCATATGCGCTTTCCGCAGCCAATTTCAATCCACGCTCCCGCGAAGGGAGCGACTCGTTCTGCATATCAGTTATTTTTCCAGATATAAAATTTCAATCCACGCTCCCGCGAAGGGAGCGACAAGATTGCAGGGACATATGAGGGAAACACGCCGATTTCAATCCACGCTCCCGCGAAGGGAGCGACGGACGGCAAAGGGTACTTTAGACCGGCGGAAGATATTTCAATCCACGCTCCCGCGAAGGGAGCGACATGCCAGAAGCAGCGAGCTATGGAGCGCGGAATCCATTTCAATCCACGCTCCCGCGAAGGGAGCGACCCCAACTCCTCTTATTATAGCTTCCCAAGCCGGCAATTTCAATCCACGCTCCCGCGAAGGGAGCGACTTTCACAGCCTTCCGCTGAAAATGTAACACTGCATTTCAATCCACGCTCCCGCGAAGGGAGCGACTCAAGGAGCTTCCCGGGAAGATGCGCATCTTCCCGGATTTCAATCCACGCTCCCGCGAAGGGAGCGACAGCATTTATTAACATCTTTTCGCTTACAGTACGGCTATTTTTATTTCATCTCACCAATAAAATATAGCTCCTGTTTTAAAAAAATAAATTAATAAATGTTATTTCATAATTTTTCAGGTGCGAATCTCCATAAGAATTCATATGCACTTCCTGTTCGCACCAGTTTTTAGAGGAGCAGGACCTGATCGGCAGCAATACCTTTTTCGACCCCGACATGCTCCACTTTCGTCTCGTATTTATTACCAAGATAATAAAAGCGCAGACTGTCTACTTTACTGTCGATAATATCTGTCAGAAGTGCTTTCAGTGCGATGCACTGAGCGTTATCCAAAATGCATTCAAATACAGAATTCTGAACCCTTCTTCCATAGTTGACGCATTGTTTAGCAACCTTCCGCAGTCTTGTTTTACCAGCTGCTGTTTCTGTGTTCACATCATATGTGATCAGTACAAGCATTTGTCACCTCATTTCCAGAGAAAAACAGGATATTCGTCCAGGTCTCCGCGTAAATATCGGGCAAGGAGCATTGCCTGCACATAGGGAACCATTCCCCACTCCACTTTTTCCCTAAGATACGGATGTGTAATAACTTCCTTTTTTCTATTTTGCCATTCTGTCAAAAACTTTTTCCGCAGCTCATCATCCATCAAAACTGCACCATTTTCTTTTTTTGTAAAGTTTTTTCCGCTAATAATCTTCTTATTAATAAGAGATAATACAAACCGATCTGCCATTACAGAGCGAAGTTCTTCAACCATATCCAATGCCAGTGAACTTCTTCCCGGACGTTCTGTATGCAGATATCCGACACAGGGATCTAAGCCAACACATTCCAGAGCAGACATGATCTGATTCGTCAAAAGTGTATAGGCAAAAGAAAGCATCGCATTAACCGTATCCATTGGAGGACGTTTTGTTCGTCCCTGAAACTGAAAATCCTTTTTCTGCTGCAGAATCAATTCATTGAATACACCAAAATAAATGCTGGCAGCTTCCCCTTCATATCCTCTTAACTGATCCTTGGATGTACAGTTTTGAATCCGCTCCAGAGAAGCTTTTAATTGCATTGATGCTGCTTTTACCTTTTCCGCATCAATCTGCATTGCATGATCCCGGACTGCCCGTTCCAGAACCCAGCGCGAATTGTATACTTTTCCAAGAATACAAGTTTTTGCAATTGTAAGGCTCTTTTCCTCATCTTTTCCTGTATCATACTGCTGTTTTCGTAAAATAACATTTCCTCTTACTTTTCCAGTCACCCGGGCTAAGAATTTCCCCTGTGGTGTAAGGTAACACAAGGAAATATTTCGGTCTACACAAGCGCCCATAAGCGCTGGGCTTGTCCCTCTGTAACCAAAAGAAACAATTCCCTCCAGATTATGCAACGGTAGCCTTCCAATCTCCTTCTGTTCTTCAAAAACAACAATATTTTCTCCATCCAATCCAAGGTAGCTGTTTTCCGAAGTAACGTACAATGTATTGAGCAGTTTTTTCATCCCGGTTCCTCCTCCAGCGCCCGTTTCAGATATTCCTTTACCGATCCTGCTTTTTCGAGCTTTGGAAGGCATATTTCCTTCAGAGAACAGGAAGCGCATGCTTTGCTGTATTTTACTTTCGGCGTATACCGTCTGTCATAATATTGATGCATTTCCTCAAATGTCTGACAAACCTCATTTTTCAGTTCTTCCGTAATTGCAACTACTTCACGTCTTCTGGTTTCTCCGTAAAAAATTGCCCCTTCCGTTACTGTTGTCGAAAACATTTCTTCCAAACACATTGCCTGCGCTGTCAGCTGTAAGATATCCTCCTCTGAATGTTTTGGTTTCCCTTTTTTATACTCTATCGGATAAATACTGTAAAATCCCCTGTGTCCGTGCAGTTTCACTCCATCTTCACATTTCCGAAATTCTACAATATCGCATTCGCCACTGACTCCCATCGTTCTGGAACTGACCGGCAATGCCCTTACCACAAGCAAATCTTTCCGCTTTTCCGTCAGATATGGATCATGCGCCTTTTTGTGCATCAGCTCTCCAATGACAGTATGTTCATTTTCTGCCCATTGCTGTTCCACATGAATCAATGCCCATTGTCTCCTGCAAAATTTAAAATGCTGGATACCGGATATCATCAAATAATCGTCTTCCGCATATTCCATTATACGACACCTCTTTTTCAACGCATTTCAAACAAAGTGTGCCTTTTTCTGCTTCCTGATTACTATGCTCTTCTTGTCACTTCAACAGATTCCGGTATCTGATCCTGATGAATTTTAACTGTATAATCTTTATAGTTTCTGGGATAAATAATATCGTCGTTTTTCTTTACTTCCACTGCATCAAATAACTTATATGCGGGACAATCTCCCAGCTCCTTGCTGTGTTTGAAAATAATCAGTTCCCGAACCGCCATCTTTCCTCTTGCTGCAGAATGATCATTTTCAAACATGTTGATAATCGCCTCCCATAAAAGCTCCAGATCTTCCTCAGAAAATCCGGTTACCTTTCTGGCAAGATTTGCAGAAACATATCCCTCTGCACGATATAATCCATAGGGCACAATGCTTTTTCTGCCCATTTCCGTGCTCTTATTTTCCGCGTCTTTTTCTGTCGTAATCGCAACTCTCGTAATCGTTACTTCCTGACTGATAATCGGATCAATGCTTCTGGCAAAGCCAATCTGCACAGGCCCCCTTACCTGCCCGCAATTCAGCGATGCTTTCACAAATGTTGTCATAACCGCGCCAAAAGTTCTGATATCATAAAAATTCTGGCACATATAATCCCGAATTTTCAGATCTGCATCCGGATCGTTCTTTTTCAGCTTTTTTAATCCTTCCGTCACTTTTTTTTCATCTGTTTCATGGATTCCAAGGCTCTCGCATGCGGTTCTATCGCTTCGGTTCAACGGTACGTCTTCACGGATATAAATCTGGAACCCCGGCTCCTCCTCTTTTACTGTTTCCACATAATTTCTGATCTTTCGTTTCAGACAAACATCTGTCACAAGACCGAGACCACTTTCCGGATCAATACGCGGCATATTTCCTGCATCAGGATCTCCGTTCGGATTCCCATTTTCCACATCAAACAATACTACAAACTCATATCTGTTTTTGATTGTCTCACTCATTTACTTTTCCTCCCGTTTTTCATATTTTTTCTGCATCTGATGATAATATCCCAGATCAAATTGTCCCTGCTCTTCCAGTGTCAAACGGTTCGGCATTTTTTCTCCGAGTTTCCCCATAATTTCCATAATCTGCTTTTCGTAATATATTTTTGCACTCGGATTATCCCGTTCCAGCTTTTTGATATGGCTGTTTTTTAATTTGAACAATATCGGAAAAACAATTGCCGGTGTCGCACACGCAGAGTTAAAATACCGATCCCGGATTGTTGCTTTAATTCCCGGATTGGCGTCCATCTGAATTGCTTCCAACATAGCAAACAGCCTTCCTAAAACGTATGCCTCTTCCTTACATCCCTCATTTAGTCCCATATAATGTTCCCCCTTTTCCAAATGGTAGTTTTGAATCAAATAAGCCTTGAGGATCGCAGCTTTTTTCCAGGTGACGTTTCCCTGCTCCGCCCTGATACGAATCATCGTATCTGTATACAAACTTGCCGGATAACGGTTTCCTGCAAGGATTGCCTGCAGCACCATAGACGCCATATTCGAAATCGGATTTTTATCCTTTGCTTTCTGATTCACCGTTTCCGCAAGCATGTCTCGGATTCCAAGATAACTATTCTGTTCCCATACCGGTTTTACAATTTCAATTCGCTGATAATGTTCTGCAAGATGCTTCAAAATATTTCCAAAAGAATCTTCATAAAAGAAACGAACCGCTAAACGAGCAGCATTTGGTGCAAGTCCAAGGATATAAAACTTTTGATTTGGATTCAATTCAAACTGATCCAGATCGAGATATTTCTGTTTTTTCAATCCTGCAAAAACAGCTTTCAGCATCTCCTCATTATCCGGTTTGGGTTCCAGAAAAGAAGCAAAAAAATCCTGATATGCCTCTTCTCCACTTTCTGCCCAGAATACCACTCTTGTATCACCAAGCTGAAATCGGTATTCTTCCTGTCCCAGCAGGTAATTTAAAGCTGTCGTATACGCAAACTCTGCATACTTTCCAACCGGCGCATTGTAGCTTTGTTCTTTTCCGTAAGATTCAAATGCCGGTGCATTAAAAGACACCAGTGCTGCGCCGCTCGACTGTGCCCCCGGAACCCCTTTAATGGATCTGTGAATTCTGGAAATCGGACCATAATTTCCGGTTACAAGACAAATGCCTGATGTTTCCTCCTCTGTCGCAGACTGACTTGCGTTCCACATTTTCTGTATTTCCGGATCATCCTGTGCATAGAATTCGTTCATTCCAAAAACAAGATTCCCGCCATCTGTAATTCCTTCCCATTGCTCTTTCAGCTCCGGACATTCCTGAGCATTTTCCGGGTTCCAATTTTTAAAAAAACCGCGGACTGCCTGCGCCATTATGCCATCTGTTCCTTCCAAAACAGAAAGGTGTTTTTCCTTTGCTGCCAGAAAACGGTCCATGATCCACCCAGAAGTCCCTTCTGCATCAATTCCTAACAGATATTTTGAGTTATCACACAGAAAATTTGCTGCCACCCCGGAAGATCGAGTGACCATCTGCGGTACTTTCATCGTTTTGGGAATAAAAACCTTCTTTTTCCCAACTTCTTTTTCCTGCTTCAAGCAGATAATTTGTTTGATTCGTCCATCCGCATACAAATTGATTTCATAGGAAACTTTTGCCTGACACCACCCCGGCTGCGATACTTTTCCCTGCTCTGCCAGACTTTCATATTCCTTTGCAAGTGCCTGTAAAATCACCGAATCACCTCACAGTCTCTCAGATCAAGAACACCGTTTCTCATCACCGCCCGAAAGAACATCGGCTGAATATCGTTCGGATCAGAGTAATCCATGTCGTATAGCATAAAACCGAGATCCTTTTCCGGAACAACAGCATAACAGGATGTAGTTTCCTCTTCACATAATTCGAAATGTGCCGGGAATTCCCGGCATCCAAAATACGGCATGTGATAGCATTCTCCGCGCTTTAAACGGCGCATCATGATATCCTTGAACTTACCTGGATTGTCTGTTTTATTTGCCTGTTCCGTCATTTCAAAATGTGCTTCAATGACATATTCCACATCACACAGCAATAAAGATGCCCGCTGTACAATTTCCTCTTTTGTACTCAAATACAATTCCTTATCCGCTCCGTTATATGCCTGAAGCACATTGCTGGCAGAAATTTTGCTTTTCACTTCATTTCTCCGAACGCTGGTAAACCGGATTGGTTTGTTTACCTGAATTTTGTCGATCACCCATCGAAGCCCCGGATGCCAGTAAATCGCTTCCAGAATTCCTCTTGCAGCAGATGGCGTCATTACATCGTAAGAACACCGTTCCACTTTCATCTCTGGTCTTGAGAAGAGCGCATATGGTCCCCATACTCTGACTTTTACACCCATGCCCATTTTATCACCCCTTTTCATCTATAATATCGAACCATCCTGATAGCAGGCTGCCAGATAGTCTCTCGATTGATAGTAAAAATCCGTATTATAATCAGAAATGCTGGAATCTATCCAGGAATGATATACCTGCCAAAGCCCTTTCTCCATATCCTGATCAGAATAAGAATCTTCAATCAGCCGTTCATACACTTCTCCGATATCCCAATAATCCGGTACTGTATATCTGCATGCTCCCACATTATCAAAGCTGCCCTTCGGAATATTGCATTCTTCAATCAATTCTTCTGCCACCTTTTCAATTGGTTCACAATGAAATACATCTGCATGTTCGTAAATCCGATGAATATGCTTTCTTCCCAGATAATCTGCTACTTTTTTCCGAGGCTGTTTCGTTTTCCTTCCGATGTATTCGATCAAGCTGCATATATAAAATAAATCATTATTATTTTTTGTTCCCATACACGGCCTCGCTTCCTACAAATGTCAATGTATCCAGCGCTGAAATCGTATGAAAACTGATTTGATGCGTCGGATATTTAAACTTTGCCAGTTCCCAAAATGCGGCTCTCGAAATTTTGCCATCCAGATAGTTCTGGATATAATTGTAAATCGTATCATCTGCCATCGGTCCTTCCACAATATCATATTTGTGTGGAATTCCTCTACGACATGCCACAATAAAATCCAGCCATTCTTCCGTCATCTCTTCAAAATACAAACAATTCAAAGTACTGCTTGGTACATATTCATATTTATTGATGTACCCATCACCGTATCTGGTTGCCCAACGCTTCGCCTGCTCTGCATAAAGTGTGCAGTAAAATCCAAAATAGAAATCTTTTTGAAATCGTGCTTTTCGAATTTCAGGATATTCCACGATTTCTTTACTCCCATGATATAAGACCATCTCTGTTCCCCTTTTTATAAAAACTATCGTTTTTCTCACTGTCCTTTTCTTTATATTTCCACTATACTACACTGTTTTATATAATGCAACAACGTTTTTAATTAAGTGTGGGAAAATATATTGAAGTTTCTATAAAAATATTTACACTGGATTATATGGAATAACTATTATATAATAAATATCGTCTTTTCCCGCCATTTACAATGACACGGAATTGGGGATTGAAAAAATATTTTTTCACACCATGTGAACCAAGCGATGCGGAACAGAAGTTGATTATCTCTCTTCTGTTCCGTATGCTTTTATCCTCTAGCCTCCCGCCTGCAGCACTTGCTAAAACAATTACCAGAACACTCCGATGCCTTCTTCAATATCCATTTTTAATCCCATTTCTTCTGTATACAATTCTTCCGAAACCAATTCATAGAAATCTTCTATATCTCCGGACACCGGACGCAACGCTCCCTGTCCGTTTAATTTTTCAAAATCCCTGTCATAAATATTGATACAATACTGTCCTGCCTGTCGCATCAAAGTGCGGGAATACCCCTGGTTTCGAATCTGTCCCAATAACTTCGCCGCTTCCTGCTCTCTTTTTACAAACACTGTTACGGTATTCTCTTCAATCAGATGAAACTTTTTAGCAGCTGACGCAAACTGATAATTCTGATTTTCGAAGCAGCGCATCACACCGTCCTTATCCATTTCATCCTGTTTTAATTGATACAACATCTGGAAATACTGATCTACTGTCGCAAGGTCTTCCGGCTGATATCCATCCAGTAAAAGCGCTTTGGACGTATCAATCTGCATCTGCTGACCGGGAACAAACTCTTTTCCTTCCATTCCGAAAATATATACCGGACTCTCCTCTATGGAACGATCTCCATTTCGATTTCCGCGTCCTGCCGCCTGAATCATAGAATCCATTCCCGCAAGCTGTCTATATACAGATCGAAAATCCAGATCCACTCCAGCTTCCACCAGACTCGTTGCAATTAAAATACACTTTTTACCATCTTCCAGTCTTTTCCTAATCTGCTCTAACACCCGTTTCCGATGCTTTGGATACATTGTTGTCGACAGATGAAAGACTCCGTCCCCTTTGATCGCATTATAAATTCTCTGTGCACGTTTCTTCGTATTGACAATACACAATGCCTGTGTTTCTTTTAAAAGTTTTTCCTCCAGCTCTTCTTCTGTCACCGTTCCGATATCTTCAAATCTCGTCCTCTTGAAAAAGCGAAATTGCTCTTCCATACATGGACAAAGCTCAACCGGCTCCCAATTTCTCTGGAAAAAATTCTGAAATGTTGGCTGCGTTGCTGTACAAAGCACAACAGATGAACCATATTGCGCTGCCAGTTCCTCTATAACCGCAAGACAAGGCTTCAGATGCTCCGGCGGAATCATCTGCGCTTCATCAAAAATGATCACACTGTTTGCAATATTATGAAGCTTCCGACATTTTGAAGATTTCGATGCAAAGAGAGATTCAAAAAACTGTACATTGGTCGTAACAACCACCGGCTTGTCCCAGTTTTCCGAAGCAAGCTGCATCGGTCTGAGCTCTTCCGAACTGGTATAATCAATGTTGCAATGGCTTTCCAACACATTTTCCTCTCCCAGGATCTCCCGAAATACCTGCGCATTCTGTTCGATAATATTGGTATATGGAATGACATAAATAATCCGCTTCATCTGATGCGCTGCCGCATGCCGAAGTGCAAACGCCAGCGAGGCAATTGTTTTTCCTCCACCGGTCGGAACAGTCAGACGAAACATTCCCTTTTTCTGAGTTCCCATATGTATACAATGTCGCAAAATCTCACTGCGTCTGCCGTCGATCGTATCGTTTTTTTTATTTTCCAGCCATCCTTCATTCTCAAGATATTTATCTAACTTTCTGTACAGTTCTTCTATTCTCATGCCGGGATCTCGTTCTGTCTTTCCCTGCTTCATAAAAGCTTCCGTATCCAGAAAATCAGCATCTACCAGACAGGAATAAATCATTCGCATAAAAAAACTTAATGAAAAATAAGGGTTCGGCACAGCTTTTGGATCAATTGGCGCCGAATGAAGTTGCGGAACCTCAATCTCAGTCTGATAAGCCTGATAATCCTCTACCTTTTTCTTCAGGCGGCCGCTCAGCGTAGATTCTCCGCCATTGTCCGTATTACTTCCGCAATCTGGCAAGCCCGCATGATGCCCTGCAATACAATAATTTAGAAATGAGTAGTATCCTCCTTTCGCCGTACAAAGTTGTGCTCCAGCCGTTGAATGATCTACCTGAACATCTCCTTTTTGAAGTCTTCTCTGGAACCTGAGGCTGTACTTTCCAATATCATGCAGCAGACCACTGCAATATCCCCATTCATATTTTCCAAATTCTCCGGCAAACATTCCAGCAAGTCTTGCAACCCCATCCGAATGCTCCAAAACACTCTGTTTTCGTCCCCCATCAATATGTGCAAAATAGTCCATATGCTTCTCCTCATTTTTTCCGACAGTTTTCTGTTACGATCCCTTTTCTGACATCCGCTTCTAAAAATTCCTGATCGTTTTTTCGATGGTTTCATTATACTCTTTTTACTGTCCAATAAGCGTCCCTCGCACACCAAATATATGTTCTGTTTTTCTATAATAATAGCCGCACGCAGCAATCCCTGTTCCCGGATGCCACCGTGCGGCTGTTATTATTCCGATAAAATTATTCCAGACAATAGAATGTTCGCATAACATACACTCTGTTGCTTATTTCTATCTATCCAGCACGATCACCGGTGCAGACAAAATACCGACCTTCTGCAGTACATATTCCTCCGACCAGCCATCATCCTGTGTGCGCCAGCTGCCGGGATTCAGGAATCTGTCATCCTCTCCAACCATATGGACTGCGCCAAAGGTATTGACGCGGTTTCCAAACAGCACCAGATCGATCGAATCAGCCTGTCCAACTTCCAGATCATAGGGGGCAAATGTCGTTTCACCCAACCGTTTCCCATCTTTTTCTATTGCAACGAGTGCGCCACGATAATGAGGAATATGTACAACAGCGCCATTTGCTCCGATCGATACCGGCAGATGATAGGTAATATTCCCACCATAAAAAGGAAGTCCCTGGGGTACGATATCCCCAAAGCTTAACGCTCTGACAGGTGCTGTCACAACACCGGCTCTGCCTTCGATACGCACGCCAAAATCACCGAGGAGATAACACCATTCGAGACCGATTCTGTGCGTGAAAGGAACTGTCGCTTCCACTATATTTGTGCCTTTCTGAAGTGTGCCGATTTCGATCGTCCCGATGCAGTGGTCCGTATACCAGCCGGACACCTTTTCGTTCACTGTTTTCCCATTCAGTTTTACAGATGCATGCTCCGCTTCCTCCAGCGCCAAACGTACCGGTACTTCCACTTCACTTTCTATCGTAAAGCGAAGTGTCGCAAAATGTTCCGTCTTTTCCTCCGGCAATACCCATGGCTGGGCAACTTCTCCGCCGCGCGCCGGGAAACCGAGCTGACTGCGCAGGACATTGTCTGCCCGCAGCAGCTCCTGTGCAGGCTGATATGCTCCGCCGTCCATACAAAATTCCGCACGATCCAAAAGAAGAACGTTCGGCTCACTTAAAGTAACAGCAACACGATTCGGAAGGGCTTTCGGCGCTGCGCCGGACGCAAGGAGCTGTTCCCGGAGGGCTGCAGCTAAAGCAGAATCGCCGCATGCCGCGCAGCTTACTGCCGTGCTGGATGCGCCAGATACCGCCTGCATCGCGCCAGGCACGCCAGCTGCTTGTGTTGCATCATTCGCATCAGCCGCCTGCACGCTGCCGCTCGCCTCGCCCACCGGCATCAGCTTTAACAGCAAGCTGCTCTGGTTATAAAAGATATGATTTACAACCGTCTGCGCCCCTCTTTTTGCTGTCTTCACATCCCGGATTCTTCCGGTCATGGTATCGTATTCTTTCACCGTGAACCTGCCGTTTAACACGATGTTCACAGGATCCTTTTTCACAAAATCCGGATTTCCTGCAGGCTCTCCCACTGCAATAAACAGCCAGCTGCAGTCCTGATCTATGCGCAGCTGATAGATGTAATGGTTTGTCAGGCTGCCCGTCTCATTTTCCAGGCGCAGTGTGCGATACGGCTCAACCGCTTCCAAAAGCGCCGCTTTTTCAAAGACGATCTGGCTGGACAGTGCTGCAAGCTCTGCTCCATCGTTACTGGGCACTGCATCGGTCATAGTCGGTGCTTCTCCCATCAGGATCAGCTTACCGCCCGCTCTTGCAAAGGTTTTCAAACGTTCTATTGTCGTACTGCGCAGCGTTTCACAGCCGGGAATGATAACAGCATCATAGGACATTGCACCGACCTTCAGCGGGTTTCCTGCTTCCGTACACAAATCAGGCAGAAGCGATTCATCCAGAAAGTCAAAGTCACAGCTGCCAAACAACAGCCAGCGGGTCACATTCTGGAACCGTTCCTCCATCTGATCCCGGATCGATCCGGTCTGGGACTCCGGTCCCCAGTGAAGCCAGTAGCTTTCGATTGGATGGATGACGCCGACACGCACAGCTGCCTTCCCACGTGTCATGGCTGTGTTTACTCTTGCAAAATGATCTTCAACTGTTTTATATTCCTTACACCACGGCGACTGATAATTGATGCTCGCCGGATAATCGCGCTTTGCCTCCCCCTTCATCGAAACCCAGGACAGATGCGGCACACGCAGTGTAATGCCCAGCGCCGCCTGCCAGTCTCCCTGCAGCTTATGGCGTCTGAAATCAAAGCTCCAGCTCGTTACACCATAAAGCTCGCTCATTACGCCTTCACGCCCAAACTGATGAGATGCAGACTGTGCCTGCTTTGCCGTCGTGTATTCATGGCTGTCACACAGCATGTCGATACCGGGCAGTTCAAAGCTTCTGTACGCACGCATCGCCTCGCCCAGTGCTGCAGTCTGACTGCGCAGTGTGGGCTCTTCCATCATATGTCCGGTCAGCGCGATATTGTGCTTTTTGCACCATGCTCCCACATTGTCTGCAAACGCGCGGGTAAAACGCTCCGTCACATGATCATGATAATGATACCGGATCGTGGAAACGCTTCTGTCTGCTTTTTCCCAAATCAGCTCAGGGAGCTTTTCCAGAATATCCTCCTGATACATTTCCTGATAGGTCTGAGCAAAATCCTCTGTCCAGGGCAGGATCACATCCCGTTTTTCCTGCGGAAACTGCAAAAGTGTTTTATGAGAGAACTGCGGCTCATCCGTAAAGATCGTCTGCACAGTTTTTCCAAACTCGTCCCCGATCTCCTTTGCATAAGCCTCGTGGGTGATTTCCAGGAAACGATCCATTGCCGCTTTGTCCAGCGTATTTACATAGGTCTGATGGTTGTACCAGGTGCTCGGCAGCGGGCGTTCCAGATAAGCGTACCAGCAGGTTCCCCGGGGCTGCGTGCCTTCCTCCAGTTTTTTACCGGAAACCAGATAACCCTTTTCATCCAGAACGACATCATAAACCTCAAGCAGCCTGCCATTTAAGGTTCTTGCTGCTCTCGCACTGGAATCTGTCTGCATCTGTGCCTCTTCCCCCGCTTCATAAGGCTTGTTTGTAAACAGAAGATACTGCGCACGGTATTTTTCCTCCTTCGTCACAAGACCTCCCGCAAATCCGGATGGCCAACGATCCTCATCATACAAATAAACCTGTAGGTTTTCCTGCTTTGCTTTTGCCAGGCAGCCCTTGATCCGATCCATAAATTCCTCGCTTAAATACGGTGTTTCCAGACCGGTACGCGGATGCAGATGTGCACCGCCAAAGCCCATCAACTTTAAGACCTCCATCTGTCTGTCGAGCTCTTTTTGCTCCAGCCTCGTATTCCACGCCCAAAAGGGAGCTCCCCTATACTCCGCTGTGGGCTGCTTAAACAAGCTGTCTTCCAGTTTCTCTGCCTGATTCTTTTTGTACAGCATTTAACCGCTCCTCCTCTTATGTTTTCCCCTTTATCTTTATCGCTTATTTCCGCTGCATTTTTCTGATCGCTTCCAAAATGGCAGCATACGCTGCTTCCGGACTGCCGCAGGATGAAACTGCGCATTCCATTGGACATAATCCGGTATTTTGACGATTTCGGATGTTCTCTGTCAGTTCGTCTGCTTCTGCAGGTATGTTGTATTCCGTCAAAAGCTCTTTCGCACCCCTGCTCATCACAGGTGCATACACCCCGGCTGCTCCAAGCTTCACATATAAAAATGCTGCCGCGCGTCCGACGATTTTATCCGCCGCGTAAAATCCGTTCAAATCCTTCCCCTCCCGGATGCGTGTCAGCAGCGGACGCAGACCTGCTTCCTTACTCGTCAAAAGCTCGTTGTCCCTGCACCAGACACAGGTATAATTTCCCTGTGCAAAAGTTTCCTTTGCTTTCTTCATTGCCTGATTCATCTCTGCTGTTCCTCCCCTGCCTCTTTGCTCAAGAGGCATACCATTTCGATATGTGCGTCATTGTTCAAACTCAAGCTCATATCTTCCGCAATGATTGGAGCTTGAGCTGGTTTTCCGTATCCTCGATTTTATCATACATCTTGTAAAGCCGGTCATCAAGGTCTGCTTAGCGTTTCATGTAGTGCTTATCATCCGGGTCGAGGGAATCAATCTCCTCCATCAGTCGTGCCTTTACGGAATAACTCTGTCGAAGCTGCTTTTCATGCGCCGCGATCTCCTGCTCAATGGCAGAGATATCCACCTTCATGCTGATCTTTTCCTGCATCATGGCGGCGAACTTCGGATTGCTTACCAGCTTTACGATAACCTCTACAACAATGCTGTCCGGCAGCTCTTCATTTTTTCTCAGGGTGTTGCGGTAAAGCGCACCGGTGTACTGGGTACCACGATCGGAGTGAAGCACTGCACCTCGAATAAGCGTTACAGCGGCTTTTGAAAAATCTGTATTGATTTTTCTGCGCGAGGTGCTATAATCGGTATATACCGAAAACAGAAGGAGGAAAGCGCCCATGCCAAGACCGCCACGGTGCCGTCGTATTTGTGGCGCACCACAAGTTGATACCTTCTGCCCCAACGGGTGTGAAGATACCGAGCCGATCCTGTTGACGCTGGACGAATACGAGGTTATTCGGTTGGTTGACTTGGAGCAGCAAACCCACGAGCAATGTGCCGCACAAATGGATATTTCCCGCTCTACCGTGCAGGAGATTTACGAAAGCGCACGGTGCAAAATCGCAGCGTGCCTTGTCCATGGGAAGCCGCTGCACATCACCGGAGGTAACTACCGCATCTGCGGAGGACAGGAGGCAGCCAACTGCGGCCGCTACTGCCGTATGCAGAGAGCTAACCCAGAAAAATCCAACCAAAATTGTAAAGGAGATTCCATTATGAAAATTGCAGTTACCTATGAAAACGGTCAAATTTTTCAGCATTTCGGCCACACTGAACAGTTCAAGCTTTATGAAGCTGCAGACGGCAAAGTTATCCATGCGGAAGTCGTTGACACCAACGGCAGCGGTCACGGCGCACTGGCAGGTTTTCTGATGCAGAACGGCGTGGACACTTTGATCTGCGGAGGCATCGGCGGCGGTGCGCA
>OLQW01000542.1_pt1 | contig 21470 bp, 20 predicted proteins | sample 1672901 | NCBI WGS metagenome assembly OLQW01 (sample SAMEA3136735, study PRJEB25190) | human gut metagenome | reverse complement strand
GAATGTCTACGTCGCTGTCCCCCACGAACAGGGTGTTCTCCTGGGACGCCCCCATCCGCTCCATCAGCCTGTGCAGCAGCGTGGGGTCCGGCTTGGTGGGCAGGCCGGGCAGGGCCCCCTGCACCCAGGGGAACTGCCCCGGGTAGTAGTCCTCCACCACCGGGCCCGCCAGCGCGTGGGCCTTGTTGGACAGCACCGCCGTCCGCACCCCCGCCGCCCTCAGCCGCTCCACCGCCTCCGGCATCCCGGCATAGGGGGCGGTCTTGTCCGCCCTGTGGGCGCCATAGCGCTCCGAGAACTCCTCCAGGGCCCGGGCCAGCCCCTCCGGCGTCCGCTCCGGGGCCGGAGCAAAGCGCTCCACCAGCCGGGGTATCCCGTTGCCCACGAAGCGCTTGTACTCCTCCACCGTGTGGAGGGGCCACCCGTGCCGGGCGCACACCCAGTTGGCCGCATCCGCCAGGTCGTCTATGGTATTGAGCAGAGTGCCGTCCAGATCAAAGATCACATTTTGGAACATAGCGGCCCGGCCTCACTCGTAGACCCCGATCTCCATGCCCCCCAGCTCCACCCGGGTATCCCGGGGAAACTGGGCCCGCTGGAGATAGGCCTTCACCGCCATCTGGGCGAATTTGGGGTTCACCTTCTCGTCCTCCAGCTCCAGATCCAGCCGTCCGCCGGGGCCGTCCGTCTGGCCGCCGCACACCGCGCCGCCGTCCTCCAGCACCTCGTTCAGCTCGCCCACCACGTCCGCCAGGCTCTTCCCCTGGGGCAGGGCGGTATAGTGAATATAAAAATCCATGTCGGTCCCTCCCGATCCTTTCGTCGTCGTTTACTGGGTCTGCTTCAGCCGCTCCGCCTGGTCGGCGGTCACCAGCGCGTCGATAATCTCATCCAGATCGCCGTCCATGACGCTCTCCAGCCGGTACAGGGTCAGCCCGATACGGTGGTCGGTCAGCCGCCCCTGGGGGAAGTTGTAGGTGCGGATGCGCTCGTTGCGCATGCCGGTGCCCACCTGGCTGCGGCGCTGGCCGGCGATGGCCTCCTCCCGCTCCCGGACGGCGTTCTCGTAGAGCCGGGCTCTCAGGATAGCCAGGGCCCGGTCCTTGTTTTTGTACTGGCTCCGCTGGTCCTGGCACTCCACCACGGTGCCCGTGGGCTTATGTATCAGGCGCACGGCGGAGGAGGTCTTGTTGATGTGCTGGCCGCCCGCGCCGGAGGAACGGTAGACCTGCATCTCGATGTCGGCAGGGTTGATCTCGATGTTGATGTTGTTGTCCAGCTCGGGCATGACCTCAAGGCTGGAGAAGCTGGTCTGGCGGCGGGCGTTGGCGTCAAACGGGCTGATGCGCACCAGACGGTGGACACCGTGCTCGCTCTTGAGCATGCCGTAGGCGTTGGGGCCCTTGACCATCATCGAGGCAGACTTGATACCGGCCTCATCGCCGTCCAGCACATCCAGCACCTCAACGCTGTAGCCGTGGGCCTCGGCCCAGCGGGTGTACATGCGGTAGAGCATCTCGGCCCAGTCCTGCGCCTCGGTGCCGCCGGTACCGGCGTGGAAGGTCAGGATCGCGTTGCTGTGGTCGTACTCACCGTTCAGCATGGTCATCAGCTGCAGCTCGTCCACGGCCTTGCCCACGGCGTTCACGGCTTCCTCTGCCTCGGGCACCATATCGGGGTCGTACTCCTCGTCCAGCATCACCAGCATGGTCTCGGCATCATCGTACAGGCCCTGCAGCTTTTCAAAGCGGTTCAGCTTGCCCTTCAGGTCGCCCACTTCATCAAAGACCTTCTTGCTCAGCTCAGCGTCATCGTAAAAGCCAGGGCGGCTCATGGTGTGCTCCAGCTCCTGCACACGCTTGCGGGAAGCGTCGATGGCCAGCGCTTCCTCCAGGTCCTTCACAGCGGTGCCGTAATCGGCCAGCTGCACTTTCAGTTCGTCAGTAGTAATCATATTTTAAGAATCCCTCAAAAGATACAGTTTATACACAGATACTTCATTAGTATACCCAGAATCCATGATAAAGTAAAGAGGAAAAATACTCAACCTACTGGAATTTTGAAGATTTTTGCCTTTTCTTTTCTCTTTTAAGGGAGTATAATAAGTTCAACTAGCATACTGGGAGGATCTTATGCCCAAATATTATGGCTGCCCCTGTGAGGGCTGCGGCAAGCCGCTGACACTGCAGGACGATATCGTTGTCTGCCCCGACTGTGGCGCGCCTTATCACCGCGATTGTTACGAAAAGCTCGGCCGCTGCATCCATGCCCCGGCCCACGCTGCCGGATACGAGTGGAAGTTTCCTTATCAGGAAAGTGAGCTGTGCACCTGCCCTGCCTGCGGCGAGCGCACCCTGCGCAGTGAGTCTGTCTGCCGCTGCTGCGGTGCGGCCCTGCCTCCGGAGGGGGCACAGGAGCCCGCCGACCGTGCCGATTCGGACGAGCACAGCGAGGAGTTTGATTACTCCACCTTTTACCGCCAGTTTCAGGAGACCGGAGCCCCGCAGGTAGACCCGCTGCGTCAGACCTATCAGGCCGCTTTTGGCAAGGAAGAGGTCATGGACGGCATCCCCTGCAAGGACTGGGCAGATTTCATCGGCCCGGCTTCCCCTGCCTACCTGAGCGCCTACTGCCGGATGCAGCTGTCCCACACCAAGACCTCCATGAGCTTTTCGGCCATGCTGTTTGGCCCGTTCTATTTCTTCTACCGCAAGGCGTGGAAGCCCGCGTTCGCCTTTCTGGCCGCCGAGCTGGTGCTGGCCCTGCCCACCTTCATTGACCTTTTGCAGATCACGGACAGCAGCCTGGCCCCGGGGCTTTCCACCTCCACCCTGCTCACTCTTTCCCGGGTCTGCTCGGTGCTCAGCTTCCTGCTGATGATCGTGCGCGGCCTGTATGGCAAGTGGCTCTACCGCCAGAGTGCCGCCGAAAAGATCCGCCGCATCCGCGCGGAGTTCCCGGACGCGGCACAGCGCAAAGCTGTGCTCTGCGCTCAGGGCGGCACCAGCTGGGCCGCCGTGCTCGGCTGTCTGGTCCTGCTCATGGTCATTGGCAGTGCGTTCACCCTGCTGCTTGGCCCCAATGTAGATGCCCTGATCCATCTGGTCTACGGCTGAGCGTTCAGCCCGAAATGATATGATGAAGGAGTTCCGAACCATGAAAAAAGTTACGAAGGCTGTCATCCCTGCCGCTGGTCTGGGCACCCGTGTGCTGCCCGCCACCAAGGCCATGCCCAAGGGGATGCTCCCCATCGTGGATAAGCCCGCCATCCAGTATCTGGTGGAGGAAGCCGTCAAGTCCGGCATCACGGACATTCTGATCATCCTGGGCCGCAACCAGAGCATCATCGAGGATCACTTTGACCGCAGCCCCGAGCTGGAAGAAAAGCTGGCCGCCCCCGGCAAGGAAAAGATGCTGGAGGAGTGCCTGGGCATCTCGAACCTTGCCAACATCTTCTTTGTGCGCCAGAAGCAGACGCTGGGCCTGGGCCACGCCGTGAGCATGGCAAAGGCCTTTACCGGTGACGACCCGTTCGTGGTCATCTACGGTGACGACGTGATCTGGGGCGAGGACCCTGTCTGCGCCCAGCTCATCCGCGCCTATGAGGAGTTCGGCCGCCCGGCTGCCGGTGTCTCCGCTGTGCCCTGGGCCGATGTGAGCCGCTACTGCAGCCTGAAGACCACTCCCATCCACGACAACTATTTCTTTGTGGATGACATGATTGAAAAGCCCAAGAAGGGCCAGGAGTTCAGCAACTACTCCATTCTGGGCCGTGTGCTGCTGACCCCTGAGATCTACGATATCCTCGCCCACACCAAACCCGGTGCAGGCGGCGAGATCCAGCTGACCGATGCCATGGCCGAGTATGCCCGCAACTGCGGCGGCATGACCGCTGTGGAGTTCACCGGCACCCACTACGACATGGGCAACAAGCTCCGCGTGGTGGAGGCTCAGGTGGAGCTGGCATTGCAGCACCCCGAGATCGGCGAGGCTTTCCGCGCCTACCTGAAGGAGTTCTGCAAGACTCTGTAACGTTCTGCTTTCTTTCCATGACCCAAGACCGCTCTGCCGTCGGGCAGGGCGGTCTTTTGCTGCAATAACCCCGGCAAGGAATTGGTTGATACAAAACAGTTCCTGCGGTATACTGGGGACGAATGTTTTTTTATGTAAAGATCGTGTCAAAGAGAAAGCGAGGTTCTTTCATGGCAAATGCCGACCGCAGCGCGGAGCAGTTCCGCAAAATGACGGAGACCCCCATCCCGAAATTGATCCTGAGTCTGGCGGCTCCCACGATATTGAGCATGCTCATCACCAGCATCTATAATCTGGCCGACACCTTTTTTGTGGGCCAGATCTCCACCAGCGCATCCGGTGCGGTGGGCATCGTTTCCAGCCTGATGGCCATTATCCAGGCGCTGGGCTTCATGCTGGGCCACGGCTCCGGCAGCATCATCAGCCGCAGCCTGGGCAGCCAGAACACCGATGCCGCCACCCGGTTTGCTTCCACCAGCTTCTTCACAGCGCTGGTGTTCGGCGGCATCATCACAGCGGCGGGCCTGCTCACCCTGCCCGATTTTATGATGCTGCTGGGCAGCACCGAGACCATCCTGCCCCATGCCTGTGCCTACGCGCGGTACATCCTGCTGGCCGCTCCCATTATGATGTCCAGTCTGGTGATGAACAATATCCTGCGCTATGAGGGCAAGGCCAGCTTTGCCATGATCGGCCTGGTCACCGGCGGCCTGCTGAACATTGCGCTGGACCCGCTGTTCATCTTTGGGCTGGGTATGGGCACCGCCGGTGCGGGCCTTGCCACGGCCCTGAGCCAGACCATCAGCTTCTGCATCCTGCTGTCCATGTTCCTGCGGGGCAAAACGGTCAGCCAGTTCCGGATCACGGCAGTCACCCACAGCCCGGCGGAGTTCGGCACCATCCTGATGACCGGTATGCCCAGCTTTGGCCGTCAGGGCCTGAATAGCATTGGCGGAATGCTGCTGAACATTGCCGCCCGCGGCTATGGCGACGCTGCCGTGGCCGGTATGAGCATCGTTTCCCGCATCTTCATGTTCATCATCTCGGTGGCCATCGGCACCGGTCAGGGTTTTCAGCCGGTGGCAGGCTTCAACTATGGTGCCAAAAAGTACCACCGGGTGCAGCAGGCCTGCCTGTTCACCATGGCAGCCAGCTTCTGCTTTCTCTCTGTCATTCTCACCGCCTGCTGGTTCAATGCCGAGACCCTCATCCGCCTTTTCCGTGATGATCCCGAAGTCACCGCCGTGGCCCTGCCCGCCTTCCGCTACCAGTGCTTTGCCATGCTTCTGCAGCCCGTGATCGTGGCGGGCAACATGCTGTTCCAGTCCATCGGCAAATCGGGCCGGGCCACCTTTCTGGCCTGCTGCCGTCAGGGCGTGTTCTTTATTCCGCTCATCCTCACCCTGCCCCGGGCCTTTGGGCTGCTGGGTGTTGAGATCTGCCAGCCCATCGCCGATGTGCTGACCTTCTTTGTCACCGTGCCCTTCCTCTTCCCCTTCCTGCGTCAGCTGGTGCGGATGGACGAAGCCGAGGCTGCCGAGGTCTGAGCGACCCCTGTAACAAAACTGTAACCATGACCGGACGTTCGATTGCAATTGAACGTCCGGTTTATTCGTATTATAATCAGGATAGGAAAGTTAAATTCTGCCAAACCTGTGAGGTACGCTTATGAAACGTTCTGTTCTCCGCATCGGCTGTGCAGTGCTCAGCCTGTCTGCCGCGGCAGGGCTGCTGGCCTCCTGCTCCCTGCTGCCTCCGGCCTCGCCCCTGCCCGATTCCAAGCCCGCCCAGGCTGAGGAAGCGCCCGGCCCCGCTGCCGCTTCACTGGACGACGGCAAGCTGCGCATCCTGTACAGCAACGGCTCCAACGGCGGCAATACCGTGCTCTGCGGCAATACCGTGTTGTATCAGGCCGCCAGCAGTGAGACCGTGTATCTGGTGCCGGATACCCTGACCGGCACCGTGCGGTACTATCTGCGGCAGTGGTCAGCCCCCGGCACACCCACCGGGCGGGCAACCGCCCTGTGTGACCGCAGCGGCAAGGAGATCCTGACCTTTGACCGTGCCTACGATGCTGTCCTGACCGGCAGCCTGCTGGTCCTGACCGCACCGGAACAGATGGCCTATGCCCCCTACAACAACCACGCCGCAGGCGATTGCCGGGTGATCGACCTTGCCACGGGTGAGGAGCTGGCTGTGCCAGAAAACGCCTACGGATGCAGCATAGCAGGCAGCTATCTGGCCTTTGAAGTCTGCAATGTCCCGGCAGACTATGTGCAGGAAAACGAATGGGGCGATGATCTGCCCCTCTACTGCGCCGTGCAGGTGCAGGATCGGCAGGGCGAGGTGGTCTATCAGGCAGAGCTGTCTGCCCTTTCCAACTTCTACGCCAGCAGCAGCGACAGCTCTGCCCCCACCGACTGGCTGGTGGTGAGCCACTACAACGAGGATGGCACGACGGGTGCCGACAGCCTGTACAACCCCACCACCGGCGAGGAGCTGACCGGTTACCAGCAGTACACCGGTGCAGGCACGGTCAGCCTGTACAACAACGACAGATACCAGCTGGTGGATCTGGTCAGCACGGAGCAAAGCGCCGTGCTCTGCGAGTATGACCAGCCCATCCGGTATTATGTGCCCGGCGCGGCAGTCACGGAGCCAGATGCCTCCACCCCCGAAATGGCGGGGCGGTATCTGTTCCACGACCTGCTCACCGGCGAGGAGAAGGATCTCTACGATGCCAATACGGATGATGCCACGTTGGCCATCTATGCCGTAGACGGCACCGTGCGGGTGTTCGACCTGCAGACCGGTGTTCTGCTGACCGATACCACCATCGACCCGGTGGAAAATCAGGTGCGTACCCATATTTCCCCCGAGGGGAACGGCTGGGCCTGGATCGAGCAGGATGACAATGACAGCTACGACGCAACGGCCATCCACATCTGCGGGCCGGACGGCATCCACAAAACCCTCGACCCGGCCAAGCTGAATGAGACCTACAACTACTACTCGCCCCTGCTCTCCACTGAGGACGGCATCTACTTCTACGGCTGCTACAACGGCCCCGGCAGCAGCTGGCTCTACGATGTTCTGGACAGCGACGGCAATGTGGTGGTAAGCGGTCTGCGCACTTGTGCCGGGTACTACGCCAACAGCGTCAATGGCCTGCCCGAGGGCGTGTTCGCTGCCGTCAAGGGCTTTGAGAGCGGCTGGATGGACCTGACCGGCCAGTGGCTCTACGCCGAGAGCATCTTCGCTTCCAGCAACGATGAAATGGACAACGGTTTCTTCTAAGGAGGTTTTTCCATGCGTACTGTCAAAATTTCCCGCCGCGCGTTCCTGACCGGTCTGGGTCTGGCATCCACCGCCGCCCTGCTCTCCGCCTGCAACACCGTGCCTGCCTCCTCTGATTCGGGGGCGGCACCGTCTCAGCCGGATTCTGAGGCCCCTGCCTCTTCTGCCGCCAGTGAAATGCCCGCACAGCCCATCCTGAGCGTGGATGAATTCCCCATTACGGATGGCAGCACGGCCTGCATCCCACTGATCGCGCAGATCATGGCCGACACCACCGGGCTGGATCTGGAGACCGCCCGGAGCGCCGTGACCACCAACACCACGGCCCAGGCCTGGCGCAACCTGGGCCTGTACGGCAACAATTACGGCGATTCGGTCAAGCTTATCATCGCCTACGAGGCCCCGGAATCCGTCAAGGAGGAGCTGAAGGCTGACGGTGACCCGCTGGAGCAGAAGGCCATTGGCCGGGACGCGCTGGTGTTCATCGTCAACGAGGACAACCCCGTGCAGAGCCTGACCCTGCAGCAGCTCAAGGACATCTACGCCGGAACGATCACCAACTGGAAAGATGTGGGCGGCAAGGATCAGGAGATCATTGCCTTCCAGCGGCGGGCGGACTCCGGCAGCCAGACCCTGTTCCAGAAGCTATTGATCCAGGACGGCCCGCTGATGGAGGCCCCCACCGAGCTGGCCCCCACCGCCATGGGTGAGCTGGTGGACAGCATTGCAGAGTATAACAACTCCGCCAACGCCATCGGTTTCTCGGTCTACTACTACATCGACCAGATGTACTCCAAGCCCGGCCTGCGGCTGCTGGCCGTGGATGGCGTGACCCCTTCCAACGAGACGATCGCCGACCAGAGCTACCCGCTATGCAACGAATTCTATGCCGCCATCCTGCAGGATTCCGCTGCCGACAGCCCGGAGCGCAGGATCTACGAGTGGCTCTCCACCGATGCAGGCCGTTCCTGCATTGAGCACTCCGGCTATGTGGCCGTCCAGTAATTCCCGGAAAATTCGACACATTTCATTGACTTTGCTCAGATCCTTTGCTAAACTGAAAAAAAGTTTGTCAGCTTTTTTCGTTTCACGATCTTGAACAAAGGAGATGCTGCACCATGTCCCATCCTTCCGACACCCCGCACTCCGCCCATGTTGAGAGCCGCAGCCGCAAGGCGCTGCGCAGCTACATCATTCAGGCCGCCACCCTGCTGGAGATCGTGCTGTCCGGGCTGGTGCTCATTGGCCTGCTGCTCAGCTTCATTCCCCTGCTCAAATGGATGCCGGGCCTGCTGTTTGATGGCAACGATGTAGAGATCCGCGGCTTCCTTGAGCGGGCGCTGGACATTGTCATCGGCGTGGAGTTCATCAAGATGCTGGCCAAGCACAGCCCCGGCAGCAGCCTGGAAGTGCTGCTCTACGCCATTGCCCGCCACATGGTGGTCGGCCACGAATCGGCTCTGGACAACCTCATCAGCGTGGGTGCCATTGCGTTGATCTTTGTCGTGCGCAAGTTCTTCTTTGTGCCGGCCTTTGGTGCCCACCTGCCCGACGGCAAGCCCGCCCCGGACCTGACCCCCAACCAGAGCGGCATCCCCGCCGAGGAGTTCCGCACCCGCCTGCGCCAGCGCATCCATGCAGAAGCTCTCGCCGACGAAGATGACGACGAGGATGAGACTGAGGAAGTATAATCCCCCAGATACAGCAAAACGAGGACAGCCATTGGCTGTCCTCGTTTTTTGCTTCAATCGTCGTAATGTCCCTTGCACTGATACACTTCGATCAGATCATTTTCAATGCGATAGACCAGCCGGTTCACATCATCGATCCGGCGGCTCCAATACCCGCTGAGATTTTCTTTCAGCCCTTCCGGTTTTCCAATGCCTTCATACGGGCTGCGCGAAATATCCTTGAGCAATGCGTTGATCCGTTTCAGCGTCTTTTTATCCTGAGACTGCCAATACAGATATTCCGCAAAGGCCCGCTCCGTGAAGGTGATCTTACTCATGTTCCATAGCCTCAAGCTCTTCCAGCGTTCTCGTTACAGTCTTTCCCTGACGCATTTCCTCAATGCTGTCATTCAGGGCGGCCATATTGGATGCACTATAAAAGGGATCCATCGAGACTTCAAACGGAATGCGTTTTTCACGCGTCATCTTCTTGGCCAGCATGGTGATGGCTGTTGTCATCGAAAGGCCCAGTTCATTGCAGATTTCATCAAAATCCCGCTTCAGGTTCTCATCCATCCGGACACTTACCGTCGTCATACTCTCACGCTCCTTTGTCACTTTTATTATATTCATATCGTGCGACATTGTCAATACATCGTTGCACAGATTTGTGCAAAAGAAACACCCTGTACATTTCTGCACGGGGTGTTTCTCATCACTGCATCTTAAAGTTCAGATTTATGCGTTGGTCTCGCCGCCCTCAACGACCAGCTCATCCTCATAGTCGAGACCGTAGGTATCCACCAGCGTCTCCTCGTAATCCTTGTGGAAGAAGCTCTCCTCGCCCAGGCTCTTGATCTCGTCGTTGATCCAGTCCAGCAAAGTGGTGTTGCCCTTGCTCACAGCGGGGGCGATGGTATCCTGGCTGCCCAGAGAGGGGATGCCCACCGTGTAGCCGGAGTTCTGCTTTGCAAAAGCGATGACCTCGGTGTTGTCGTTGGCCCATGCTACGCCATTGCCGTTTTCCAGCGCGTTCTTGGCGGTCGCATAGGAATCATACTTCTGCAGGGGAATGTCGGGATATTCCTTGGTCAGGTAGGTCTCGGCGGTGGTGCCGGAAATGACGATCATCTGATCGTCGGCGTTCCAGTTGTCCAGGCTGGTGATGACATTGCTGTCGGGAGAGATGACACCCAGTGCAACATTCATGTAGGGCAGTGCAAAGTCCACCTCCTCAGCGCGCTCGGGCGTAACGGTGAAGTTTGCCAGAATGATATCGACCTTGCCGGTCTGCAGGTACTCAATGCGGTTGGCAGCCTCTGTGGAAACGAAGTTAGCCTCCACGCCCAGATCCTCGGCCAGGCGGCGGGCGAAGTAGACATCATAACCCTGATACTCGCCGTTCTCATCCACATAGCCGAACGGGTTCTTGTCGGAGAAAACGCCGATGTTCACGGTGCCGTCCGCCTTGATCTCGTCCAGCGTGCGGAACACGTCACTGCCCACAGCTGCGGCACTGCCGGATGCAGCAGAGCCGGAAGCGGCAGAGGAGGAGGATGCGCTGCCGCCGCAGGCAGAAAGCAGGGCGGCGGTGGAAACTGCGCCCAGACCCAGCAGGAAGGCACGGCGAGAGATCTTGTTAATTTTCATGGTAGTAACTCCTTTCCTTTCTTTCCCATATAAAAATCTATCCATGATCTGTGACATCATTTCACAGCATCAGACAAAAAGGTTCAACGTGGAAATGGGCTGCTGCGCATTTCTCACTGCTTTGCAACCGCATCAAAGGTGAACGTGCGCAGGAAGCGCTGTGCACGTTCGGTCTGCGGGTGGTCGAAGAAGTCCGCCGGGGGCGCTTCCTCCACAATACGGCCATCGTCCAGAAACAGCACCCGGCTGGCAATTGCCCGGGCAAACTGCATCTCGTGGGTGACGATCACCATAGTCTTGCCCTCACGGGCCAGGTCGAGCATGACATCCAGCACCTCGCGCACCATTTCAGGGTCAAGGGCGGCGGTCACTTCGTCGAACAGCAAAATCTCGGGGTGCATACAGAGCGCGCGCACAATGGCGACGCGCTGCTTCTGACCACCCGAAAGCTCCCGGGGGTAGCTGTTCTTTTTGGCCAGCAGGCCCACGCGGTCCAGCAGGGCCTCGGCTTCCTGCTGCACCTCAGCCCGGGGGCGCTTCTGCACCTTGGTGGGAGCCAGCAGGATATTTTCCAGCACGGTCAGGTGCGGGAAAAGCTCATAGCTCTGGAACACCATGCCGATGCGCTGGCGCAGGGCCGCCAGATTCTTGCCGCCGTAGGCGACCGTCTCACTGCCCAGCTTCACCCGGCCCGCCTGCACCGGCTCCAGACCGTTCAGACAGCGCAGCAGGGTGCTTTTGCCGCAGCCGGAAGGGCCCACCACAACGATGACCTCACCGGGCTTGACGGCAAAGCTGACATTATCCAGAACATTGGTCTTGCCATCGTAGCTTTTTACCAGATGGTCTACAGTCAGGATCGGCTCTGCCATAACAGTCACTTCCATTTCTTTTCGAGATAACCGGCCAGCAGGCTGATGGGCCAGCAGGCCAGAAAATACAGGATAAACACGGTGAGGTAGATGCCAAACGCCGCGTTGGGGCTGGCGGTGCGGTTGGCCTCAATGATCTGCTGGGCCACCTTGAGCACCTCCACCACACCGATCATCAACACCAGGCTGGTGGTCTTGATCATGCGGGTGATGAGGTTGATGGACAGCGGGATGAGCCGCCGCACCGTCTGGGGGATGATGATGTACCAATAGGTCTGCGCCCGGCTCATGCCCAGCGCCTCGCTGCTCTCATACTGATGCTTCGGGATGGCGATGAGGGCACCGCGGACGAGATCGCTCATCTCGGCCGTGCCCCAGAGCACGAACACGATGACCGCCGCCGTCTCGCCGGAAAGATTCCAGCCAAAGGCCCGCGTGGTGCCAAAATACACCAGAAAGAGCAGCACCATCTGGGGCATGATGCGGATGAATTCCAGATACACCCGGAGGATGGCTTTCAGGATGGGATTTTTGAAAGTCATCAGCACACCCAGCAGGATGCCCAGCGGCAGGCTGATGAGGACAGACACAGCACTGATCTTAAGCGCCACGCCCAGACCGCCCAGCAGGCGAACCATATTTTTGCCCTTGAGCAGGACTTCAAGACCCAAATCCGGCATAGCGCAGCCTCCTTTCCAGCCAGCTGCCCAGCAGGGACACCGGCAGCAGGATGATGAGGTAGAACACCACCAGCAGGAAAAGGTTCTCGGCCGTCTTATAGTACAGGCCGATGAGGTCTTTTGCCGTGAACATCAGATCCATCAGGCTGATGGCGCTGAACACGCTGGTCTCCTTGAGCAGGAAGATGATATTGGCCATAAAGGCCGGCATACTGATGGAGACCGCCTGCGGCAGCACCACATAGCGCATGGTCTGCAGCCGACTCATGCCAAGGCTCAGGGCACTTTCGGTCTGGATGGGTTCAATGGCTTCCAGCCCGCTGCGGAAGGCCTCGGCCATGTAGCTGCCGCCCAGAAAGGCAAGGCCTGCAATGCCGCAGAGCTCGGCGTTGGTCTTGATGCCGATCTTGGGCAGGCCGTAATAAAGAAAGAACAGCTGGACCAGCAGCGGCGTGTTCCGGCTGAGCTGGATATAAGCGCCCACGATACGGCGCAGCACCGGCACCTTTTCGTACTGGAGCACGGTGCAGACAAGGCCCACAAGGATGGCCCAGAAGATACCGGCCACACCCAGACGCAGGGTGAGCCAGGCCGCTTTTTCATACTGCGGCAGATATTGCGCCATCACATTCCAGTCCATGTCTGTTCCCCTCCTTTTCTCCTGATCTTGCGGATGTTTGTTTCCGTTGGCCGTATGATATACCCATTTCCCTAGAATGTCAATAGGTTAATAGGTTTTTTGTTGCACAAATTCCGGTCAAATTGATAAACAAGCTATTCATCGCTGATTTTTCACTTCTGCTTTTCCACGCAAAAACGCCGTCTCTTGCCTTTTTGCACAAGAGACGGCGGGGTGTTTTGGGGATTTAGTTTTGTTTTTCGAGAAGCTGGTCTACCTTTTTCTGAATTTCTTTGTTGTCGCCCTCATAGTTGATTTCTGATAATGCAAAGCAGCACTCAAATGCAGAATTACCAATCGTCGAGATTTCTTTTCCCAAAAATACCGTTTTCAAAGAAATACAGTTCGCAAATGTATGCGGTCGGATCTCTCCCTTTATCTCTACTCTTGCCCGGGCCAACTTCTCACAGTTTGCAAAAACGCAGTCATCTTCCAACTTTACATTCTCTGGAAGGTCCAGTTCTCGCAGTCCGGTACTTGCAAATGCCGAATTAGAAAGCTCTAGCCCACTATTCTCCGGAAACTCTACCTTTTGCAACGCAGCACAGCCAAAAAAAGCTGACGCACCGATTTTGATCAGCGATTTTGGCAGCTGCACAGATTTCAGATTATAACACCCTGAAAATGCGGCAAAGCCAATCTCCGTAACGCCTTCCGGGATACTCACCGATTCCATGGTGGTATTATTTTTGAAGCATCCTGAATCAATTTTGGTAAACTTCCCGCTGGGCAGAACAACATCCTTTTGCTTGCCGGTATCGTAGCTTTTCAGCACGCCATTCACGATCAATGGATTCTCTTTTTCCGGCACGCTGGATGCTGGCGGCTCCGGTTCACTGGAAGAAGCCGATTCCGAGGGCGCGGGCACTTCCTCCGGCTGAGAGGGAGCCGATACCTCACTGGAAGCGGGCGGTTCCGCAGGCGCGGGCATCTCTCCCCCGCCGCAGGCAGAAAGCAGCACGGTACCGCACAAAAACAGTGCTGTGCACAGAACGGTCCTCCATTTCATAGCGAGCCTCCTATTCTGCCCCGCAGGGGCCATCTTCTTTTTTTCAGAACACTTTGCGGCACTCCACCACAAGGCCGACCACCCGCACCTGCACCCGTTTCAGATCATAGATCTGGGGCTGGTGCACGGGGTTGAAGCTTTTGGGGGTCAGGACCACAAGGCTTCCCTCCTGACGGAAATATTTCACAGTGGCTTCATCGCCGTTGACCATCACCACGGCAAGCTGGCCGTTTTCCACCTCCGGCTGCTCCCGCACCAGGATCTCATCGTTTTCCGAAATGCCCACGGCGTTCATGCTGTCGCCCCGGACACGGAGCCAGAAGTACCGTGCCCCGTCCTTCCGGGTGATGGGGATGTAGCCCTCAATGTTTTCTTCCGCATACATGGGCAGGCCTGCACGCACCGTGCCCAGCAGCGGAGCCGTGAGAGCGGGATCGAACGGGACAGCTCCTTCGGGCAGCTTCCGCTCCTCCTGCACCGACGGGAAGGCTTCGCCCAGCAGTTCCCCCACCGGCACGCCAAAATAGGCGGACACCTTGGCCAGCGTCTCGCCCGATGGGGTCGCCCCGGTGTTTTTCCATTTGGTCACTGTGGAGTTGCTCAAGCCCATCTCCTGCGCGGCCCGGCTGCGGCTGATGCCTCTGGCCTGACACAGGGCTGTGTAGCAGTCATAAAACACAAATTTTGCACTCCTTCTTGTGCAGAACGCCGGTTTTCTAACTGGATTCAGATTTTCCCTTGACTTTCTGAGTTTAATCAGATATCATAGCCTCACAAGCTGATTTTGGTTAGATTTTATCCGCCAAACCTTCTGCGGTCTTTTCACAATCTTACCGGAAACTCTAACCAAAGTCAAGCTTTTTGAACGCAAAAACCACGACAAAAGGAGTGAAACTGTATGATCGAACGTCAGATCCATTTATCCTCGGGCGGCGGGGCTGCTTTGCAGGGGTACGATGGCCTGCTCCGCTTCGGCTACACCAGAAACCGGGGCATCTACGCCCTGCGGGTGGAAGCCGACGGCGAGTGGCAGGGCATGACCCTGCGGGCCTTCTGGCACCTGCCGGATGGGAGCGCTGCCCCCTCCACGCTGGTGGCAGACGGCCTTGTGGAGGTGCCCGCCCTCATCACGGCTGTGCCCGGGGAGGGGCGCATCACCTTTGAGGGCACCGATGGCACCCGCACCCTGACCAGCGCAGACGTGTGCTACTGCGTGGCCGAAAACTCCGGCACTGAGGACAGCACCCTGCCCCAGCCCGGCACGCCCGCCTGGCAGGCCCTGCTCGACCGGCTGAAAGCAGCTGTGGAAAGCGGTGCATTCCGGGGCGAAAAGGGTGACCCCGGACCGCAGGGAGAACCCGGTGCCGCAGGACCCACCGGCCCCAAAGGAGAGCCCGGCCCGCAAGGCCCGCAGGGAGAACCCGGCCCCCAGGGCCCAAAGGGTGACCCCAGCGATCCCGGCCAGTGGGAGCTGCTGGAAAAGGTGTCCCTGAGCGCCGCCGCTGCCAGCTTTGAGCGCACCTTTCCCACCGAACTGCAGGCGCTGAAGGTGCTGTTTCAGGCAGGCAGCAGCCAATCCAAGGGCACGCTGCACTGGGTGTGCAGCACCAGCGATGGTGCCCAGCTGCTCAGTGCTTCTGCCCCCTGTGCTGCCAGCAGCTCGATGTCCAGCCCGCCCACCCGCACCTTTGCCAGCTTTCAGGCACTTCCCTGCTTCGGGCAGTATCTCTGTTTTGCCGCATCCGGCACCACGGGTGCACCGCCTGCGGTCGTTTTACCTGCCGGAAGCGGCGGCCAGAATGTGGATGCCAGCCAAAAGCTCGGCAGGCTGACCCTGACCGTGGACACCAACGTCCGGCTTGCCGCCGGTGCCACGATCGAGCTGTGGGGCGTTCCGGCCTGAGCAGGCGCACCGAAACCGTTCCCGACAGAACTTTCGGTAAAATTTCTTTCACTTTCCATGAAATTTTTGTGTTTTGTCTTGATGCATCTTCCATATTTTGTTATACTGGTTAAAAAGCGGAAAGTGGGGAATCAGCCATGGATGTCCCTGTTCGGTTTATCGATTCGATCATCAACAATCCCTTGCTGATGCAGTTTCTTGTGCATCGGTGGTTTTTCCTGTTGGAATATGACCCCCGTCTGGATCAGCTGCGGGTCTACGATACCCGGAGCCGCACGCTGGAGACACTGGATGCCTACCTTGGCTCCGAGAAGCCGGAGCACGCCACGATCTTCGCGGAGGACCGCTGGAAGATGCGTGCCCTGCTCACCGGTGAGCTGTACGGCCCGCTGGAGATGCGCTTTGTCTCGCCGGAGGGGGTGTATTATTCCCGGGAGGTGGATGCCCGCCCGGTCGAAGACCCCGCCCGCGGCACACTCTATGTAGGCTACGCTAAGGACATCACCGACCAGAAGAATCAGACCCAGGAGCTGCTGGAGCAGGCCCGCCACGATTCCCTGACCCAGCTGTATAACAACCGCACCGGCAAGGAGCTCATTGACCGCTATCTGCAGGCCAAAGATCCCTATGCCTCCTGCGGAATGCTGGTCATCGACCTGGATTTTTTCAAGAACGTCAACGACTGCTACGGCCATCTGTTCGGCGACAAGGTCCTGCAGGAGTTTGCCCGGCTGCTGCGCACCCTGTTCCGCTCCAGCGACATTCTGGTGCGGTTCGGCGGTGATGAGTTCGTGGTGTTTTTGAAGGATATCCCCAACACCACCCTGCTCCAGAAGACCCGCCAGCTTTCGGAATCCGTGCAGCAGGTGAAGTTTTGGGAAAACGATTACCGGATGACCTGCAGCATTGGTGCCTGCTTCCTGCCCGAAAACACAGCGGGCTATTCCTTTGATCAGCTGTTCGAAAACGCGGACTGGGCCCTGTATCAGGCCAAGCAGAACGGCCGCAACCAGTATGTGTTCTGCGATAATCTGCGGCGCTACGCCCAGGCGGTTCCTGCCGCCCCGGAAACGGCCGATATCGATGCACGCTACCTGCACAACGACCTGATCTCCACCGCCTTTGAACTGTTTGAGAAGAACAACAGCTTTGAGACCGCCATTCCCCTCTTCCTGAAGATCGTCGGCATCCGGCTGCAGCTGGACCGCATCACCATTGTGGACACCCGCATCCGGGAACGCAGCGTCTCCCGGCAGTTCCAGTGGACCTCTCCCCGTGCGGAGCCGGTCCCCCTGAACAGTGAATCCTATACCAAGGAGGACTTCCTGACCCTGTTCCACAGCTACGATGAATACGGCACCACCGTACTGCAGGCCGACAACATGGGGATGTACTCGCCGCAGGGGCGCGCACTGCTGATGCAGGGCGGGGCCCAGACAGTGGTCTACGCTGCCATGTACGGCGAGGGCGAGTATCAGGGTGCCATTGCCTATGTAGTGTGCGGCAGCAAGCGGTACTGGACTCCCCAGAACCGCCGGGAGCTGGGCGAGATCACCAAGATCATCAACGCCTACCTGAGCAAGCATCTGGCCGTGAACGCCGTGAGCCGCGGCATGACCTCTGCCCCCGGTTTGAGCAGTATCAGGCCCAGCATTACCCGGAGGTGCGCCTGCGGGTGCGGATGGGTGTGTACGCCATTGAGCCCGGCTGCCTGAGCGCATCTGCCGCCATCGACAAGGCAAACTTTGCCCGCAAGCAGGTGCGCAGCAACACCCGCGTGTCTGCTGTCCAGTTTGACAAAAAGCTAGAGGTCAAGCAGACCCTGACCGGTGAGCTGCTGAGCGGCCTGCCGCAGGCGCTTGAGAACGGCGAATTCAAGCTGTACCTCCAGCCCAAGTTCTCGCCCAAGGATCTCTCGGTCATCGGGGCCGAGGCGCTGACCCGCTGGATCAAGCCGGACGGCACCGTGGTCTACCCCGACCAGTTCATTCCCATTCTGGAATCCACAGGCCACATCGTGGAGCTGGATCTGTACATCTTCGAGCAGGTGGCCCAGTTCCTGCAGCGCAATGCACAGGCCGGGCACCGGCTGCTGCCCATTGCGGTGAATGCCTCGGCGGTGCTGGCCCGGGAGGATGCCCCCACCCAGGAGTACAGCGAAATTCTGGAAAAGCACAACATCAGCGCCCGGATGCTGGAGATCGAACTGACCGAGACGGCGGTGGTCTCGGAGTACGACCGGGTGAAGCGCCTGCTTTCCTCCTTCCAGAGCGATGGAATGCAGACCTCGCTGGACGATTTCGGCGCGGGCGGTTCCCTGCTGAACAACATGGTGGATATCCCGGTGAACACCATCAAGCTGGATAAACTCTTCCTGACCCGGTGCAGCTCCAACGCGCGGGGCACCGATTTTCTGCGGGAGATCGTGCATCTGGTCAAACGGCTGGGCTACAACGTCATCTGCGAGGGCATCGAGACCGAGGAGCAGGTGCAGCTCCTCCGCTCGCTGGACTGCGACGGCGCGCAGGGCTTCTGGTTTTCCAAGGCCATCCCGGCTGAGGAGTTCGAGCGGCGGTATCTTTGCAGCTGAGACAAAAAACACTCCCCTTCGGGTGGAGCCGTGCGGCACACGGTCCTGCCCGAAGGGGAGTGTTGCTGTTTAGAAAGAATTATACCGTGGTCTCGACCCGGGGAGCCCCACCGGCGATCTCTTCTGCCGTCAGGGGGGCAGCCTGCGCCGGGACGTTCAGGCGCTCCTTGGCGACTGCCAGCATCAGCTTGATGCGGTTTTCCTGGTTGACCCGGGTGGCGCTGGGGTCGTAATCAATGGGGGTGATATTGGCGCTGGGATACAGGGCACGGATCTTGTTCACCATGCCCTTGCCCACGATATGGTTGGGCAGGCAGCCGAAGGGCTGGGCACAGACGATGTTGCCGTAGCCGCCCTGCACCAGCTCGATCATCTCGGCGGTCAGCAGCCAGCCCTCGCCCATCTTGGCCCCCAGCGAAATGATGCCGTGGGGCTTTTCCACCAGCTCCTTGAAGGGGCCGGGGGCATAGAACCCGGCATCGGCTGTGGCCTTGAGCATGGAACGCTCCACACTGTCCAGCCAGTTGAGCAATTGATCCGTGCCCATCTTGACGGCCAGCTTTCCGCCGTAGAGGACATGATCCTCGCCCATATTGAAGATGCAGTACTGCACAAAGCCCATCAGGCCCGGGAAGTTCACCTCACAATCCTGGCTCTCCAGGAACTTCTGCAGGTCGTTGTTGCCCAAGGGGCTGTATTTGACGTAGATCTCGCCGACTACGCCCACCTTGACCTTGGGCACCCGGGTCACGGGGATGGCCGCAAAATCCTTTGCAATGAGCGGGAAGGTGTGCTTCATTTCCCGGGCAGTAAAGCCCTTGCCGGCCAGCAGAACGCGGCCCAGACGCTCGACCCACAGATCGACCATCCGGTCAGCGGCTCCCTTTTCGTTCTCGTAGGGAGCCACCTGATTGCGCAGGGCACAGAGCATATCGCCGTAGAAAATGCAGGCCAGCGCGCGGCGGGCCAGCGGCAGGGTCATCTGGAAGCCGCTGTCTTTTTCCAGACCGGAGAAGTTCAGGCTGGCAACGGGGATCTGGGGATAGCCCGCCTTGACCAGAGCCTTGCGGAGCAGGTGGATGTAGTTGGAAGCACGGCAGCCGCCGCCGGTCTGGGTGATGAGCAGGGCCGTATGATCCAGGTCATACTTGCCGCTGTTCAGGGCATCCAGAAACTGGCCGATGACCAGCAGGGCCGGATAGCAGGTGTCGTTGTGGACGTATTTCAGGCCAAGCTGTGCCACGGCGCTGCCGCAGTTGCCCAGGATCTCGCACTTATAGCCGTCGTAGCGCAGGGCGTATTCCAGCAGCCGGAACTGGGTAATGGCCATGTTGGGGATGAGGATGGTGTGGGTCTGCTTCATCTCCGGGGTAAATTTGGGATAATTGTATTCCATAGGTTCCTCCTATGTATCAGGCTTCTGCCTTGGGGGCGGCCTTTTCCTCTGCCGCCTCGTCGCGCTCCTCCAGAGCGGCGAACAGGCTGCGCAGACGGATGTTGACCGCACCCAGATTGGTGATCTCATCGATCTTGAGCTGGGTGTAGAGCTTGCCGCCTGCCTGCAGGATCTCGCGGGTCTCATCGGTGGTAATGGCATCCACGCCGCAGCCAAAGGAGACCAGCTGCACCAGATCCATATCCTTCTGGGTGGTGCAGTACTTGGCCGCCGCATACAGGCGGCTGTGATAGGTCCACTGGTTCAGCACACTGGTGGGGAACTTTTCCACCCGGTTGGAGATGCTGTCCTCGGTGACAACAGCCGCGCCGTAACGGGTGATGAGGTGGTCGATGCCATGGTTGATCTCAGGGTCAACGTGGTAGGGGCGGCCAGCCAGCACGATGATGCGCTTGCCCTGACGGCGTGCCTCATCAATGATCTCGCTGCCCTTGACCCGGATCTGGGCCATGTGGGCCTCGTGCTCGGCGTAGGCAGCATCGGCAGCGGCCTGCACTTCCTTCTCGGAAATGCCGCCGAAGTATTTGGGCAGGACTTCCTTTGCCATCTTGCGGACAAAGTCCTTGGGGCGGTGGATGCCCACATAGTCATAGATAAACTTCTGGCCCTCCAGCTCGGGGCAGTTGCCTGCCAGAACTTCAGGGTAATAGGCCACCACCGGGCAGTTATAGTGGTTGTCGCCCAGACCCTCGTCAAAGTTGTAGGTCAGGCAGGGGTAGAAGATGGCATCCAGGTGCATCTGGCTCAGGGCCTTGATGTGGCCGTGGCTCAGCTTGGCCGGGAAGCAGGCGGTATCGCTGGGGATGGTGGCCTGACCGGCCAGATACAGCCCCCGGCTGGACACCGGGCTGGTGTGCACGGCAAAGCCCAGCCTGGTCCAGAAGGTGTACCAGAAGGGCAGCAGCTCGTACATATTCAGGCAGAGCGGAATGCCAATGGAGCCGCGCTTGCCGGGCACAGGCTTGTAACCGGCAAGCAGCTGCTGCTTGTAGGCGTACAGATTCAGGCTGTCGTCCTCGCTCTTACCGGTCACGGGCTTATCGCAGCGGTTGCCGGAGATGAACTTGCGGCCATCGGCAAAGGTGTTGATGGTGAGCTGGCAGTGGTTGCCGCAGCCGCCGCACTTGACACTGACCACCTTCTGGTCGAAGGCTTCCAGCTCGGCCAGATTCATCATCCTGGAAGTTTCCTGATGGTTCTTATGGCTCTGGCGCAGGCCGAACAGGGCCGCGCCGTAGGCACCCATCAGGCCCGCGATGTCGGGACGGATGACCTCCACGCCCATCTCTTTTTCAAAGGCGCGGAGAACAGCTTCATTGTAGAAAGTACCGCCCTGCACCACGATCCTGCGGCCCAGCTCCTCGGGGCTGGATGCGCGGATGACCTTGTACAGCGCGTTCTTGACCACACTGATGGACAGACCGGCGGAAATGTTCTCGATGGAAGCGCCGTCCTTCTGGGCCTGCTTGACCGAGCTGTTCATAAACACAGTGCAGCGGCTGCCCAGATCCACGGGGCGGTCTGCGAACAGGCCGAGAGCGGCGAACTTCTTGACATCATAGCCCAATGCCTGAGCAAAGGTCTGCAAAAAGCTGCCGCAGCCGGAGGAGCAGGCCTCGTTCAGGAAGATGT
>OLQW01000533.1_pt1 | contig 21652 bp, 17 predicted proteins | sample 1672901 | NCBI WGS metagenome assembly OLQW01 (sample SAMEA3136735, study PRJEB25190) | human gut metagenome | reverse complement strand
AATCGGTTGAACTTCAAGCTGTTGCGCTTGTTGAAAATTGTTTTGTACATTAAATAAAATGTTTATAAATGATTAAAAAATCGAAGCCGCAAGCCTGCTCGGTTTTCGGCATTCGGGGTGCAAAGGTACTGCCTTTCCTGGAAATGACAAAGCAAAATGTGATTTATTTTTATTTAAAAAAGCATTTTCTGATAGAAACATTCGCTTTTTCAGATTATTCTTGTATCTTTGCAGGTGATATGCGGTGTTAGGCGATGAATTGGCATGGCTTTTGTAGAATGCTGCATTATTTCATTAATTAAATATACAGAGAAAGGAAAAGATAAAATGGAGAAAATCAACGTAAAAGAACTGAATGATAATGTCTTCGAGACTATTGGTAAGGAGTGGATGCTGGTTTGCGCCGGCAACAAGGATAAGTTCAATATGATGACGGCTTCCTGGGGCTGCCTGGGATGGCTCTGGAACAAACCGGTGGCTGTGGTATTTATCCGTCCGGAACGCTACACCCACGGTATCATTGAGGAGAACGAATTCATGACCCTCTCTTTCCTCGGCAATAGCGAGGAGGCTCGAAAGATCTATAACTTCTGCGGATCCAAGAGCGGACGTGATTTCGATAAGGCGAAGGAAACAGGATTGACTCTTGTGGAAACCGATAACGGCAGCATCGGCTTCGAGCAGTCACGACTCACCCTGGAATGCCGCAAGCTCTATAAGGACAATATGACAGCGGAGAAGTTCCTCGACAAGGACCTGCTGCAGTGGTATGGTGCAAAGGGCGGATTCCACGATGTCTATGTTGTGGAAATTACGAATGCTTATACAAAGTAATCAATAAATAGATATGGCTCAAGAACAGACTGCAATTCGTGAACGCCAGAAGACTAAGCTCAAGGAGCCGGGGCGTTACGTGGTGATGATGTTCAACGATGACTTCACACCGATGGAATTCGTGGTGGAAATCCTCGAAACCATCTTCTTCAAATCGCAGGCAGAGGCTGAGGCGATCATGCTCAAGGTGCACCACGAGGAGAAAGCCGTGGTGGGCATCTACAGCTATGATATCGCCAAGAGCAAAGTGGAAAAAGCGATGGAGAAAGCCCGTACGCAGAAGTATCCGCTGAAGCTCACTTATATGCCAGAATAAAGAAAGGAAAATATAGAATGGATAGTATGGGATTAACCCGATATATGAGTGTCTTGATGGATGATGCCATGAAGCAGGCCCGGTTTTTCGATCACGAGTTCGTGATGCCCGAGCACATGCTTCTGTCATTGCTCCGCCAATATGCCTTCTGCCAGGCTTTGCAGGAGGAAGGTGTGGATAGCATCAAGATGCACGAAGACTTGGTGGGATGGCTCGCCAAGCAGGAACGTGTGCCTGAAAACATCAAGTTCCTGCCAGAACCGTCATCACTCTTCAAGACTATGTTTGGAACGGCATGCGCCCTGGCTGCTGCCGCTGATAGAAAACTCGTGAATGTGCCTCATTTCGTGCAGGCGATGTTTGGCTTGCAGAACTCAGAAGCCGCTTTCCTGTTGTGCAAGAACGTAGGAGACCGACAGGGCGAGTTCCTGGCGAGCGTGGATAGCTATTATCCGCTCGAAAATGAACCGGGAGACGAAACGCTGTTGATGGGCGATGGATACGATGAGGACGACTATGATAACGATTATGATGAAGACGAAGAGGAGGGTAGAAGCCGACAGCCTCAGGATTGGCATCAGTTGGTTACCTGCATCTCTGATCAGGTGGAGGAGCACAATCCGCTCATCGGACGAGAACAGGAACTGGATAGAACCATTCAGGTGCTCTGCCGTGCCGAGAAGAACAATCCGCTTCACATCGGTGAACCGGGCGTAGGAAAGACAGCCCTCGTTTATGGTCTTGCCAAGCTCATCAATGAGAATCAGGTACCCGAGCGTCTTAAGGGAGCCCGCATCTATGGTATGGATATGGGACAGATGCTTGCCGGCGCCCAGTATCGTGGCGATTTCGAAAAGCGCATCAAGATGGTGATGGAGGGAGCCGCCAAGGAAGGAAACACCATCATCTATATCGATGAGATTCATAATATGATAGGTGCTGGTCGTGGCTCTGATGGCGGACCTGATGCTTCCAATATGCTCAAGCAGTATCTGGAGGCAGGCGATATCCGATTCATCGGTTCTACCACCTACGAGGAATTCAACCGCTACATGGCTCAGAGCAAGGGCATCGTGCGCCGGTTCCAGCAGATAGATATCAAGGAACCTACCGAGGAGGAGGCAATCAGAATCCTGGAGGGCTTGCAGTATAAATACAATAAGTTCCACAATGTAATTTATCGCAAGGATGCCTTGGAATATGCCGTTCGTGCCAGTGCCAAATACATCAGCAACCGCTGTCTGCCTGATAAGGCCATCGACCTGATGGATGAGGCGGGTGCTTATCTGGAGGTGCATCCTGTGGAATACCGCCAGCGTTCTTACGTTACCAAGGCGATTATCCAGCAGATTCTTACCAAGGTCTGCAAGATAGATGCGGCTGCCATCAAGGATGAAAACAATGATTCCCTGGCTACGCTCCGCCAGCGCATACTCGACAAAATCTACGGTCAGGATAAGGCTGTGGATAAGGTGGTTGAGGCTGTGATGATGGCGAAGGCAGGACTGGTGGATGATGACAAACCGATGGCTTCACTGCTCTTCGTGGGGCCTACGGGTGTAGGTAAAACCGAGGTGGTTCGTGTGCTGGCTAAGGAACTTGGCATCGAGCTGGTGCGCTTCGATATGAGTGAATATACCGAGAAGCATACCGTGGCTAAGCTCATCGGTTCGCCTGCCGGATACGTGGGTTATGAAGATGGCGGTCTCCTGACCGATGCCATCCGCAAAACACCAAACTGCGTGCTCCTGCTCGATGAGATTGAGAAGGCGCATAGCGACATCTACAACATCCTGCTTCAGGTGATGGACTATGCCAGATTGACCGACAACAAGGGGCAGAAGGCAGATTTCCGAAACGTAATCCTCGTGATGACTTCCAATGCCGGAGCGCAGTATGCATCCCAGGCAAGCGTAGGTTTCGGTGGCAATGTAACCCGTGGCGAGGCGATGCTGGCTCAGGTAAAGAAGACTTTCAAGCCTGAGTTCATCAACCGTCTTTCCGATACCGTGGTATTCAACGATATGGACAAGCACATGGCAGAACTGATTCTTGCCAAGAAGCTTCGTCAGCTCGATGCTAAGTTGGCGGCAAAGGGAGTTTCTATTACGCTTACCGATGCGGCAAGAGAGAAAATTCTGGAGTGGGGCTTCACCAAGGAATATGGTGCCCGCGAGATGGATCGTGTCATCGGCAATCGCCTGAAGCCAATCCTGATGAAGGCGCTGCTCTTCGGTAAGCTCAAGAAGGCAGGCAAGGGCAGTGTGGATTTCGATGGCAAGGAACTGGTGATTAATTGTTAGGAAGCGATGATATTACAGATAGATGAAAATGCGGAAGAGATTTATTTTCCTGATCCGCATTACGGTGATGAGGATGGATGCTTTGCCGTAGGTGGCGACTTGATCATCGACCGCCTGCTGCTGGCTTACAGCAACGGCATCTTTCCCTGGTATAGCTTTCGCGACCAGCCGGAGATACTCTGGTTCTGTCCGATGAAGCGCTTCGTCATCTTCCCTGACGAAATCCACATCAGTCATTCCATGCGTACCTTGCTGAGGAAGAACCGATACAGCGTGGGCATCAACGAAGATTTCGATGCTGTGATTCGAGCCTGCAGCAAGACCAATGGCCGTTACGAGGAAGATGGTGCCTGGTTGGGTGAGAATATCATCCAGGCATTCACCGCCCTTCATGAGCAGGGCTTTGCGGCAAGCGTGGAAGTATGGGATAATGAAACCGGTGAGTTGGTGGGTGGACTTTATGGCGTCACCATCGGCAAGGTTTTCATCGGTGAGAGCATGTTCTCCAAGGTTCCGTCGGGTTCAAAGATAGCCCTCATCTTCCTGGCTCATTATCTGCAGGAGCATGGAGGCAAGATGATAGATTGCCAGCTGGAAACTCCGCATCTCAAGTCGATGGGTGGCAGATATATCTCTTACGAGGAATATATGGAAATCATGAATGAAGAATAATTTTTGATAAGAATGAAAAGTATCTTTGTAATTACAAGATGAGTTTCTTCTTATGATAAGATAATAATAAAGGCTAGGTTTTCCTGTATCGGAAACCTAGCCTTTTTAGATTTCTATCAAAATTACTTCTAATATATTGATAATTACTTACTTATATAAATCCTGCACAAACTGTTTAGGGGTTACTCCCTTCTTGCGCTTGAAAACATTGCGGAAGTTCTTGGCATCATTGAAACCACATTTCATTCGTACAGTCTCTACGTTGGTTGCGCCTTGGCGGAACATTTCCACAGCCTTGTAAATCTTGTAGTCGTTGATGAAGTCAATGAGTGACATACCTGTGATTCCCTTTATCTTCTTATAGAGCGACGAGTGGCTCATCGCCATTGCGTCTGCAATGAGATTTATGCTGAAATCACTGTTTTGCAGATTGTTGTCAATAACTTCTCTACAACGCAAAAGGAAAATCTGTTCCTCCTTATTGTAGGAACTCTTCGCCTTGTTGGTAATGTCTACAGTGAGTCGGGCATTTTCTCCCTGTTCTATCAGACGGTCTATACGTTTGCGCAGCAATTTCAATGAGATAGGTTTGGTGAGATAAGCATCTGCCCCATTGTCGAATGCCTCTAACATATCTTCTTCTGCAGTCTTGGCGGTGAAGATGATAATCTTGATATGTTGTAACTTCTTGTCCTCTTTCAGCGTACGTAGAAATTGTATTCCATCGATGTTCGGCATCATAAGATCGGTCACGATAATATCAGGTAGCTCCTTTGCCGCAATTTCCAGTCCTTCTTTGCCATCGTACGCCTTCAGTACCTTGAAGTCGGCGCAGAGGTTACGCTCTAGGAGATTGATGGTGTCATGCTCATCATCTATGATAAGAATAGAGTGGGTGGCTGCAGGATTGGCAATGACTGGTGCTGCTGGAACAGCCTTTTCGGTCTCTGCGTGTGTACTTTTATTCAAACCTTTTGGTATGAAGAAAGTAAAGTTAGAACCCTTGTCAACCTCGCTTTCCACTTTGATTTTTCCTTGGTGCAGTTCTACCAGCTGTTTTACGGTTGCTAGTCCTATTCCATCTCCTGTGCTCTGTTTCTCACCTCTTTTGGTGCGGAAATAGTTTTCAAAGATAGAAGTCTGCATACTTTCCAATATTCCAATACCATTGTCGGCTATGGAGAATACCACGCATTCTGCTTCCTCTGTGATGCTCAATGTTATCTTTCCTCCTATCTTAGTGTACTTGAAGGCATTGCTGATGAGGTTAGTGATGATGGTCTCCAGTCGGTCTTGATCGAAGTCGAGTTGAATGCTGGATGGTTCACTTCTCATGCGATAGAGGATATGTTTCTGATCGCAAAGTTCTTTGTAGTCCTCGCTCAATCTTTCGCAGAATTTTACAACATCCTGTTGTTGAAGATTCAGCGCAATGTCTATCTTCTCCATCTTTCTGATGTCGATGACCCGGCTGATGAGTGCATTCAGCTTCTTGGAGTTGTTGGATAGAGAGTGAGGAAAAGACAGGGGTACCGTTACGGGTTGCGGCATATGCATCAACTCTTCTATCTGTGCGCTGATGAGGAATACTGGGGTACGCAGTTCGTGGGTGGCACGGGCGTAGAAGTCCATTTTTGCCTCATTGAGTTTTTTCATCGTGTTGCGCTGAACGTTTACGATTTGCATCTTGTGCTTGATATCGAGTTCGTGCAGATAAGCCCAGATGACAGCGATGATGATTCCTATCACGATGAGTGTCCAAAGCAGATATGCCCACCAGGTAGCATACCAGGGTGGCGTAATACGCAATTTCAGGATGGTAGGCTCGAGCCACTGTCCGTTCTCACCTGTACACCTTATCATGAATTCGTAGTTGCCTGCTGGTACATTGGTATATGCTACTTCGCGCTTGTTGCCCAAATCTCGCCAGGTTTCTTCCAACCCCTTTAGCTTGCATGAGAAATGAATGCGGCTAGGTGATTCATATTCCGGTATAGAAAAGTTGATGGTGAAGAAGTTCTGGTCATAATCCAATTCCAGTTTCTTATCTTCATTACCATACAGATTGAATTGCTCCTGGTTGCCGTCCAGCAGACGTAGCGAGGCAAGGCTCACCTTGTTGAAGTCTAGCCGGGTTTTGATATCTTGGGGTGAGAATACAAGGAGTCCTTTGGTACTGCCCATATAGGCAATACCATTCCTGATGGTTGCTGCATTGTATGTAAATGTGGTAGCGATTCCTTCATCTTCTCCGAGTCGCATAAAGCTTTGCGTGTCTGGGTGGTAACGGAAAAGTCCGTTGAGCGTTCCTATCCAGAGATTGCTCTTGCTGTCTTCACTTATTGAAGCAACTTGGTTAGATGTGAGTCCCTCTTTTTCTCCATAGTGTTTGATAGTCTTGTTCTTGAGGTCCATCGCGTAGAGTCCGTCATTAAGCGTAGCTATCCAAAGATGGTTGTTGCTATCCAGAAACAAGTGACGGATTTGGTTGTTAGGCAGGTGGTGGCTCTGGGAGGCTGTCTCATAATGAGCTAGGATCTTTTTGCTTTTTTGGTCAAAGCAGTAGATTCCCTTGTCATGAGTTGCTACCCAGATACGGTTGCCTTGGCTTATGACAGATGAGCAGTCAAGGGCTTGGAATGCCTTGTTGGTATAAAACTGCCGGGTCTTGGTATTGAATAGGGTCAGGTTATAGCCTCCTACCCAGATATTGCCATCTATATCCTTACAGAATGTCCAGATATCATTGCCGTATGTTGATTTGCGCGGTATGGGATATTGGGTAAATCTGCCAGTCGGAATGTCATATTCCACCAGTCCCTTGGTATATACGGCTAGCCAAAGTTTCTGCCCCTCCTCCAATAGACCGATTACATGATTGTCGGGCAAAGAACTGTTACTTGTAGTTAGGGTGTGACTTGTCTTCTGCATCTTGTCATAGATGCAGAATCCACCACCGTCAAGTCCCATATAAATGTTGTTGCCCTGGGGCAATACTGCAGTTACGATATCGTAAGGCAGACTGCCATTGTCTCGGGTAAGCATATTGAATTGCTTATTAGAAGGATTTAGCACGTTGAGTCCACCGCGATAGGTTCCTACCCACAAGGTGTTTTGGGGGGAGACGCCTAAACAGAAAATGGCATCATTGCTTAAGTTGCTGTTTTGGGTAGTGAAAAACTGTGTCTGTGTCCCTTTCTGGAAGATAACTCCACCACCATCTACTCCGAATGCAACACCTCCCTGGAAATCGATGACATCCATCAGATTAGCCGGCAATATTCTAGGTTGGGTAGGGGTGAGATGGTTGTTTTGTATGATAAATGCCTGACTGTTATAGCCAATTCCGTTACCATAGTATAACAGGTGATGATTTTTGCTGTAATATAGGAAACTTTTCCATGTTATCGGTAATGGAGAAGTCTTATAGACGCCTAGGGTCTTTTTGCCATCAGAAGAGAAAAGATAAAGACCGTTTTTTCTTAATCCTACCATTTTGTCTTTGTCAATAGGGCACAGGGAGTAAACTCCTTTCTGAAGAAGGGAGAAAAATTGTTCGTCTTCCTGTTTTCCGTACATATAACCCTTGTTGTCGGTGGCAAAGATCTTGTCACCTAGTCTGAATAGGGAGATGATGCGGTCTTGGTTAATCTTGGAAACCTTGCCGTTGGAATCTATATATTGCTCGATGTAGAATTTACCCGTATGATAGTCGTAATATTAAGGGCGTTTCCTGCTCCTATCCACATTCCACAGGTAGCTGGTAAGATTTTATGAGCATTATTATTATAGAGTGAATAATCGTTGTCCGACTGATGGGTATAAGGATAAAATACTACACCATCGTATCTGATAATCCCGTCAGGAGTGCTGAGCCAGGCAAAGCCCTGCTTGTCAAAAACAATATGATTCACGGTGCCGCTGTTCAGCCCCAGTCGATAGTCGATGATTCTGAACTCGTCTTTTGCGCATATTGTGATGCTCATCATGCAGAGCATTAGCCCTAGGATAATCTTTAGTTTGTATTGTCTTATGATTGCCATTTCTTCTTGATTATTTTATGGTTACTGAAGTCTGATAGTGAAACAGATGCAAAAGTACTAAAAAAATCTGATTTAGTGAGCATTCTTTGCATAAAATAACTCAAAAGAAAAAGCAGAGACCCTTCAAGTTGAGAGTCCCTGCTTTGCTGTATATGAGATTCTTTGTTTAAAGGTCTCTATTAAAGACAAGATGATTCTATAGGTTGATTAATAACCAGGATTCTGGGTCAGCTTGTCATTGTTCTGAATCTCATCATGTGGGATAGGCCAGAGCCATCCCTTCTTAGAATCGAAATTGCGAGTTGCTTTCTTTTCTGTTTCGAACACCCACTTAGATGGGTTGGTTGGGTCAGAGAGCTTGTCCGTGACATAACCGTAAACATCGTGTACCAGAGATTCGTCTTTCCAGCGGAGCATGTCGGTGTAGCGGGTGCCTTCCATGAAGAACTCTACACGACGTTCGTGACGAAGAATCTTGCGCAATTGCTCCTGAGTCAGACCGGTACCTTCGGCATCTTCAATTTTTGGCATATTGACACGTGCTCTTACCTTGTCAATCAGATCGTAAACTTCCTGACTGGTATTTCCCTGCTCGATTAAAGCCTCGGCGCGCATCAGAAGAATGTCTGCGTAGCGGAGAACAATCTGGTTCAGACCAACATTGTAAGAGTCGGTTCCCTTGATATCTGCATACTTGCGAGGACGAGTTCCACAAGGAACCTGGTCGTTTGCTGGGATGAATGTGCCAGAAGCACACTGTGAACCCGGCAATACGATGCTGGCTGCCATACGAGGGTCGCGATTCTTGAAAGGATCCTGAGGGTTGTAGCCGCTGCCTGCATCGGTGATGGCTTTACCATTGGTCATATAGTAAGAGTCAATCATGTCGGCAGTTACGTTTGGCGTAGGCCAATCTACGAATGAAAGACGTGCACTAGGCCAAGGCTGAGCCTGAGAATTCTTGATATATTGGATATCGAAGATAACCTCACTGTTGTTCTCGTTGCTTTCATCGAATGTCATTCCATAATCAGGATAGAGACTATATACGTTCAGGTCCATCACCTGCTTGGCTGCTTCGGCAGCTTCTGCCCATTTCTCGTTGTAGAGCAAGATACGGCATTTCTGTGCGAGAGCCGCACCCTTGGTTGCACGGCCAACGTCTGAACCACTGTAGCTCTCTGGCAGCACTGCAGCAGCATCGTTTAAGTCCTGAATGATGGCATCAAGTACCTTTTCCTTGGAGTCACGAGGAACTTTGGCTGTCTCTAAAGTCTGGTCGCCCAGAATCAATGGCACGTCACCGAAGAAAGTAATCAAGTCGGAGTAGGCATAGGCACGAAGGAATTTAGCCTCTCCCGCCATCTGCTTTTTGGTCTCCTCGCTAGCTGTAGCCTTCTCAAGATTCAAGAGGAAGGTGTTGGCGCGGACGATGGTCTGATACTGCTGTGTCCACTTGGCGCTTGGACCCCAGCTGGATGAGTTGGTTTGCCATTCGCCAATCTCTCTGGAACCTTGCCATGAGTCCTGGCAGTATGCATCGTCTGACATAAAGTCTTGCTGGAACCAGAATGCCACTGTGGCAATAGGTGGAAGTGAGCTGTAGATTCCTACCAGGCCCATCTTGCACTGGGTGTCGTTCTCGTAAAATGTATTTGGTGACAATCTATCCAATGGCTCGCGGTCTAGAATGTCGCTCTTGCAGCTGCCTAATGATACCAACAATAAGCCGGCTGCTATATATTTTAATGCTTTCATAACGGTCTGTTCAATTAAAAGTTTACACTAAGTCCTACTGTATAAATACGTGTCTGTGGATAAGCTTCTGCACGTGTCTCGCCTGTCTCCTGCTCTGGGTCGAATCCTTTGTAGCTGGTGAATGTCAGGGCGTTCTGAATGCTGCCGTAGAGGCGGATCTTGCAAGCACCAAGGGCAGGAAGCAACTTCTTGTCGAAGGTGTAACCCAGCTCGATGTTCTTCAGACGCAAGTAAGAAGCATCCTCCATATAGAAGGTAGAGTGGATGTTGTTGCGGGTTCCGTCGTTGGTGAGACGTGGATATTTATTACCTGGATTCTCCGGAGTCCAGCGATCCAGCCACCAGTCACCCATATTGGCAAAACCACTGAAGCAGGTAGCAATCTCATAATAGGTATAACCGTCAATTCCAGCTACACCCTGCCAGAACATATTGAAGTCCCAGTTCTTCCAATCCAGGTTTACAGACCATGCGTATGAGAGGTCAGGGAACTGTTTACCGATAACCTTGCGGTCGTTGTCGAGATCAACGATGCCGTCACCACTCAGATCCTTGTACTTGATGTCACCAGGCTGAGGGTTGAAATCATTTACTCGAACCACTCCTTCTTTCAACTGATACTGGCGGTCTTTGTGTGCGATGGTAGGATCGCTGTTGTTCTGCCAGGTGAAGTCGTTGATCTGATAGATTCCATCCTGTACATAGCCATAGAATGAGTTGATGGCATAACCCTCTTTCTGTACTTTTGGCGAGTTGATGATAGGGCTGGCACCATTAAGGTCTGTAATCTTGTTCTTGATGTGGGAGAAGTTGGCATTGGTCTTCAGCTTCAATCCATTGGCAAATATCTTGTTGTAGCCGAGTGTCAACTCAAAACCCTTATTCTCCACCTTACCTACGTTGGCGTATGGACGAGTCAGGTTACCCATTGTCAATGGGATTGGGGTCTGCATCAGGATATCATCTGTCTTCTTGATGAAGTAATCGAATGTTGCCCAGATACCATTGCTGAAGTTCACATCGAAACCTAAGTCGGTTTGTGTGGTTGTCTCCCAGGATACATTCTTGTTGGTCAGGTCTCTGATAGCTACACCTGATGCCAATGTGCCTCCGAATGAGTAATTGTTGCCGGTAGAGAGAATGTCGCTTCCTACATAGTAAGAGTTGATATTCTGGTTTCCGAGCTTACCCCAGGATGCACGGAGTTTCAACATGTCGAGCCAAGAGCGGGTATCCTTCATGAATTTCTCTTCGGTCATTACCCAACCTGCTGAGAAAGAAGGGAAGCTGCCCCACTTGTTGCCCTTGGAGAAACGGGATGATCCGTCACGGCGAACGTTTGCCTCAAAGAGGTACTTATTGTCATAATTGTAGTTGATACGCCCGAAAACAGACTGCAAGCCGAGGTCGTAGTGACCGGAGTCGTTGGTCTGTGAGGATGCATCGCCCAAGTTGAGCTCACGCTGTGAATTGTTGATGAAACCTGAACGGTATCCAGAGTTCCATTTCCAGTCGAAGTATTCTTCTGAATAACCTACCATCGCTCCTACTGTATGCTTGCCGAAGGTATGGTCATAGCGCAACAGACCTGTTAACAGAGTCTGGATGTTTGTAGTGTTTGTAACGGTCAGGTTAGAAGCCAAACTCTTGGTAGAACCATCGGTGTTGGCAAGGGTTACATTGGCATTGAATGCATTATTGTCGATAAACTCGGCATTGTAACCATATGTAATCTGTGCGCTGAAACCGTTGAGGAATTTATATTCTGCCTCTACCTGTCCATTGAAGGTATGGCGTTTCTGCTTAGTGGTACTACCTTCCATAGCTTCACCTAAATAGTTGCGCTCACCGTTCAATGCCACCCATTGACCTGCTGCATTCTTTACAGGATAGATAGGTGCGTTTGTAGAATACCAGATGGTGCTCCAGAGGTCTGTAGGCTGTGTCTTGTTGCCAAGGTTTCCTGCCAGGCGGGTAGATACACGCAAGTTCTTGTTGAGGAAGTAAGAATCCAGATTGGCACGGAAGTCAGCCTTGTTATAATCTGTGCACTTCAAGATACCTTCTTGGTCGAGGTAACCGAACATGACGGCATACTGGAACGCATCAGAACCACCACTTACGTTGACACGGTGATTCTGCATGTGGGCAGTACGATAGTAAATATCAAAGTAATTGTTGTTTGGGTACATTGGGTCTGTACCATCCTTGAACTTAGCCAGTTCTTCATCAGAATACTTGATAGCCTGTCCTATGTTCTGGCACATCTCATTATATAAGGTGGCATATTCGTAGGAGTTCAGAGTCTTAGGCAAGCGGGTTGCTTCCTGTACGCCATAGTAGCCGGAGTAAGATACGCTGGCTTTGCCTGATGCTCCCTTCTTTGTAGTGATGAGGATTACACCATTGGCAGCTCGGTTACCATAAATAGATGCTGAAGCGGCATCCTTCAGTACGGAGATGCTCTGGATTTCGCTGGCATCTACATCACTCATATTGCCAGGGAAACCATCAATCAGAACCAGTGGGTCGCTGTTGTTGAGGGTTCCTACACCACGGATGTTGATGTTGGCACCATCGGCTCCTGGCTGACCTGATTTCTGGAGGGCATACACACCTGAAGCTGTACCCTGCAGCAGGGTAGAAGAATTGGTGATAGGACGATCGCCCATATCTTCTACAGATACGCTGGATACGGCACCTGTCAGGTTGGCTTTCTTCTGGGTACCATAACCTACAACAACGACTTCACCTAAAGTCTTGTTGTCTTCATGCATGGTAATCTTGATGTTGCTGCGGTTGTTGATGTCAACAACTTGATTTTGGTAGCCGATGTAAGACACCTGTAATTTTTTGCCCGTAACATTGTTAAGGGTAAAGTTACCATCCAGGTCGGTAACGGCAGCATTCTTTGTTCCCTCCACCTTGACAGTTGCACCGATGATAGGGTCTCCATTGTTGTCAAGTACCTGACCTTTGACGGCTTGGTTCTGCTGAACTACATTCATTGGAATAATCTCAGCCTGCATTTGAATAGGTGCGGTACCTAATACAATAGTGGCGAGAACCGAAGAAAGCAAAACTTGCTTTCTGGATAGTTGTAATGTTTCGGTAATCATGTTAGCTCTATTTTATTTTGTTTATACTATTTTGGTTTATTTTTCCGTTGGCAAAGATAGAACTTTTTGTGTTATGTTGTTTTTGGGAATGGACTTTTTTTTCTTTTGATTACGAAAAACGCCCCTTTTTGTCCGAAAGAAGGGCAAAAAGAGGCGTTTTTAGCTTCATTTGTCGTTTTAGCCTCTACTGATTTCATCAGAAAGGCTTAGTTCTCTTATTCTGTAAGTCTGTTAAGAAACTCAAAATATCGGTGTGCCGATGCAGCCGTTAGGTGCCTGGATATGCAGCATCGCACAGACGGTAGCGGCAATATCCGTCATATAGTGAGGCTGGGCACTTTCGCCATGCTGGATGCCCCAACCCATAAACAGGCAAGGAATATGGATATCGTATGGGTTCCATGCTCCGTGGCTGGTTCCCTTGCCGTTGCCGTATTCGTAGTGGGCTGGCTTCAGTACAATCTGGACGCTTCCGCTGCGCTCGCGGTTGTAACCGTTGATGGCACGGAACTTCAGTTCTTCAGGAATGCTCTCTGTGGAGGTCTTCTCCATATCGAAGGCATAGTGCACGTCCTTGTCTTTCTTCAGTCTATCTACCACCGCCTGCTTGATGGCTGCGTAATCCAAACCGAGTTCCTCGATGGTATTGGTATTGAAGAATACCTGATAGTTCATGATGGTCTTCACGAGGTCCTTGTCGGTATTGAACTTAGCCTTCAGAATCTGGTTCAGTTCTTCTACCAATCCCTTCTTGTTCCAGATGCCGGCAGGGATTCGCTGATCCTGCAGGAAGGTAGCGTTATTCACACCTCCGTGGTCGGCGGTGAGGAAGGTGAGATAATTTCCCTTACCCACGGTCTGGTCGAGATAAACGAAGAAATCTGCCAATGCCTTGTCAAGTCGGAGATAGCAATCCTCTGTTTCGATGGCGTTCACGCCCACCTGATGACCGATGTAATCGGTGCTTGAACAGCTGATGGTCAGCAGGTCAGTATCAGTGTTTCTACCCAGGTTCTCGCCCTCGATGGCTGCTTTGGCAATATCGAAGGTCAGGTTGCAGCCGAATGGAGTGTTGCGGAGAATCTTGTAGCCATGCTTCTTGTATAGGGCAGGCAAGTCGAGTGGCAATACCGCCTTCTCGCCCTCAGCGATGCCGTTCTCATAGTTGTTGTCATCGCTGGTGCTCTCCTTGTAGGAATCGATAGGGTAGAGCGTCTCCCATTTCTGTGAAAGATACTTGTTTGGGAGTTTCTGCTTGTTGAACTTGTTCACCCACTCAGGCAACTTATCCATATAGAAAGTACTGGTGATGAACTTGCCCGACTTGTCATCAAACCAGAAAGCGCCATTGGCGTGATGGCCTGCAGGGAGGATGGATGCTCTGTCTTTCAAGGCTACACCAATCACCTTAGAGCGGTTGTTGGTAGCCAGACGGAGTTCATCACCGATGGTAGTTACCCACAGATTGCGAGGCGACATCTTGCCCGCCTTGCTATCAGAGCCTACCGGGTTGACGGTATCGTCAGCGGTACAGTTCACAACCTTTCCATCTTTTACGAAGTTATTGCCTGCGATACCATGGATGGAAGGAACGGAACCGGTCCAGATAGAAGAGTGACCGATGGCAGTAACCGAAGGGATATAAGGAATCTTGCAGTTTTCCACGCTGAATCCTTCGCCGAGCATTCTCTTGAATCCGCCTTCGCCGTAGCGGGCGTAGTAGCGATAGAGGTAGTCCCATCGCATCTGGTCGATTACGATGCCTACAACGAGTCTAGGTCGTTGAGGCTGAGCCTGTGCGATGCCGCAGAAGCAGCAGAGCACGAAGATGAGTTTAAAAATCTTATTCATTGTATCTTGTTTTTTGTTATCTTTCTATTTCTCCACATATTGTTTGATACATCTATATCTGATATAGCTTGTAATATGTTTTAAATACGCTTGCAAAGATACAATATATTTTGGGATAAAACAATAAAAACAGAAGAAAAAGATGATTTCTCCTTTCACAAAGTAGTTAACGGGCTGAGTAATAAATGGTTTAGGGTGAAAGGATATTTCTGTGGAGGCTGAATGATGTGGAGAAAAAGCAATTGTATCTGTTCGTCTGTATGGCTGACCTGAGTGGTCTATATGGATGACCCGGGTCATCCATATAGATGACGGGAGTCATCCGATGGAACGAAGGTTCTTTCTTCCTTCTTCCATTGCCTCTTCTTCCTTCTTCCATAGTTCTTTCCTCCTTCTTTTATTGGCATCGGTTTCCTTTCTTATCAGTCTTTTCTTCTATCGCTTCAGTTTTAGTATTGACATACACCCTAATTCTCCCTTCATACCAAAACGGCTGAATGTCAGTGGTATATGGCGCTTGTGAAAGGAGAATGAATTGCGAATTATAAAATGCTATAGGGGCATGCCGTATCAAGTGTCCCATAAACGAAAAGCAGTTAAGCGATTTCTGCTTAACTGCTTGATTTTCAAAGTGGACCAGCTAGGGCTTGAACCTAGGACCTCCAGATTATGAGTCTGTGCCGAGCCTTACTAACTCCTGCGGACTTAGCAAGGTGTAACCAACTGAGCTACAAGTCTTTTTATGCTATTTGTCAACCTGTTAATGAACACAGATAGAATGAAATTAGTCAACAATGAGTCAACAATCATCCTTTTTGCTTGGGTACAATAGTTATGTACTTTGCAAATAATATTGGGATTCATTTTATAGAGAGAACCCCATGTCTCTTATAGTTCATCGAGAAGACTATCTAAGGATTGAAGTCGCTTCTTTCCCTCGATATGGTCTTTCACTTCTTGAAGTGCTCCACGAAGTTCTGTAGTGATGTCTTGTCTCTTGTATTCTGTCATATAGGTTGGTGTATGGCTGCATAGATAATGCTTTTCTTTAGTTTAACAACAGTTTGGGTAACCAAATCTTTTCTATTTATGCATTATTAGCAAAAAAGCCAACCTCCACACGAAAGAAGAAGTTGGCTTGTATTTGATGAATATGGTTAAGTGCATTTCATAAATAAAGCAAGAATAGCCGCAACTATGAGAAACACTGATAACCATCCTAATGTTTTATCTCCACTAGAAGAGAATCCTATTGATACAAAGCCGATTCCAAATATAAGAGCAATGATTATTCCAATAGTAGACATTGATGTATCAGCATCTAAATCGGCAGGCTTGTCTCTATATGCAAAAGAATTGCACACTGCTAAGCAAAATAATGTGCTTGTGATAAGAACTTTTTTCATTTTTTATAGTCTAATATAACTTCATTAAACAAAAAATTATTTATCTAAATTCTCTGCAGCACTAATGATGGATGCTAGTAATCCAGATAAATCCATAAGGCTCATTTTTTCCCTTGAAATAATAAGGTGCAAGAATTACAGAACGGCTAGAATTGCTTGCAATGCTCATGATTTCATCCATTAGAACAGAAATTGTGCCACATTCTACTTGAAGTCGTGCTCTGTTGGCTGTTTGTGGATATTGGATTTCACCATAAATGTAATCAAATTTAGGCTCAATCTGCTTTATAAGAGTATTGATTTTGCCTATAGAACCAAAATTAGAAAAGAATCCCATATTGTACTATGTGCCTTTATATCCCCACCAGATAGGCTTTTATTGATAGTTGTTTTCTACACATAAAGAAAGGAGCATGGGGACTATTGGGTATTACTGACATAAAGCTCTGGACTGCTTGCAAAATAGTAACAATAGCCCATGCTCCATGTGTTATATATATGAGTATATATATGCAACATGAAAGCATGAGCACCTTGAACTGCCATCTCATTTTGCATCGAATTGTCCAGATTCTATGTCGAGATAACGTCAAACGCTCATTCTAAATATGTACTTCTACTCCTTGTAGAATTGGTGCAAATTTAGCAATAATTGTTTGATTGACCAAGGATTTGTCTGTCTTTCTTCTAATATATGTTGAGATTTAACATTTCAAGTTGTTTTTCTCGGCTATAATTTAGTTGAGAAAGCAATGAGGGTGTGTCATAAGTCCAGATAATGGCCGCCGAGGTCGGGCTGAAAGCCCAAAAGCTCCTAGCCCAGGGCGTGTGGAGCTCACTTGCGAAATTTGTGGATGTTACAAAGTAAATCTACGAGACAGCCTACTGTCGAATACTCTGCAAGTTAGCTGTTCTAGGTCCGCCAGTTTACTGTTTAAGCATAGTAGCATGCTGGCGAACACTCAAAAGCGAAAAAAACTCTATGATTGAAAAAAACTCCTAAAGGAGTGAACTTTTCAGATTTTATTTGTACTTTTGCCATGTCATTCAGAATTAAGTAAAATGAATAAATTGATAGAACTTATAAAGAGCAAATCCTTCTCAGCAGCAGAAAAGCTGTTGAGAAAGGAACTTGCTTTGTCACCAAATAACTGCTATTTGTTGACTCAACTTGCAAATGTTCTATGGAACAGATGCAAAGATAAGGAAGCTTTGTCTTATGCCGATAAAGCAAAAGAGGTATGCCCTGTCATGCCTCTCTTGAATTATACTCGTGGCAGAATCCTTTGGTCATTAGAAAAATACGAACAATCCATAGAAGAGTGGGATGTTGTTTTAAATATGACTATTGAAGAGGTTGCGGAAAATGGCTATGGTGTCAGATGGGCAAAATCTGTCATCAATGATTCTAGATATTATAAGGCAGATTGTCTCTATCACCTTTTTAAAGATAAGGAGGCCTTGGCTCTAATGGAAGAGCATTTGTCACACCGAGGAAAAGGTATTGAAAGCGATTTCTCCAAAAAGGAAGCTGTTCTTTTCTATAAAGTATTAAAGTATAGTCATCCAAGGACTGTTGCAAAAGCCTCAGATATAGGGCATGTTTCAGAATCTCAGCGGAATCGAATCTTGAAAAAGATTGATGCTTTGGAAGAGAGTAACAATAAGGAGAAACTGGTGCGTTATCTTCGTGTCATTTGCAAGCGTTATTTCAAAGAGTATTATTTGAAGACGATTCTTTCCGAGACCTATAAGGTTATTGGGGATAAGGCTGGTTGCTTAACTTATGCAAAAGCAGCTTTTGAGCAAGAACCCAATGACCCTCTTGTTAAGTATGACTATGCTGTTGCGTTGATGTTTAACGGCTTATCTGAAGATGCTCTTTTGCAGTTTGAAGAATTAGTTGCGTTAGGGCTAGATTATATCGCATTCTCCGAACATGGTGAAGGAGTAAGATGGGCAAAGAAACTTTTGCGGAATACGCAAAAACAAATAGACCAAATTCAAGCAAACTAGTAACGAAAAAAGCAAATGTCTTTACTCCATTTTTACAAAATATCAAGTAAAGACATTCTTGAAAATCAGGGGCATGCCGTATCAAGTAACGACATGCCCCTATCGCTTTATTCTTCATTTACCATTTCCCAATCCAAAACGCCTTTGCCTTCTTCGTCTAGTTCTATGCCTAAGCCTACTACCTCTCGCTTGTCGGCCTTGAAAGGCTCCAGATATTGGCGGTCTTGAATTTGCTTGATGGCAGCTTCCTTGCCCCCATTGTTTCTCAACTTTAATTCTATTATATAGATGTGATGAGTGGTTTTGACAATGAGGTCGATTCTGCCAGTAGAAAGCATGTGCTCTACTTCCACCTTCAAACCGATGGCATTCAAGATGGTACTGATAATCAGTCGATAACGCTCTTCCATATCCATGGATGCCAACTTCTTGTTGCTGTAAGGTACATCGGCAACCAATGCTTTGAGTGCTTTCATCGCTTTAGCTAGCTCTTTGTATTCCAGATATTGGTACAACTGCGCTTGCAGAGACTGCGTATCAGCCTCTTGTCGCATGGTCAATGCCGGCAGTACGCATTCGTAGAGAGCCTGCTTAACCTCTTCATTTGGGAAGCCTAAGTGATAGACATTTCCTACGCACGATTTGATGGTGAGATAACCTGATTGATATAAGAAGAGTTCTGGACCTCCGCCAGTAACATCTGAAGTCTCCAATGTGTTGCGGAGAATCATGCAATCCTCAAAATCAGGTAGGCGCAACTCTGCATCCTTGATGAACTTCGGCAGCATGGATGTGGCTCCCGATGATGCCCAATAACTGTTGAGATCCTGGGTGTCAAGCGCATTGATGAGGCTGAAAGGATTGTAGATGTCAACCATGTTTCTGCGACTGAAATGGTAACCGTCGTAGTAGTCCTTCAGCTTGTCGTGGGTTTCCTGCAAAGTCCATCCGTTTACCTCTGCCATTTTTTCAAGTTCAGGCTTGAAGTTCTCTTTTATCTCCTCCTCAGTGATGCCGCAGATGGCTGCATATTCTGGGAGGAAACTGATGTTGGTTAAATTGTTGAGCACGGAGAAAAGGGATATCTGCGTAAACTTGGTGATGCCCGTAATAAAAACCAGACGCTCGTATTCATCATCAGCCTTTAAAATGGCAAAGACTTCACGATATACCTCGGTGCATGCTTCGTGTTCCGGGGTCTTCCAGGAGTGCTGGAGTGGAGAATCATACTCGTCGATGAGGATGACAACCTTCAAGCCCGTCTGTTTGTATGCCGTCGTAATGATGGCATCAAAGCGGTCGGCAAGTTGGGCTGTAGGGTCGGGGGTGATGGCATACTTCTCCTCGTAGTATCCGAATCGCAGATTCAGGTACGAACGCAAGGTTTCTGCATTGGCACCTCCACGGCTCATGTCGAGTCGAATCACAGGATATACCTTCCAATCTTTCTCCAAGTCCATGATTTTGAGTCCTTCGAAGAGTTCCTTTCTTCCTTCGAAGTAACACTGTAGCGTATCAACGAGCACAGACTTTCCGAATCGGCGAGGACGGCTCAAGTAATTATACTTTAGACCTTTGTTCGCCAATTTCCAAATCATGTCAGTCTTATCAACATAGAGATAACCTTCTTCTCTGATGATGTTGAAATATTGTATGCCTGTAGGCAGCTTTCTGTATTCATTGTTTGCCATAATCCTTTCTCCTTTTTAAATATGGCACAAAGATACGGCAAATAATTGAAACCACCAAATTTTGAAAGAGGAATTACGGGGTTGCTCTTTGATGATGCATTCTTTCTGTATGCTTGAATTCGCAGTTTCAATCCTTCAGAGAATGCTCTGCGTCGAGCGCGTCTTCGGCAGCGATGCTGTAGCGGCTGACAGCGCGGATATCGTTCAGGCTCAGGCAGCATTCTGCCGTGAGAAACCGGTAAAGATCCGTCTGCGCCCCCAGCATGAACTGTGTGTACTTATCTTCCAGCTTCCGTTCCAGCAGCAGATGAAAAAACTTTGTTTCATCTAACAGCATCACTTCGTCGCAGGATACTCTGGCAAAACGTGGCGTTAAAAAGACATATTCTTTTTTCACATAGCTTTTGCCGCTGCCAACAAAAACTGGAGCTTTTGCAATCAGCGTCAGATCGAATACCTCCAGTTGTCCTTCGTGAATCATAACGATACCCCCAGCAGAACAGGAGCTGAATAGCGGTAGACAGGATGTTTTCCGCTTTCTCCGACGTTAAACAGGCCGCCGGAAAACTTCCGCTTCAAAACAGATCCTGCGGCAAGAAAATACTGCGTGTCCTTCTTCTGCAGCTCGGCTGCATAGGTTTCAGATTGAATAAAGCCGCCTCTGCGGGTCAGCTGATAATAGGCACCTTCTAAAACAGCTTCGAGGTCTTCCGTTTCGGGCAGCGCCGTCGTCAGCATCAGATAAGAGTTGCTTTCCCGCGCAAGCGCGTCATGCAGCCACTCGGTCTGATCGTCGAATGGCTCGTCCAAGAAAATCACATCCTCGATTTCAAAAGAACCATATCCGGCGCTGGTCTTCCCGCCGATCCCGCTCATGCCGAGCAAACGGAGCAGCGTTTCATAATAGGGGCCGTCCTCCTCCGGGCAGCACAGCATGAACCACAGGCCGCAATCTTCAAAGAACCGGAACACGCCGACCTGATACGGGTTAGCGTCCTCACCGTCTGTAACAGCCGCTTTCGTGTAATCCTCATGCACGCCGAAGCCTTCCGCTGTTTCTGGAACAAATGCGGCCCCGCCGTGTACGGACACAGAAAATCGCTCAAAGGCATGCACCGGGAGCCAGCGCAGCTTTTTCATGGTCTTTCGCTGCCTTGCCGGAAGCTCCTCGGATGAGGGCGCATGGATAAAGGGCTTTGGAAGATAGAATGTATCGCCGCAGTAAGGCATAGCGTCGGAAAGCGTCAATTCTCCTCGCCGGACGGCTTCACAGAGCCGTGTCACGCCTGCTTCACCATCTGCGTGCAGAGCAGTATGGCAAAGCGCTGAGAAGAACGTATCGGCGCGGAAGGTTTCTTCCGATGCGTAGAGCGACATTGCAGCGTCGGACAATCCGAAGTGGACAGGTGCGGTGAACCGGAGACTAAACAGAAAACAACTCATAGTTTGCAACCTCCTCAAAGAGGCCCGTCAGAGAAGCCGTATCCGCGTCACAGGCAACACCGGTCAGGTGGAAGTTTGTGAAGCTGACTCTGCCGCTGCCGCGTGAGCCATGTCCACCGAGATAGTCCAGCTGCAGCAGCTTCATCCCCTTTGCGAGCAATGCAAGGTCTTCCTGTGCTTCGCGCTCGCCGCTAAATTCA
>OLQW01000524.1_pt1 | contig 21956 bp, 19 predicted proteins | sample 1672901 | NCBI WGS metagenome assembly OLQW01 (sample SAMEA3136735, study PRJEB25190) | human gut metagenome | reverse complement strand
CGCTGGCAGATTCTATCCGCAAGCAGAATATTGTTTACGGCAGAGTGAAGTGGGAAGATCTGCAGGAGGATGAAAAACCGAAGGATCCGGAAGAAGAAAAAGAGACAGAAACAGAACCCAAGCAGAAAAAAGACAGTTCTGTAAAGGAGGCAAAAGACTGATGGAATTCGGAAAATTATGCAGTTGGGAAAAGCAGGGCAATCGTGTTGTTTTTCAGTTTGAGAAACGAACGGGACGCGTGGAGATCCTCACACCGGAGATTTTTAATGTATTTTCGGGAGTGGTGAGTGAAGAGCATCGCTCTAAGGCCATTGAGGGAGACAAGTCTGTTGCAGTTGATTTTACGGCGGCAGAAGCAGACGGTGCAGTAGAAATTTCCACAGATGCAGTGACTGCACGGATTTACGATGATTTCAAGGTCGATTTTTATAAAGCGGACGGCACCGTTTTGTGCCGGGACTACCGGGGCAGCAGAAAGATCTGCGCTGGTCTGAGTGATGAACTGAAGGCATTAAAAGAAGCAGAGGGACACAGTGTAGAGGAGCAGCGCACGGAAGCGGTAGAGGTTGTCAAGCAGCTTGAGGGTGACGAAGCCTTTTACGGACTTGGTGATAAGACCGGCTTTATGGACAAGCGCGGCTATGAATATGTGATGTGGAATACGGATGATCCGGCTCCGCAGATGGACAATTTCAAGTCCCTCTACAAATCTATTCCGTTTTTTATTACCTTACATAAAAATGCAGTGTTTGGCCTGTTCTATGATAACACCTACAGATCCTGCTTTGATATGGGCAAGGAATCGGAGGAATATTACTGGTATGGCGCTGCAGACGGCAATCTGGATTATTATCTGATCGCCGGCGAGAGTATGCCGGAGGTGCTTGGCAATTATACTTATCTGACAGGTACGGTTCCGGTTCCGCAGAAGTGGACCCTGGGCTATCATCAGTGCCGCTGGAGCTATATGTCTGAGGAAGAAATCCGGGATGTTGTTTCCCACATGAGAGAATGCAAAATCCCCTGCGATGCCATTCATCTGGATATCGATTATATGGATCACTACAAGGTATTTACCTGGACACCAGATAAGGAACGTTATCCGGATCCGGAAAAGATGATCGCAGATCTGGCGAAGGACGGCATCAAGATCATAACCATCATTGATCCTGGTGTAAAGCTGGAAGAGGGATATTCTGTTTACGACAAAGGTGTGGAGAACGGCTATTTTGCAACGACGCCGGAGGGTGAGATCTATGTCAATGCAGTATGGCCGGGAGATGCGGTTTATCCGGATTTTGGCAAAAAAGAAGTGCGTGACTGGTGGGGCGAGAATCAGCAGTTCCTTGTAGATAAAGGCGTACGCGGCGTATGGAATGATATGAATGAGCCGGCAAGCTTCCGCGGGGAGCTGCCGCAGGACGTTGTGTTTACCGATGAGGACGAAAAGAGCGACCACGCGAGAATGCACAACGTTTATGGCCATAACATGGCAAAGGCAACCTACGAGGGCTTAAAGCAGCGGGACGGCAGACGTCCGTTTGTCATCACGAGAGCCTGCTATGCCGGCACGCAGAAATACAGCACCGCATGGACAGGCGACAATCACAGCATTTGGGCGCATCTGCAGATGGCGATCCCGCAGCTGTGCAACCTTGGTATGAGCGGAATGTCCTTTGTCGGTACAGACGTGGGCGGTTTCGGTTCGGATTGTACAAAAGAGCTGATGTGTCGTTGGGTAGAGGTTGGATGCTTCTCTCCGTTATTCCGGAATCATTCCGCAATCGGAACACGGTATCAGGAGCCTTGGAGATTCGATCAGGAAACCGTGGATATTTACCGGAAAGCAGCGCAGCTTCGATATCATCTGATTCCGTATTATTATGACCTGTTCTTTACCGGAGAAAAGACCGGACTGCCGATCATGCGTTCCCTGGTGCTTCATTATGAAAAGGATGAAGTAGCAAAGGAGTGCAATACAGAATTTTTGGCAGGCCCGAATCTGCTTGCTGCGCCTGTTGTAACCCAGGGCGATCGCAAGAAGATGGTTTATCTGCCTGCAGGAACCTGGTATGATTACTGGACAGGTGAAAAGATTTCCGGCGATCAGGGACAGTGGATCCTGCGGGATGCTCCGCTGGATACCTGCCCGCTCTATGTAAAAGCAGGCGCAGTGCTGCCGGTATGGCCGGAGCAGAATTACGTGGGCGAGAAGGATACCGATCAGGTGCTGATGCTGGAAGTGTATCCCGGAGAAGGAAGCTGGGATCATTTCCAGGATGACGGCGAAAGCTTTGCATACCGCGATGGTGTATACAATCAGTATCACTGCGAACTCAAAGACGGAAAGCTGACCGTAGCCTGTGTTCATGATGGCTATGAAAAGCATTATCAGCGCGTACAGGTTCATTGCCTTGGAAAGACCTTTGAGGCTGAGCTGAAGGACGGCGCATGCTGTGTAGAACTGTAAAAAACGCTCTACAGGGTTCATAGAAAACAAAAAAGACCGCAGAACGTGCACATTGTTTGTACGGGTTCTGCGGTCTTTTTGGATTCATGACATTAGAATGCACACTTTACGGGAATTCTAATGCTTGTATAAACTTAGTGTGTTTTGTCGGAGCAGGCTTGGGGTTTAGTCAACCTTTACCGGGTTGGTAACGCTGACGGTATGATCGTACCATTTTCCCTTGGTTCCGATCAGGGCGAGGTCGAAGTCTTTATCCAGCGCTTTTACCGGAACATCGAATCCGTTTACTTCTTCGGTCGTGCCGTCATCGTAGGTTACGGTATCAGTGGTGGGCTGTAAAAGCTCTGCACCATCCTTTTTTGCGTCAGCAGCCTTGCCGACAAACAGGTTTACGATGTTTTTGGAGGTCAGGCTGATATGAATGGACATCTGTCCATCTTTTACAGTCAGGACACCTTTTCCGTCGTTTGCTTCATTTACATGGAACATGCCGCTGTCAGTTTTGAACTCTGCTTCATAGGTTCCATCTTCCAGGACAGCATCTGTAGTGTCAGAGCTGGATGTAGCCGATGTGCCGAGCTCTTCCATAGCAGCGTGTGTGTGGGAAACATATAAATCCTGGATGACAGGGATCTGTCCAAGACCGGCGATCTGGGTTTCAATGCTGTCAAATACGCCGGAGGCTTCGAACTGGCTCTTCCAGGAGTCATCATCGTCGCCAGCCATATCGTTGTTTGCATGGTCGCCGGCAACAACCATCAGAGGACGGAGAATTACTTTCTTGTAGCCTGCCTCCTGAATCTTTTCGATCACTGCTTCGCATGCAGTATCTTCAGGTTCACCCTCTACAGTGCCGATGAATACATTGTCATATCCGAGGGCATTCATCTGGTTCTGCATCTGGCTGTAACTGATTTTTGCGGTATGAGAGGTTCCGTGTCCCATGAATACGAAAGCAGTTCCGTCTTCCTTTGCAGCGTCAAGGCTTTCGTAGCCTGCAGTTTTTACTGCCTCTGCTGTAACTGCCTTTGCAACCGCTTCTTTATCACTGTTTACGGAATCGTCTGCAGAGCCCACTTCACCCAGAAGAGGCTCGGCGATGGATACGGATTCAAACTTGTCGCTGTAGCTTGCAACCGCTTCGCTCAGTTCGTCATATTCTGCACCGTGCATCAGATGAGTAGGCTGTACGATCAGATTCTTTACACCGTTATCAACAGCACGCTGCAGTGCCTGATCCATGTTGTCGATTTTTTCACCATCCCGTGCCTGCACATGGTTGATGATGATCTGGGCAGTAAATGCACGTCTTACGGACCAGTCGGGATATGCTTTCTGCAGTGCTTTTTCGATGCCGCCGATATCCTCTGCACGGCTGTCGTTAAAGGAAGTACCAAAGCTTACAACAAGCAGTTCGTTTTCCCCGATCTCATCTGCGTTTAAGGGATCATCCTTGGAAGCGTCGCCGGTATCTCTTCCGAAATAATCGGGATCGGCGTTTTCGCCTTCTACCAGTTCTTTCTGAGCATCCGTCAGCGCATCCCATGCTGCCTTTGCTTCGGCACACTGTTCATCGGTGTTATCGTTTCTTTCCTGAACATAGATCTGGTCGATCAGGGCAGCTACTTTGTCTGCGGCTTCCTGGTCAGATTCTGCGTCAGCGGTTTCCGCTTCTGTCGCAGTTTCCTGCACAGTTTCAGTTGCGGTGGATTCCACAGCGGTTTCAGCTGTAGAGCCACATCCGGAAACCAGCGCAGCAGTCATTGACATGGATAACATCAGTACGATCAGTTTCTTTTTCATAAGTTCCTCCTTGGGAATGGGTTCGGATTGCAGAAACGACGGGCGTCGGGCAATCCGGTATCAGAGGACAATAAAATTTTGTCCCAACAGTGTGTGGATATGGCGATAAATGAGTGATACGGGAAATTTTCGTTCAGATGCCGTTGAAAAAAGAGAAGAAAGGCGAAATGTGCAAAGTCTGATCGCTGAATCAACTCCATAGAGCGGAGCCATAGCTTCGAATCTCGGAGCGCAACAAAATAAAACCAGAAGTGTTTCTGATTTTGCAGATTTCGTACTGCCAGTTTCTCGTGGCATGAATTTTTATTGTTACTGTTCACTCGTAGCGTTTTGTAAGCAAAAATGAGCTGCGAAGCAGCGGAGAGCGTCGAAGACGCGGGTTTTGCGAATGGCGCGGGTGAACGGTAACTTTTCATTCCTGTACTGCGAAAGGCAGGTCTCCCGACTGAACGCTCTGACGCTTCGACTCCCTTCCCGGTCTCCCAGTGGTAATAAGCCGTCGCTTGCGAATCACGGTGACGAGTTCGCGCAGGATTTGCACCCGCTTCCCTTTTCACCAGACGCATATGGTCTGACACCTTACGCATTTATTCAATTATGCCTTATGCCAAATTATTCTAGCATTCCTATAGTTAGTTGTCAATGTAGGGGGAAGAACGAGATTTGTGTTTGCGTGCACTTGACGCAAACTCGGTATGCACAAAAAAGCGTGCGCAGAAATGAGAGGAAAGATGGAATATGATTTTCGGAACGTTGTTACTGATGGAAAATGCGAAAAATAAGCGGCTACCGAATCCTCGGAAACCGCTTATTCATGACAATAGAATGCTCGCAAAGCGTGCATTCTATTGTATACTGTCTTTTTAGAAGAGCGACAGACGGGGCTCGAACCCGCGACCTCCACCTTGGCAAGGTGGCGTACTACCAACTGTACTACTGTCGCATTTTTCTCTCGCTGATGTATCTCAGCGACGAAATTTATAATAACACAGTTTCTTCTGCTTGGCAAGCTTTTTCGTAAAAAAATTCAAATTTATTTTGGAAGAAAATAGAATAGCAAAATTTTGGAAAAATATGCGCCGTTTTTTATTCATGACAATAGAATGCTCGCAGAGCGTGCATTCTATTGTATCTTTTCATCCGTAGCATTTCCGAAAACATCGAGCAGCGTTCCATAGCGGAAGAGCCAGACCATCTGCAGCTCGGTCTGATCGTATTCCTGCAGTGTTTTCATTACCTGCTCGGCGATTTCGGGCGTAACGCTTCGGGCCGTTTCCGGGGAAGCAGGATTACAGAGCATGTGCCAGTATTCCGGATAGGCTTCGACCCATTTGACCAGCCGCTGCTGGCGCAGTTGGTTGTAGAGCTTTGAGAGGGCGAGAATGATCTGGGCAGCGTTATCTTTTTCCAGTTCTTTGTAAAGGTCTTTCGAATCCATAGTACCTCCTAAAACAAATAGTAGGGACGTATTTATCCCTATTATAAGCAAAACAGGAGAAAGATGCAAGGCAGGTCTCAGGAAGATTCGACGGAACAGGAAAGCAGGACTTGCAGATCAAAAATCGTCATGCTACACTACGATGAGAGCATGAAAAGTGTTCAAACGGGAATCACATGACGAGGCTCCCGGTGTGGGAGCACGGATCGAAGCAAAAAGAAAAGGGGAACAAAAGAATCTATGATAACAGATCAATTCGGAAAAAAATGGTATAAAGGAAATCTCCATACTCATTCCACCAATTCTGACGGTCGTCTGTCGCCGGAAGAAGTTATCAGGCTGTATCGAGAGGAAGACTACGACTTTCTTGCCCTGACAGATCACTGGTTTATGGGAGAAGAGCGCCAGGAGGAAAATTTTCTGCTTTTGAGCGGGGCAGAATATGACGTTGGCAACAATGTCCGGGACGGCATTTATCATGTCGTCGGAATCGGTATGCAGAAGGAGCCGAAGCTGGAAAAAGGACCGGAATTACAAGAAAAGCAGGCGCAGCTGATGATCGATCGGATTCATGAAGCCGGAGGCATTGCAATTCTGGCACATCCGGCGTGGTCGATGAACCGGGCGAGCGAGGTGCGTCTGTTAAAAGATCTGGACGGCTGCGAGATTTATAATACGACGTCGGGCGTGCCGTGGAACTGTAGACCCTATTCGGGCATCATCCTGGATGAATTGGCAGCGCAGGGATATGTGCTGCCCTGCATGGCAGCGGACGACGCGCATCAGTACACAGGCGACGAAACAAAATCTTACCTGATGGTGCAGGCGGATGAGTTGAGCCGCGATGCAATCCTGGAAGCGATTGCTCAGGGGCGTTTTTATGCATCCCAGGGGCCTCGTTTTTGGATTGAGAAAAAGGATAACAGTCTGATCGTGCACAGCACGCCGGTGAAGGAAATCGTCTTTTTCACGGATGCGGTATGGTCGGACGATCGCGCGACAGTCGGGGAATGCGTGGAAGAAGCCGTTTATGAGATCCAACCGCATGAAACGTTTGTGCGGGTAGAATTAAAGGATGCTGTAGGGAACCGGGCATGGTCGAACTTTTACCTGACCGGAAAGGCGGTTTTATAAGAATGGAAAATCTCCTTTTTTGTCTGAATGCGACGGTACCGATTTTTCTGACGATGATGCTGGGGTGTCTGTTTAAGAAAATCGGCTGGATAGACGAGCTTTTTACCAAACGCCTTAACAAATTTGTCTTTCAGGTGGCTTTGCCGGCGCTTCTGTTTGAAGATCTGGCGACAGTTGACCTTGCGGAAGTCTGGGATATGGGTTATGTTGCGTACTGTTTTGCTGCAACATTTCTCGGAATCGGGATCTGTTACCTGATTTCCCTCTTATTAAAAGATAAATCCATTCAGGGCGAGTTCGTGCAGGCGTCTTACCGGAGCAGCGCGGCGCTGATGGGAATCGCGATCATTCAGAACATTTATGGAAACGCCGGAATGGCGCCGCTGATGATTATCGGAACCGTGCCGCTTTACAATGTGATGGCAGTCGTTATTCTGTCGATTTTAAAGCCGGAGCGCGGAAAAGTGGACAAGGCGCTGCTTTTAAAGACAGGAAAGGGAATTGTAACAAACCCGATTATACTCGGTATTTTAGCCGGTATGATCTGGTCGGGACTGCGCCTTCCGATGCCGAAAATTCTGGACAAAACGGTTTCCAATGTCGGCGTTCTGGCGACCCCGCTTGGTTTGATGGCGCTGGGTGCTTCGTTCGATTTAAAGCAGGCTGCCGGAAAAATCAAACCGGCGATTGTTGCAACCTTTATCAAGCTGATCGGTCTGGCGGCAATTTTTCTTCCAATTGGCGTGATGCTCGGCTATACACATGAGCATCTGATTGCTTTGATCGTGATGCTCGGCTCTGCCAGCACGGTGAGCTGCTTTGTTATGGCGAAAAATATGGGACACGACGGCACGCTGACATCCAGCGTCGTTGTTTTGACAACATTGTTTTCTGCGTTGACGATGACTGGATGGCTGTTTATTTTCCGGACAATGGGACTGGTGTGATGGAGGATTAAAATGAAAAAGCTGGAAGCGGTAATTTTTGATATGGACGGCGTTCTGTTCGATACGGAGCGAATGAGCTGCGAATGCTGTTTTGAGGCGGCAAAACAGCTGGGACTTACGCTGGCGGAGGAAGCAGTCTATGGCGGCTGCGGACGAAATGAAGCGTCACTTCGCAGACATATTATGGAGACGGAAGAGCCCTGGTATCCGAATGGAACCTTTCCTTATGAAAAATATCGGGAACGGTTTACGGCGTTGTTTCAGGAGAGTCTGGAACGGGAACTGCCAATTAAAAAGGGTGTAAGGGAGCTGCTGGAATATCTGAAGGAAAAGCAGATCAAAACGGCGATCGCATCGTCTACGAAAGGCCCGCTTGTCAGAAAGCATCTGGAGCGCACCGGTCTTAGCGGATATTTTCAGGAAATTGTTTCCGGTGATATGGTGGAAAAAAGTAAGCCGGAGCCGGATATTTATTTAAAAGCCTGTGAGGTAGTCGGCGTTTTGCCGGAAAATGCGATGGGAATCGAGGATTCTTTTAACGGAATCCGTGCGGTTTCGGCTGCGGGAATGACGGCGGTTATGGTGCCGGATATGGTACAGCCGAACGAGAAAATTCGTCAGATTTATGATTACTGTGTGCAGGATTTGCTGGAAGTGAAGGAACTGATCGAGCTGCTCGCGTAGAGTAGAGCCGTTCGGTGTAATGCAGCAAGGAGGGTACAGCTCATCTGTAGCATTTGTAGTACAATAGAATGCGCGCTTCGCAAACATTCTATAGTCGCGAATCGCCTCTTCTTTTGCAGACGAAGCCAGGAGTGAACGGAATCTGATTGACAAATCTCAGGAAAATGATTATACTGTAACCACCGTGCAGCCGGGGGAGCAGCGGCCCCCTGAACCTGAAATCCGCTATAGCAGGGGTGATGGTACGCCGAGGGCTTTTGGCTCATATTGCTGGCCTTTACAAGTGGCGATGAGGTTTGGGTCTTGCGCAACGGGTGTCTGTGAACCGTGTCAGGTTGGGAACAAAGCAGCACTAAACAGAATTTCCCGTGTGCCGCAAGGGTGCCTGGCGGAGTTAACTGTAAAGGTAACGGATATGGGTTTCGGTTCGAAGCGTGCCGCACGGTCTTTGAAAAAGAGAACAGTCTTTCGGGAGAAGCCCGGAAGAATATGGGCGTCCGGAGGAAGAGGATTTCTCCGGGCGTTTTTTAGTTACAGTTCACTCGTTTTTTATTCCCGGGAATGGAATTGTATCAAGACGAAGAGAAAGAGGAAATAAAACGTGGAAACGATCAAAAAGGATAACAGCGGGACTCTGTCGCTGCCGGAAAATCTGGAAAAGCTGCTGACAGACTGCACACTCTGTCCGCGTAACTGCCACGTCAACCGTATGGCGGGGCAGATCGGCTACTGCCTGCAGACGGGGACGCTGCGGGCGGCAAGAGCAGCGCTGCACTACTGGGAAGAACCGTGCATTTCGGGCACGGCAGGTTCGGGTGCAGTGTTTTTTGGCGGCTGCTCGATGCGGTGCGTGTTTTGCCAGAACCATGATATTGCGGCAGGAGAAGCCGGACGGGAAATTTCGGTGGAACGCCTGAAAGAAATTTTTCTGGAACTGCAGGAAAAGGGCGCGAACAACATCAACCTCGTGACACCGACGCATTTTGTACCGCTGATTGTTCCGGCGCTGCGGGCGGCAAAGCGGGAAGGATTGCGGATCCCGATTGTATACAATACCTCCTCTTATGAAAAAGTCAGCACGCTGCAGCTGCTGGACGGGCTTGTGGATATTTATCTGCCCGATCTGAAATATGAATCTGCAGCGCTTTCCGGGCTGCTTTCGAATGCGCCGGATTATTTTGAAACAGCAACAGCGGCGATTGCAGAGATGGTCAGACAGGTCGGCGAGCCGGTTTTTGCAGCGCCGGATGGGACGCTGCTTTTAGCGGCGCAGATGAATGATGCATGTGAAGAAGCCGACGAGGACGCAGAATTTTTAATGAAAAAAGGCGTTATTGTGCGGCATCTCGCCCTGCCGGGACAGGAGGCAGATTCGAAGAGAGTGCTTTCCTATCTGTTAAAAACCTATGGGGAGCGGATTTATATCAGTCTGATGAATCAGTACACGCCGATTCCGTCTGTGCTGGAGAAGACGCTGCCAAAGCTTACGCAGAAGAAGTTGGCGGCGCCAGAGCCCTTGCGGGAGAAAAGCGCAGCGCAGCCTGAATCTGCACAAGCCTGCCTGACAGGTCTGCAGCGCCGTCTGACGGAGGACGAATACGAAGCTCTGATTGATTTCGCGATAGAAAACGGAATCGAAAACGGCTTTATTCAGGATCAGGAAACGGCGCAGGAAAGCTTTATTCCTGCATTTGATGGCGAGGGCATCTGACGGAAAAAGAGGATTGTGCAATTTTACAGGGATTTATGGTGTTTTCTTGATTGTTCGGAGGCTTATGTGAGTGTATTCTAAAAAAGAACAGATGCCTGAAAATATTCCTTTTTCAGGCACAACAACAGAGCAGGGGATTTATAAAAGGAGGAACTATCATTATGAACACAATGCCCAGACCGGAGCATCCGCTTCCTCAGTGGGAAAGAAGCACATGGAAAAACTTAAACGGAGAATGGGATTTTTCTTTCGACTTTGGTAAAAGCGGCGTAGACCGTTGTTTTTATGAAAAGAAGGATTGGGAGAAAAAGATCATCGTTCCGTTTTGCCCGGAAAGCGATCTGAGCGGAATCGGCTATAAGGATTACATGGATGCCGTATGGTATCATAAGACCGTAGAACTGACCGAAGTGGAGGTAAAAGGACGCGTTCTGCTGCATTTTGGCGCGGTAGATTATGATGCGCGCGTATGGATTAACGGAACAGAGGTTGGACGGCATAAAGGCGGTTATACCTCTTTTACATTCGATATCACGGCTTATGTACAGGCCGGTGCAAACGATATCGCCGTATACGCAGAGGACGATTTGAGAAGCGGCAAACAGCCCCATGGCAAACAGAGTGGGCTCTACTATTCCCATGGCTGTGAATACACCAGAACCACCGGTATCTGGCAGACGGTTTGGCTTGAGTTCGTGCCGAAAAATTATGTGAAAAAAGCACGCTTCTTTCCGAACGTGGAAGCAGGCACGATTACGATCGAGGCGGTGACCGTCGGCGACGGATCGTTCTGCGCAGAAGCGTTTTATGAAGGAAGACGCTGTGGCCAGGCGGAAACCGCAACTGCTGGCGGAAATGTTGTTGTGACGCTGCCTCTTTCCGAAGTGCATCTGTGGGAGGCTGGAGCAGGCAGACTGTATGATTTGACAATTACTTTTGGGGAAGATACTGTTCACAGCTATTTCGGACTGCGCAATGTCACAATTTCCGGGGGAAAGGTGCTGATTAACGGAAAATCCGTGTTCCAGAGACTCGTTCTGGATCAGGGATTTTATCCGGACGGCATTTATACCGCATCTACCGATGAAGCGCTGGAAAACGATGTGAAGCTGTCGATGGCAGCAGGCTTCAACGGCGCGCGTCTGCATGAAAAAGTGTTCGAGCCCCGTTTCCTGTATCATTGCGATCGTCTGGGTTATCTTGTATGGGGCGAGCAGGGCAACTGGGGGATGGATCCGAGCGCACCGGATGGATTGAAAAACTTCCTGCCTGAATGGATGGAAGCGGTTGAAAGGGATTTCAATCATCCGGCGATCATCGGCTGGTGCCCGTTTAACGAGACATGGGATTATGAAGGGCGCAAGCAGGATGACGACCTTCTGGCAATTGTCTATCGGATGACGAAGCTCTACGATACGACCAGACCCTGCATCGATACCAGCGGCAATTTCCATGTCATTACTGATATTTACGATCTGCACGACTACGAGCAGAACCCGGAAGAGTTCGCAAGTCATTATGAGAGCTATGCAAAGGACGGCATTCTGGCATGGGATAACCATGCGCCGAGACAGAAACAGATTGTCGGTATTCCGGTATTTATCAGCGAGTACGGCGGCATCAAGTGGGATGTTGAGGGCGTGAATAAGGACAGCTGGGGCTACGGCGACGGACCCAGAACCGAGGAAGAGTTCCTTGCACGTTATAAGGGGCTGACGGATGTGCTTTTGGACAATCCGAAGATGTTCGGCTTCTGCTACACCCAGCTGTACGATGTAGAGCAGGAAATGAACGGTCTTTATACCTATAGCAGAAAGCCTAAGTTCGATATGGAAATTATCCGTAAGATCAACAGCCGCAAAGCTGCGATCGAGGAGGGAAAGGCATAACGCCTTCCTGTTTTGCATAGGCTGAAAGAAAAGCGGGTAACGCGATGCTGAATGCAATCTGGGCAGGAATGATTGTTCTTGGAATCTTATACGGAGCTTTTACCGGCAATCTGGAGGCGGTGTCCAATGCCGCCCTGGAAAGTGCCGGGGAAGCTGTGGATTTATGTATTACGATGTGCGGGATCATGGGACTTTGGACAGGTCTGATGAAAATCGCACAGCAGGCGGGGCTGATTGCTGCATTGACGCGCGGCATCAGCCCTTTTGTGTCGTTTTTATTTCCCCGGATTCCGAAAAATCATCCGGCGCGGGAGTCAATTTCCACCAATATTGTTGCAAACGTCCTCGGACTTGGCTGGGCGGCAACTCCGGCGGGCTTAAAGGCGATGGAGGATCTTGCACAGCTGGAAGAAAAACGGAGACAGACGGGGTATCTGAAAAACGTTCCAAAAGATACGGCGAGCAATGAAATGTGTACGTTTCTGATTTTAAATATTTCGTCCCTGCAGCTGATTCCGGTCAACATGATCGCCTATCGAAGCCAGTACGGAAGCGCCAGCGCCGCAGTGGTTGGTCCTGCGGTGCTGGCGACACTTGTCAGTACGTTGGCGGCAGTGATTTTTTGCAGGGTGATGGATCGGAGATAGTGCCACTTTATGAGCAAAAATGAGCTGCAAAGCAGCAGAGAGCGTCGAAGATGCGGTTCAATACAATAGAATGTTTGCGGAGCGTACATTCTATTGTATTGCGAGTGGCGTGGGTGAACAGTAACGAATATTTTGCAGGCGGGCAGTCACACATCGTTCGATGCGCAGCTGTCCGCTGTTTTTGTGGAAATTTACATCAGATATGCCAGCAGCACGCTCATAACGACACCGACGGCGGTAGAAAGCAGCGCGCCTGCCAGCGTATATCTGGATTTGGAAACGCGCGCCGTCATAAAATAAACAGACATCGTGTAAAAACAGGTTTCTGTGCAGCTCATCAGAATCGACGTGATGCGTCCTGCCAGAGAATCGGTCCCGTAGGTTTTGAAAATATCGAGCACCAGTCCAGTCGCCGCGGAAGAAGAAAACAGGCGGATGAAAATGAGCGGGAAAAACTCCGGGAACATACCGCTTATGGAACTGTCAGCGGCGTATTTTTGCAGCAGCTTTCCCGGAAGATCCAGCAGCCCGGAGCCCCGCAGAATCCCGACTGCCATCATCAGCCCGATGAGCGTTGGGACGATGCCGACGACCGTTTTCAGACCGTCCGCTGCGCCGTTTATAAAGTTGTCGTAGAGATTGCATTTATGAATCAACCCATAGCCGATGATGAAGAAGATCACGGCAGGAATGAGGATGTAGGAAAGATGTGCGAGAACATTTGCCATGAAAAGCTCCATTCTGCAGAGATTAAATCACCGGACATTTTCAGACCGGGAAAGGATACGATTCTGCAGGAATATCTGTTACCGGAGTATATGATTTTGCCAACCCATACAGAACTGGAATCATAAAATGCAGAGTAGGGGCATAAGTTACTATCAGGTTTTCTTAAAAACGAATGGGATGGAAAAAGGAGGACAGGCATGGCGGAATATCGAAAACAAATCGCATATCTGGATTATCTGGAAGACGGCGTAAAAATCAAAAATGCCGGATTTGTCAGAATAGAGGAACAAAACGGACACAACCGGATGGAAGTAAAAGTTAAAAACCTTCCGGGCAAGGACTGCGGGGAGTTTCGGTTACAGGAAGAACATGAGAGAACGGTCGGAAGGATCAGTTTGCAGGGCGGCAACGGAAACTGCTGCATGGTGTGGCGGATGCCGGAGCCGGGCGAATTGGATAACAGCCGGGAGGAAAGCTGGCAGCAGACTGCGCAGCTTCGGATTTTACTGTCCGGAAAAAGAATGCTGATTGCAAACTGGCATGAACCGGTCGAAATTCCGGCACAGAAAGAGACGCTGCAGCTGCAGCAGCAATCGCAGGTACAAGGGGATCCGTTCCAACAGATGGAGGCGCGGTCATCGCAGACAAATTCACCCCGGCAGCCCGGAGCTGGAGAAATTATTCCGTATCCGGAGCGGCGCGGCAGCGAGATGGAAAAGCAGTCCACACCGAAGGAGCCTGCCGAAATAGAGCCGTCCGCCATATCGGAGGAGCCTGCCGAAACAGAGCAATCCGCCATGTTGAAGAAGCCCGCTGAAACAGAGCAGTTCGCCATGTCAAAGGAGCCCGCGGCAACAGAGCAATCCACTATGGCGAAGGAGCCAGCGGCAACGAAGCGGCAGCCCACTCCGGAAGCGCCATCTGTGTCAGCGACCGAGCCGACGCTTCCTTTTCCTTCCGCTGCATCGAAATCGTCGTCCTCTCCATCGCGTGAGCCGGTCTGCAGCGCAGATAAATGGGAGCAGCTGTGCACGATGTACCCGGAAATTCATCCGTTCCGCGACAGTCGGGAATATCTTTCCATTGCGCCGAAGGATTTTGTGGTTCTGTGTAAGGAATATCAGAGGTTGGTACATAACAGTTTTCTGCTGCACGGCTACTATAATTACCGTCATCTGATTCTGGGCAGAATCCGGCAAAAGGATGCATGGCAGTATTATATCGGTGTGCCCGGCAATTTCTATGACCGGGAAAAAATGGTGGCGGAAATGTTCGGATTCGAAGCCTTTGAGGGTGAAAAAGAATCCGCATCGCCGGGCGATTACGGGTATTATATGAAGCGGGTGGAGATTTAAGCAAGGGTGGTCGAACCGGCGGGAGAAATGATCGGAAAAATGGCAGACAGCAAAAACCCACTTGCGGGAATGAAAAGGGGCTGGTATGCTTTTTCTGGAAACATTCAGCAGATTTCTGGGCGTTCTCGGTACAGATCATGAAAAGCTGACATGTTATATTCGAAACACAGGGAGCAATTATGGCAAGAATCCGTACAGAAGAGGAAAAAGAAGCGGCGCGGCAGGCTGCAAAGCAGGCGAAAAAAGATCAGTGGCTTCGGGAGCAGGAAGAAAAGCGCCCGATACATGAAAAATATATGAAGGATGCGATCCGACAGGCGAAAAAAGCGGCAGCACTCGGCGAAGTGCCAATCGGCTGCGTGATCGTGCATGACGGACAGGTGATCGGCAGGGGCTATAATCGACGAAATACGGACAAAAGCACACTGGCGCATGCGGAGATCACAGCGATTAAGCGGGCGAGCAAAAAGCTGGGTGACTGGCGGCTGGAAGACTGCACATTGTATGTGACGCTGGAGCCCTGCCAGATGTGTGCCGGAGCCATCGTGCAGGCGCGGATTCCGGAGGTTATGATCGGTTGCATGAATCCAAAGGCAGGCTGCGCAGGATCAATCTATAACCTGCTGCAGGAACCGGCATTTAATCATCAGGTCAGCCTGTTTAAGGGCGTGCTGGAAGAAGAATGTAGCCAGATGCTGAAAGATTTTTTCCGCAGTCTGCGGACACGGTTGAAAACTTGAGATAGAACGCAGCCTGCGGACATGTCGGAACGCAGCGCTGAACTTACGGACTGTGTACGGGCATATTCCGGACCGCACCATAAAGGAGAAAGGAAATATATGGACTTTTGGGAAAGACTCTTTGCCAGAGCTGGAAGAAGAAAACCAGAGCCGTCTGCAGAAGCGAAATGCGCAGAGGAGTGGGATACAGAGTTGGCAAGCGAACTCTCGGAGACAGAGCGGGAGCAGTTGAAGAAAGCCGGCTGCATCCGAAAGCATATTTATTTTTCAGGACGCGTGCAGGCGGTGGGCTTTCGCTACAGCGCGCTGTGTCTGGCAAAAGAGCTGCAGCTGACCGGATGGGTGAAAAATTTAACGGATGGACGTGTGGAAGCAGAGCTGCAGGGACAGGCCGAATTGGTAGACTCGTTTGTGGAGCGTATCAGTCAGCGCGGCAGGATTGTCGTAGAGTTTGTGGAAGAGGAGGACCGTGAACTTTGCTATGAGGAAGGCTTTGAGGTCAGGTGAAAAGCTGCAGAGCCACTGATCGGGGCAGAAGACGCTGCAGCGCGCGAAACCGCATTGGACGGAACGGCGTTGGTGAGGCGCTGCGCTGTACCTGGAGAGATCGCCCTGCAGACCGTGCCGCAGCGCATGGTTGTGCGTTCCGCCGGTCAGAACACCAGCCGCGAATATTCGCTTCCGGCGTCCTGCTTTTGCGGCTGCCTGCGGTAATCTGACGGTGAGACGCCCATACGTCGGTGAAATGCCCGGGAGAAGTAAAAAGCATCCGAGAAGCCGCAGGAGACAGCAGCTGTTTTGACGGAATTGCCGAGCTCGAGCAGGCGACATGCCTGATGAATGCGGAAATTCGATAAAAATTCGCCGGGAGAAATGTTCAGTTCAGATTGAAAGGCGCGGTAGAGCGTGCTTCTGCTGACCCCGAGCATCTGACAAAGCTGTTCGGTATGGAAGTACTCATGATGAAAATTGGAACGGATCAGAAAAACTGCATTTGCCAGAAGGGACGAAGCAGGAGAGTCGGGCAGACCGGGTGCCGGAGCATAATCGGCATAAAGACCGAGCAGCGTGCGGAGTATGCCATTTGCTTCATTGAGGTTCTGGTGATAAAGGTCGAGGGGCTGCAGATCGGCAAAAAGCTGTCGGAGCCGGGCAGGGCAGATCGCGGGACAGACGGGCGCGGCAGGGGAAAAGGCGGTCTGATCGAGCAGAGAGGCAGCTTCTTTTCCGGTAAATTCCACCCAGGTATATTCCCATGGATTCCCCGGGTCAGGATAATAGCGAATCGTATCATAAGGATAAATCAGAAAGCTTTCGCCGGTGTGAACGGGGAAAGTTTTTTTATGATAATCGATAAAGCCCTGACCGCGCAGAATATAATGGATGATATAGACCGGGCGGACGCCGGGTCCCCAGGAATGCAGATCGCTGCAGTCCTGCCTGCCTGTGGCGAGCAGGGTGAGACCAGGCTGGGAATCGGACCCAAAAACAGATGAATTCATAAAGAGACCTCCTGATTTACAGGATGTCGGGGATGATGTCTAAAAACCTCCTGCAGACAGTCTGCAGCGGCCTTTGGGCATATACCTCCGGCATTGTCCTGACGTGAATAAATAATCCATGTATTTGCAACAAAAACCCATGGAAGAGAACAAAAGTGTCATGCTACAATCACGATAACGGATAACGAAAGAGAGGTCAAGGGGTATGGTAAAATTAACGCCGCCGATGGGCTGGAACAGCTGGAACACATTTGGTGAGAATATCAATGAAAAACTGATCATGGAAACTGCGGACAAAATGGTGGAGCAGGGGCTTTTGGACTGCGGATATGAGTATCTGGTCATTGACGACTGCTGGTCTTTAAGAAAGAGAGACGAGGAAGGCCGTCTGATTGCAGATCCGGAGAAGTTTCCCCACGGCATGAAAGCGGTTGCGGATTACGTGCATTCCAAAGGGTTGAAATTTGGTATGTATTCTTGTGCGGGCAACCTGACCTGTGCCGGATATCCAGGCAGCTTCGAGCATGAATTTATCGATGCGGACACCTTTGCATCCTGGGGTGTGGATTTTTTGAAATACGATTACTGCTATCACAGCAACATCATTCCGGGAAAATATTTATACCGCAGAATGGGCATCGCGTTGGAAAATTGCGGCAGGGATATCCTGTTTTCCGCATGCTCCTGGGGCGCAGATCAGACGCATGAATGGATTAAGGAAACCGGCGCGAGCATGTGGCGTTCCACCGGCGATGTTTTCGACAGCTGGGAATCGATCAAGGATCTGACCAAACAGCAGGCAAAGCTTCATCCGTATCATAGTGTCGGCTGCTTTAATGATATGGATATGCTGGTTGTAGGCATGTACGGCAAAGGAAACGTTGGGTTAGGCGGCTGCAACGACGTTCAGTACAGAACGCATTATTCAATCTGGGCGCTGTTTGGATCTCCGCTGATGATTGGCTGCGATATCCGTAATATGAATGAAGAGACGAAGAAGATTCTGGAAAATAAAGAGCTGATTGCGATCAATCAGGATCCTCTGTGCCGTCAACCGATCCGTCTGGACGGAATCTGGAGCGGAGACGATGTCCTCATTTATTCCAGACAGCTTTCCAATGGCGATCTGGCAATCGGTTTCTTCAACTTAAAGGACGAAAGCGTAGTAGCAAATCTGAATCTGGACGAAGTCGGTCTTCCAATGAGCACCGGAAAAACTCTGCAGATGAAGGAGGTCTGGACCGGGGAAGATCTGCCTTCGCTCAACGGAACGGTCCGTAAGGCCTTGGAGCCTTATGGTTGTGCAGTCTACCGCTGCAAGGTCGTTGATCTGTAATGGACACCTGCATGAAATGCGGAAAGGAGCTGACCCAGCTGGATCGGGGAGCTTACCGGAAATTTGTCAACCGGGGCAGTACATCGTTTCTGTGTAAAAGCTGTCTTGCAGAAAAGTTCGGAATAAAAGAGTGTGTGCTGGATGAAAAAATCGAGCATTTCCGGAAACAGGGATGCACGCTGTTTATTTAGCGACAAGACATTGGAATAAAAAGAAACCATAGCCGATTTGCCCTTTTTATGATACGCTTAGTGCAGACGCAAAAAGCGCCCATATTGACTGAATCTGCAGACAGCGTATACAAAATCAGGGGGTAAGGAGGAACTCATGGGGAACAATTGGAAAATTACGGACACGCTGACAAAGGTGTTCGCAGATGAAGTGCCGGATGGACAGGGGAGCATTCGCCTTTCAACGCTGCATCGGGAAACCGTATCCTGTGTGATTGCATATTTTGGGGCGGCAGACTGGGGACGTTACTGGAAGGTTTCCGTAAAAGCGCCGGAAAAAATTGAGACGAGATTGCGCCGGGTTGAGCTGGTTCCTTCGGCTTATCCGTGCCATAAGGAGCAGGACGATAACTATCTGCGCATCGTACCCGGGATGTATCCGGATCTTTTGCGCGATCTGGATACAGAGGACGATGGTGCGGACAAAAAATATCTGACAAAAGAAGTACCCGGACAGTGGCGCAGCCTATGGTTGGATGTGACGGTCGATGCGGAGCTTGCAGGTGGAGACTATGCTATTGTGATCGAAACGGAAACTGAGGACGGAGAAAAAGAGACGTTAAAAGCAGACCTACATGTGGTCGATGCGTCGCTTCCGCCGCAGAAGCTTTTGCATACGGAATGGTTCCATTCTGACTGTCTGGCAGACTATTATCATGTAAAACCGTTCAGCGAAGAACACTGGAAGATTCTGGAAAACTTTATCCGCCTGTATGCGGCGCGTGGCATCAATACGATTCTGACACCCGTATTTACACCGCCTCTGGACACTGCGGTCGGCAGCGAGCGCACGACGGTTCAGCTGCTGGACATCCGCAAGGACGGTGATACCTATAGCTTCGATTTTTCGAAACTGGAGCGCTGGATCGGAATTTGCCGCTTTGCCGGAATTACGCATTTTGAAATGGCGCATCTGTTTACCCAGTGGGGCGCTAAGTGCGCACCGAAGATTATGGTCTGGGAGGACGGCACGCTTCGCCATAAGTTTGGCTGGCACACGGACGCACAGAGCCCGGAATATGCGGATTTTCTGGCACAATATCTGACTGCCCTGACAGATTTCCTGAAAGAACAGGGACTGCAGGATAAAGTCTTTTTCCATATTTCAGATGAACCCGGCGAGGAGATTTTAGAGGATTATAAAAAAGCGCGGGAGATGGTACTACCCTATATTCAGGGATTTCATACGATTGATGCGCTTTCTGACGTTGGATTTTGTGAAAAAGGCCTGGTCGATCTGTTTGCACCCGGAACAAACTGCATGGAGCCGTTCTTGGAAAGAGGAATGGAAGGACTGTGGACATATTATTGCACCGGACAGTGGAAGGAGGTTTCCAATCGGTTCATGGCGATGCCTTCTGCGCGTACCAGAATCCTCGGTGTGCAGCTGTATCTGTATAAAATCAGTGGATTTCTGCACTGGGGCTTTAACTTTTATAACAGCCAGTATTCGATCAAGCACATCAATCCGTATGCGGTAACGGACGCGGGAGAAGCATTTCCGTCCGGCGATGCATTTTTGGTTTATCCCGGCGAGGGCGGCGTACCGGAGGAATCTATCCGCCTGATGCTGATGCAGCAGGTGATGCAGGATGTGCGTGCGTTTGAACTGCTGGAATCGCTGGTCGGCAGGGAAAGAGTCTGTGAAATCATCGCAGAAGGAACGGATGAACCGATCACCTTCAAGCGCTATCCCAAAGAAAAAGAATGGCTGCTAGCCTTAAGAGAACGGGTGAACGCGGAGATCGAAAAAGCAATTGCGATACAATAGAATGCACGCTCTGCGAGCATTCTATTGTCATGAATAAGAAGCGCAGGGCGAGAGCAGGACTCTTGCCCTGTTTTCTGATTTTCAAATGACAGGAAATTGTAAATCCTTTCGTAGACGACGAAGAAGACAGGCTGATGGAAATTACGACGAAAGACGGAAACTGAGGAAGATGGGCCGAATTATGCAGACAGAACAAAAGAGATTCGCAGAGCATCGCAGATTTTTGATATGCATGGTTACGTTGTGTATCAGTCTGGCATTTGTGGCGCAGGGCTGTGGAAAACCGCCCCGAGAGACCTGGCAGGATGTGGATACTGAAGCGGAAACAGTGATTGTGCTGGAAGAGGATGAAGAGCCGAAGATACGGATGGAAGATGTTTGTCTTGAGCTGTATCGGGAAGCAGGCAGAAGCGGACGGCTCGGGGAAAAAGAGACCATTGCACATATCGTAAAGCAGTTTGGAGAAAACGGATATCCTGCAGTAGACCAGAAAAATAGGGTCGATATGGTGCGAGCATCAGAGGTAAAGCGTTTCTGCAGGCGGGCGACGGATCAGCAGGAGGCACAGATAGAAATTGTTGAAGTTGACTGGAACGGTGGCTTTGTGGAGTACGAGCTGCAGGCAGCAGAAGGCAATCTCGATGTGACACGCAATTATTATCATTATGAAGATGAAATGATGCGCAAAAAGACGGAAGAACATTTTACAGCGGACAGTTGGTCGTATACGGAGGATGGTTATCTGATGTTTTCCGGAACCGGGGTGCTGGATGAGATGTATGTGATGACGCTCAGTGATGTTAAGGAATATGCGGCGCTGCGGGTGGAGCCTCTGGACGAAGCCTGCCGGGAATGGAACGAAAAAGCGCTCCTGCCGGTCGGCTATGAATGCAACAATCTGTTTCTGACAGACTGGGATGAAACGGATTTCGGAGAGCTGGACTTTTATGATTTGTTCGATGTTTTTTATCCGCAGATATATCATCGGAAAATCCCGTGGCAGAGTGGGAAAAATGCTGGAAACAGCACAGTGTACGGAATTCCGTCAAAAGAGTTCGAATCGGTTATTCAGAAGTTTTTAAATGTAAAAACAGATATCCTGCGCAAAAAAACGATTTACCGGAAGAAAGATGACACATATGAATATTATCCGCGTGGATTTTATGAGTCAGAGTATCCGGAGCATCCGTACCCGGAGGTGACAGCGTTTCAAAAAAATGACGACGGGACGGTAACGCTCACTGTGCATGCTGTTTTCCCCTATCTCGGAAGTTCCAGAGCGCTCGTTCATGAGGTGACCGTGCGCCCGATGGAAAATGCTGTGGCTGCAGTGCGGTATGTGTCCAACAAAATTGTTTCCTCACTGGATGATCCGGACGACAACTGGTATGTGCCGCGTCTGTCCAGAGAGGAACGCAGTTTATTGTATGAAGAAAATACAGACTGAAAAATGGCTGCCGTATAGGGAAATTTCCCTGCGCGGCAGCTATATGTTAGTTACAGTTCACTCGTACTATTCGCAAAAGCGCATCTTCGATGCTTTCCGCTGCTTCGCAGCTCATTTTTGCTC
>OLQW01000509.1_pt1 | contig 22437 bp, 15 predicted proteins | sample 1672901 | NCBI WGS metagenome assembly OLQW01 (sample SAMEA3136735, study PRJEB25190) | human gut metagenome | reverse complement strand
ATTTTCTTTTTCTCAAATATCTGCATGTCGTAAGAAAGTGTTCCTTTCTTTAACGCATCTGGTGTACGAAGTGTCCATACAGCAATCGGAAGATGCAGAATGTGCTTTAAAAACCATACTTCAAATCTCGGAAGGTCTGCGAGTTTATACGAGATAAAATCAGGACGTCCGAGTACATTGCCGAGCAGATGTTTTACAATAAAAGACAGTATCCATGGTTCCGGAAGATTGTCTGCAGTCAGATTGGAAGAAAGCTGACCTCTCAGGACATGTGGCGCATGGCGGCGGAACCACCAGATGCCAAGTGTGTTAAAGGACTGCACCATATAAGGACCGTTATAGTTTTTCAGGGCTTCCCATGTCTTTTCGCAGATACTGAGAGAAGATTTCGGAATCTTAAGTTCGATCAGAAGCGGCACCTGCCCGTCTACCAGAGAAAGTACCTCAGAAAAAAGAGGGATGGTTTCAGTGGTGTCCTGTAACCGGCAGCGCTGCAGTTCTTTTGACGGAAGTACCTCAACTGCTTCCGGGCGTCCGCAGATACGTGACAGATCATCATCGTGAAATACGACAAGTTTTCCGTCTGTTGACAGATGTAAATCCAGTTCAATTCCGTATCCGTGTGAGATTGCAGCCCGGAAAGAAGAAAGGGAATTTTCCGGAATTCCCTTTTCAATACAGTGGTATCCGCGGTGTGCGAACATAGTATGGAGAAATGGGCGGATCTGCTGTTTGTGGGACAGCCTCGGCCAGATCAGATAAAAGTAGAACGATGTGGAAAATATAATAATTCCGGCAATTAGTAAACGCATAAAATAACCTCCCTGTGTACAGAATTATTTACAAGGCGTAATAATACGTAACTTCTCTTTTTCCAGATGTACATGGATGTCAGACTGCAGAAAGACCGGCTCGCCGTCGGTATGTACAGGCAGTGCGCGGTCACTGGTGATCGTGACTTCTGTGCAGGTGTCCAGAGTGATTCCACGGAAACGGGTATGCCATCCTTTGAATGCTGTCGGAAGCAGGCAGAGAACCTTAAGCCGTGTCAATTCTGAGACAGTAATGATATCCAGTCTGTCATCGGTCCCGCTGGCGGCAGGATAGAAGTTGAATCCGCCGCATTCATATTTTAGATTCATAACTGCTGTAAAATAGACTTTGTGATAGGTTTTTGTTTCACCGGTTTCGGTTGTGACAGTCATTGTGACCGGCTTTAATGTAAGCAGTTTATGAAGTGCAACACCGAGATAGATAAGTTTCCCAAGTTTCAGACGGTTCAGAAAAGCTTTGAGCGGTGTGACCATTACCTGATGGCAGACTGCGGCATCAAAGCCGATACCAGTACTTACGGCAAAACGCAGGTGTTTATTTTCGTAATCCAGTACTCCGACATTCATGGCGGTGTAATGCGAAGGAGAAAGAATCTGTTCCAGAGCACTGTGGATGTCCGTCGGAAGTCCCAGACCTCTGGCGAAGTCATTACCTGAACCAAGCGGGATATATCCAAGCGTTACTTTGTCCAGATATCTGATTCCATTAATTACTTCGTTTAAAGTTCCATCTCCTCCGAGGACAACAATCGTATGAGGAGCACCGTCGGAAGTCAGATCATGCACCAGGCGGGTGGCATGATGCTGATATTTCGTAAATAAAACATTATATGCGATTTCTTTTTCCAGCAAAATTTTTTCAATCTGTTTCCAGAGAAGAATCCCTCTGCCGGATCTGGCATTGGGATTGGCAATAAACGTGTACATACCGTATTCATCCTTTGCTAATTCATAGATTTCAAAATGATCAGAACAATCCGTTCAGATAAGTAGTAAGGGATCGGCGCATATTACCCTCAAAATCAGCATCGCCACTCTTTAAACACCACTCAAATACATTTCCGATTACGATCATACGGATGTCGGTTGTGATATCCTCCAGATCAGCAGGAGGGGAAATGATTCCGGCATCAATTACGCGTTTCAGATAATCGTGAACGGTGATGATCGGATATGGTCTTTCCGTACGGATCAAAGGGTTCAGGGACTGGTTCTTAGGTGTATAGTAATTGGCCATAAATTCAACTCCGAGCTCTTCGCAGTAGTGAACATAATTCAAGTAAACCGAGATGATTGCCTCTTTTGTCCCGGCAGCACTGGACGGAAGATCAAGAAGATCAGGATCCATACTCGGCTGTTCTTCAATATAATAAGAAAGAAGATCATCTTTTGTCTTGAAATGATGATAAAAACTTCCATTGGAGACACCGGCTTCTTCGCAGATATTCTTGATCGACAGCTGCTCATAACCCTGCCTTTGCAGGATCCGTTTGGCTGCCTGAAAGATCTTGGCACGTGTTTCCCTGGATTTGAGTTGTTGTTTTGAGAGTCCTTGTATTTCCTGATTCATAAGTAAAAGCCCCTTTAAGTATTTCTGTTTTTCTGATAAGTTCAAGTAGCTTCAGTATAACATATAGAAAATACATTTTCAAGAAAACAGAGTGAACTCTGTATTATAGACGCCATTGCATACAGTGGGGAATTCAGTTATAATTATCCGCGTAATAAAGAAGTACAAATTCTTTGAATACGGCAAGAAAGGGAAAGACAAAACATATGGATATTAATCAGGTGATTACCGGGGAACTTGGAGTCAAAAGATGGCAGGTCGATGCGGCGGTAAAATTAATCGATGAAGGCAATACGATCCCGTTTATCGCAAGATATAGAAAAGAAGTCACGGGAACATTGGACGATGCTCAGCTGCGAACATTGTATGAGAGACTGGTATATCTGCGCAATCTGGAAGAAAAGAAAGAACAGGTATTAGCGTCCATCGAAGAGCAGGGAAAACTTACTGAAGAACTGAAAAAGCAGATTCTGGAAGCACAGACGATGGTTGTGGTAGAAGATCTCTACCGTCCGTATCGTCCAAAACGCCGGACACGTGCCATGATCGCAAAGGAAAAAGGACTGGAGCCGCTTGCAGCAGTCATCACGCTTCAAAAAGCAGATAAACCGGTAGAAGTGTATGCAGAAGAATATGTGAATCCGGAAAAAGAAGTGAATTCTGTAAAAGAAGCAATTGATGGAGCAAAGGATATCATTGCCGAGTCAGTATCGGATGAAGCAGATTACAGAATCTGGATCCGTAAAGCAACCGTACAGCACGGGAAAGTAATCTCACAGGCAAAAGACGAAAATGCGGAGTCTGTATACGAGATGTATTATGATTTCGAAGAACCGGTAAACAGACTTGCCGGACACAGAGTGCTTGCATTGAACCGTGGAGAAAAAGAAAAGTTCCTTACGGTGAAGATTGAGGCACCGCAGGACGATATCTTAAGATATCTGGAAAAGAAGATGATCCACAGTGATAATCCGTATACCACACCAATCTTAAAGGAAGCGGTAGAGGACAGCTATAAGCGTCTCATTGCACCTGCGATTGAGCGTGAGATACGAAGTGACCTGACAGAGAAGGCAGAAGACGGGGCAATCAGCGTATTCAAGAAGAATCTGCATCAGCTTCTGATGCAGCCGCCAATCGTAGGACAGACTGTACTTGGATGGGATCCTGCATTCCGTACCGGCTGTAAACTTGCAGTTGTAGATCCGACCGGTAAAGTCATCGGAACAACGGTTATCTATCCGACTGCTCCGACGACACCGAAGAAAATCCAGGCATCCAAAGATTTGCTGAAAAAGATTATTGAAAAATATAACATTACATTGATCTCTGTTGGAAATGGTACCGCATCAAGAGAATCTGAGCAGTTCATTGTAGAATTATTAAAAGAGATTCCGCAGAAAGTGCAGTACGTAATTGTAAATGAAGCAGGAGCTTCCGTATATTCGGCAAGTAAGCTTGCATCGGAAGAATTCCCGAAGTTTGACGTTGGACAGAGAAGTGCGACATCCATTGCAAGAAGACTGCAGGATCCATTGGCAGAACTTGTGAAGATTGATCCGAAATCCATCGGTGTCGGACAGTATCAGCATGATATGAACCAGAAAAAGTTAAGTGAAGCTTTATCCGGTGTTGTGGAAGACTGTGTAAATAAAGTCGGAGTTGACCTGAATACGGCATCGGCACCGCTCCTTTCTTATATTTCCGGAATATCCGGAGCAATTGCTAAGAATATTGTGGCATACAGAGAAGAGAACGGAAGATTCACAGACAGAAAGCAGCTTTTGAAAGTTGCAAAACTCGGACCAAAAGCCTTTGAGCAGTGCGCCGGATTCATGAGAATCCAGAATGGTACGAATCCGTTAGACGGAACCAGTGTACATCCGGAGTCCTATGAAGCTGCAGAAAAACTGCTGAAGAAACAGGGATTTGCATTGGAAGACATCAGCGGAGGAAAGCTAACCGGACTTTCCCTCACGATCAAAGACTATGCAAGACTTGCCGGGGAACTGGAGATTGGAGAGATCACCCTCCGGGATATTGTGAAAGAACTGGAAAAACCGGGACGTGACCCGCGTGACGAAATGCCGAAACCGATCTTAAGAACAGATGTCTTAGATATGAAAGACTTAAAGGAAGGCATGATCCTGAAAGGAACCGTAAGAAATGTCATTGACTTTGGTGTGTTTGTAGATATCGGAGTGCACCAGGATGGACTGGTACACATTTCCGAGATCACGGATAAGAAATTTATCAAGCATCCGCTGGAAGTGGTAAGCGTTGGCGACATCGTGGATGTAAAAGTGATGAGCGTGGATCTTAAGAAAAAGCGGATCCAGCTTACGATGAAAGGAATTTCATAATCCGGGAAAGAAAGTACGGAGAGAGGATGGAGCATATGAAAAAAAGTTGGGGAAAAATAATCAAAACTATTCTGGGAGTTCTGGTCGGCAATCTTGTATTGTCGTTTGCTGTGGCAGCGTTTATCGTGCCGAATGGGATCATTATGGGAGGTGCGACTGGTATCGGTCTTACGATCAGCCATTATTTTCAGGTGAACCTATCGATGATTATTTTGGCGATCAATGCGGTGCTGTTCGTTCTCGGTGCAGTATTTTTGGGAAAGAAGTTTGCATTGACAACGATCATCAGTTCCTTTATTTATCCAATATTCCTGTCGATGGCACAGTCCATTCCGGGAATAGACAAAGTGACGGAGAATAATGCTATGCTTGCGGCATTATATGGAGGGGTTCTCCTTGGAATCGGTATCGGACTGGTGGTAAGAGTAGGTGCTTCTACCGGTGGAACCGATATACTGGCACTTGTGTTACACAAATGGTTTCATGTCCCGGTAGCGGTATTCTTGTATATCGTAGATTTTTCGGTGCTGGGATTTCAGATGCTGTTTTCAGATTCGGAACAGATACTGTATGGTATTCTGAATTTGTTTTTAAGTACGGTTGTGCTGAACCGGGTGATGCTTCTTGGAAAGTCACAGATCCAGTTATTTGTAATTTCGGACAAATACAGAGAAATCCGTCAGAAAGTCTTAACGGATATTGATGCCGGAGTGACGATGGTAGACATCGAGACCGGTTATGGAGAGCAGAAGCAGCAGGGCGTATTATGTGTTATCCACAGCAGAAAGCTGTATTCGGTAAAAGAGGCGATTCAGGAGATCGATCCGAAAGCATTTATCACGATCACGCAGATCAATGAGGTAAGAGGACGCGGATTTACAATGGAAAAGCTGCGTTACGACGAATTGAATCTTACGAAAAACTAGACTTTACAGGTATTGTGAGTTAGAATGTTAACAAAGATTGAAAGAAGGACGAGGTATCATTTATGGAGAAATATACTGGCAAATCAATATTTAAAGGAATTGCAATTGGAAAAATATTGTTCTACCAGAAGGGAGAACAGCCTGTGAAACGTGTAAAAGTAGAGGATACTGCAGAACAGATCAAACGTTACGAGGATGCACGCGCAAAGGCAGCAGAGCAGTTACAGGGACTGTATGAAAAAGCATTAAAAGAAGTCGGAGAAGCGAATGCTGCTGTATTTGAAGTACACCAGATGATGCTGGAAGATGATGACTACATCGATTCTGTTGTTAACATCATCGAGACACAGCAGGTAAACGCAGAATTTGCCGTTGCTACAACAGGAGATAACTTTGCGAAGATGTTTGCAGAGATGGAAGATGATTATTTTAAAGCGAGAGCAGCAGATGTAAAAGATATCTCGGAACGTATGGTAAATATCTTAAGTGGGAACGAAAGCGGTGGAGCCCTCGGTGATGAACCTGTGATCGTTGTGGCAGAAGATCTTGCACCAAGTGAGACAGTCCAGATGGACAAGGAGAAGCTCCTTGCATTCGTAACCAGACTTGGATCTGCAAATTCACATACAGCAATCCTTGCAAGAACGATGAACATCCCGGCACTGATCGAAGTTGATATTAAAGAAGAGTGGAACGGAAAGATGGCGGTTGTAGACGGTTACACAGGAACATTCTACATCGATCCGGATGAAGAAACTTTAAAGAAAATGCAGGAAAAGAAAGAAGAAGACATCAAAGCAAGAGAACTTCTTCAGGAATTAAAAGGAAAAGAAGATATAACGGTAGACGGAAAACATATCAAATTATATGCAAATATCGGCGGTGTAAAAGATGTTACAAGTGTACTGGCCAATGATGCGGCCGGAATCGGTCTGTTCAGAAGTGAATTCTTATATCTGGAAGCGGATAATTATCCGGATGAAGAAGCACAGTTCCAGGCATACAAGACAGTAGCCGAGAACATGGCAGGTAAGAAGGTAATTGTACGTACACTGGATATCGGTGCGGACAAGCAGGTGGATTATTTCAACCTTGCTCATGAAGAAAATCCGGCCATGGGATACCGTGCGATTCGTATCTGTCTGGACAGAAGAGATATCTTCCGTACACAGCTGCGGGCACTTCTTCGTGCAAGCGCATATGGTAACATTGGAATTATGTATCCAATGATCATTTCTGTAGATGAAGTGAAAGAGATCAAGAAGATCGTAGAGTCTATCAAAGCAGAACTGACAGAAAAAGGAATCGAGTACGGTGAAGTTGAACAGGGTATTATGATCGAGACACCGGCAGCAGTGATGATCAGCGATCTTCTGGCAGAGGAAGTTGACTTCTTCAGTATCGGAACAAACGACCTGACTCAGTATACACTGGCAATTGACAGACAGAACAGCAAACTTGACAACATTTATGATTCACATCATCCGGCAGTGCTCCGCATGATCCAGAAGACGATCGAAAACGGACACAAAGCAGGATGCTGGGTTGGTATCTGCGGAGAACTTGGAGCAGATATGACTTTGACAGAGACATTCCTTAAGATGGGAATCGATGAATTGTCTGTATCTCCGACATTTGTTCTTCCGATCAGAAAACTGATTCGTGAGATGAGCACAAAATAATGGTTGCATAGACGGATATGTCGTACTATAATATAGGACGAAAGAAGATTCTTCGGGGCAGGGTGTGATTCCCAACCGGCGGTAAAGTCCGCGAACTGGTCATTTGAAGAATTTCTGGTCAGAGATATCTGGACAGATGTTATCAATGTGATGATCAGCCGATCTGGTGAGATTCCGGAACCGACAGTAAAGTCTGGATGAGAGAAGAAGATGCGACTGTTTTGGTCCTGATGTAGTTCATGAAAAGAAATACATAGGAGAAACAGAAAATATCAGTAAATCCCCGGATAGCTTGATCGGCTATCCGGTTTTTTTATGCTTTTCTTTTTGAACTGATATGAAAGCGCATATTCCTCAGAAGATGAACTTACGAAAACGGGCTTTTTCAGATACCTGAAAGAACCAAAAAGTATATTTCATAACAGGGAGGAACGTAATGATGGAAAGAAAATTACTGAACACGAAAAATGTAGTGCTTATGGGCATGTTTGGCGCGTTAGCAGCAGTTCTTATGCTTTTTGAAGTGCCGCTGCCATTTTTGGCACCAAGCTTTTATGGACTTGATTTTGCAGAAGTGCCTATGCTGGTTGGAACCTTTGCTTTAGGACCGGCAGCCGGTATTGTGATGCAGATCGTAAAGATCCTGATCAAACTGATCTTAAAGCCAACTTCTACAGGTTTTGTAGGTGAATTTGCCAATGTAGTTATGAGCTGTGCCCTGATCCTTCCGGCAGGCTTTATCTACCGCTTTAAAAAGAGCAAGACCGGTGCTGTTGCAGGAATGGCAGTAGGAACGGTTCTTATGGCTGTTGTGGGCGTTGTAATGAATGCTCTGGTCATGATCCCGTTTTATTCCAACTTTATGCCTATCGATACCATTATCAAAGCAGGAGCAGCTGTCAATCCGGCAGTCAGCAGCGTATGGACACTGGCTATTTTCTGTGTGGGACCATTTAACCTGGTAAAAGGTGCCCTTACTTCTATGATCACTGCAGTTATCTATAAGCGGATCAGTGTTCTGATTCATGGAGCTTCCGGCGCTTATGGAGTTAAAAAGAGCCGTTTAAAAAAGGCATGAAAAAGGCTCTGAAAATTAATTTGAAAAAAATTAAAAAAATTTGAAAAAAGTGCTTGCATTTATGATAGCTCTGTGATAATATATACCTCGTTGGTGCGGTAAGCGCTGACGAATGAGTCTGTAGCTCAGTTGGATAGAGCAACGGCCTTCTAAGCCGTGGGTCGGGGGTTCGAATCCCTTCAGGCTCATTAGGCAAAAGCCTAATAAAAAAATATTGATGGTGGGTATGGCGAAGTTGGTTATCGCGCCAGATTGTGGCTCTGGAGGCCGAGGGTTCGAATCCCTCTACTCACCCTAATCCTCTTTCTGGAGCAGGAAGAGGATTTTTTAATATCTTGGGCTGTCGCCAAGCGGTAAAGGCACAGGACTTTGACTCCTGCATACGAGGGTTCGAATCCCGCCAGCCCAGTTGACTATAGCAGTCGGATTTCTGAAAAAGCAGGAGTCTGGCTACTTTTTGTTTGCAGAGAATATATATGTGGAGAGACAGGGGAGAAAATGGAAATATTTGGATTTAATTTCAAGAGCAAAGCAGAAAAGGAAAAAGAGGCAAGGGATTATATGGAACGGGTATTTCCTGGCGGTGAAAAAGAGCGGGAACAGGTTCGACAGGAACTGACAAAAAGATTACCGGAAAAAGACGAAACGGACTTGTTATTATGTTATGTCCATATCAGGGACCGGATGACTGGGACAGGGCTTTCTTTTGAGCAGGTTGCAGGCGAAGTAGAAAAGCTGCAATGGATCCCGGATATGGATCAGAAGTCTCTTGATGCGATCCGGGAAGTGATGGAACAGGTCTGTGCAGAACATAAAAAGTAGTAAAATTCTTTTAAAGGCAGAAAAAGAAAACGGCAAAAATCCAGTAAATATGCGGGTTTGACAGGCTTGAAAAAAATATTTAATTTTTTTGAAAAAAGTGTTGACAAAAACCATATCATTTATTATAATAATCTACGTTGCTGAGGAACACAGCAAGCAACAAAAAGAAATGCGTCAGTAGCTCAGTTGGATAGAGCATACGGCTACGGACCGTAGTGTCGGGAGTTCGAATCTTCTCTGGCGCATGTAAAAAGCAGATTCTTCGTGAGTCTGCTTTTTTTGTTGTCATATAATCGCAAATACACTGAAAAAATGATCGATCAACAGAGGATGGAGAAAAGAATGACAAAAGCAGTCTGGATGCTTCATGCAAAAAAAGCAGATTTTAATGGTCTGGCGGCAAGATTTCATATCAGTCCCATTACTGCCCGTATTATCAGAAACAGGGATATTACAGATATAGATGAATTTGATAAATATTTAAACGGAAGTTTAAAGGATCTGTATGAGCCAAGGCTGCTGCCGGATATGGAAAAGGCCATTTCTATATTAAAAGAAAAGATTGCTGCCGGTGCCCGGATCCGGATCGTAGGAGATTATGATATTGATGGTGTGTGTTCTACCTGCATTCTCTACAAAGGACTTAGCCGTGTAGGCGCAAAAGTTGATTATGTAATACCGGAGCGTATCAAAGACGGTTATGGTATTAATGAACATATTATTGAAAAGGCGGCTGCAGACGGCATCCACATGATACTTACCTGTGATAATGGAATTGCTGCTATTGACCAGATCGCAGAAGCAAAAGAACTGGGAATGACGGTAGTGATAACAGATCACCATGATATTCAGGTAGATGAGGTTTCGGAAACGGAGATCATGCCTTCTGCAGACGCCATTGTCAATCCCAAGAGAAAAGACAGTAAATATCCGTTCAGTGAGATCTGCGGCGCTATGGTGGCTTATAAGCTGATCCAGGTACTTTTTGAAGAATATGGGATTGACCGCCAGGAATGGCTGGATATGCTGGAGCTGGCGGCTATTGCTACAGTAGGCGATGTAATGAAGCTTAAGGATGAGAACCGCATTGTAGTAAAAGAGGGACTTAAAAAGCTGGCTAATACAAAGATCCAGGGTCTTGTAAGCCTGATGGAGAAAAATACACTGGATCCGGAGCATATAAGCGCCTATCACGTTGGCTTTGTGCTGGGCCCCTGTCTGAATGCCAGCGGCCGCTTAAAAACGGCCCAGATGGCTATGGAACTGCTTCTGGCAGAAAATAAGGCCCAGGCAGATGAACTGGCAGATGCGTTAAAGGCATTAAATGACGAGCGCAAGGACATGACCAAGGATGGGACAGATGCTGCCATAGAACAGGTGGAGACAGAGCTTAAGGATGATAAGGTGCTGGTAGTCTTTCTTCCGGACTGTCATGAGTCCCTGGCAGGCATTGTGGCGGGCAGGATCCGCGAGTATTATAATAAGCCTGTATTTGTCCTTACAAGGGCAGAAGGCTGTGCAAAAGGCTCAGGACGTTCTATAGAGGCATACCACATGTTTCACGCTCTGGTAGAGGTAAAAGACCTTCTGTTAAAGTTTGGCGGCCATCCTATGGCAGCAGGATTTTCACTGGAAGAGGCAAATATCGAAGAATTTCGCAGGCGGTTAAATGAAAATGCTGCAAAACGGCTTACAGAGGACGATTTTATCCCAAGAGTATGGATCGATGTTCCCATGCCGTTTGAATATATAACAGAGAGCCTGATCCGGGAATTAGAGCTTTTAGAGCCTTTTGGACAGGGAAATGAAAAGCCTCAGTTTGCCTTGAAATCCCTGAAAATACGAAGTGCCAGAGTGTTTGGCCGTAACCGGAATGTAGTGAAATTATCCCTGATGAATGAACGGGGCTTTTCCATGGACGGCGTGGTATTTACAGAAGGTGACTTATTTATGGAAGAAATGGGAAACAGCCAGAGCATGGATATTATCTATTACCCTACAATAAATGAATATAATGGAAACCGCAGTCTGCAGCTGGTAGTGAAGGACTGGAAGTTCCACTGAGGAGATACCTCTGGTACGTGTGTGCCAGGGGTGTTTTTGCAGGAAGAAATATGAGTCTGTATATTTTTTGCCAAAATCGTAAAATGTATGCAAATGAATACTTGAAATTTACATGACTATGGGGTATAATCGCAGAAAACACCATATCTGGATAAATAAACTGACAAAATACGATGGGTATGGGCAAATACTGAAAGGAAGGTAGAACAATGGTAAATACAGTTATGGACTTTATCACTTCCTATGATAAGGAAGTAGGAGAAGCAATTCAGGCAGAGTGCGGCCGCCAGAGAAGAAATCTGGAGCTGATCGCCTCTGAGAACATTGTTTCAGAACCTGTAATGATGGCTATGGGAACTGTACTGACCAATAAGTACGCAGAAGGTTACCCGGGTAAGCGTTATTACGGCGGCTGCCAGTATGTAGACGTACTGGAAACCATCGCCATTGAACGTGCCAAGAAGCTGTTTGGCTGCGATTACGCAAACGTACAGCCACACTCCGGTGCACAGGCAAATATGGCAGTATTTATCGCTATGTTAAAACCAGGAGATACGGTTATGGGTATGAACCTGGATCATGGTGGTCATCTGACACACGGGAGTCCTGTAAACTTCTCAGGACTGTATTTTAACATTGTTCCTTATGGAGTAGATGACGAAGGCTTTATCGATTATGATGAGCTGGAGAGAAAAGCAAAAGAGGCAAAGCCAAAGCTGATCGTGGCAGGTGCCAGCGCTTATGCAAGAACCATTGATTTTAAGCGTTTCCGTGAGATTGCTGACGAGGTAGGTGCTTATCTGATGGTAGATATGGCCCACATTGCAGGTCTTGTAGCAGCTGGAGAGCATCCAAGCCCAATCCCATACGCAGATGTTGTTACAACTACCACCCATAAGACTTTAAGAGGACCTAGAGGCGGTCTGATCTTAGCGAATAAGGAAGCTGCAGAAAAGTTCAACTTTAATAAGGCTATTTTCCCAGGAACCCAGGGCGGCCCATTAGAGCATGTGATCGCAGCAAAGGCAGTATGCCTGGGCGAAGCATTAAAACCTGAATTTAAGGAATATGCACATCAGGTAGTATTAAATGCAAAAGCACTGGCAGACGCACTGCAGAAGCAGGGCTTTAAGATCCTTACAGGCGGCACTGACAACCATCTGATGCTGTTAGACCTGCGTGGTATGGATATTTCCGGTAAAGAGCTGCAGAACCGCTGTGACGAGGTATTTATTACCTTAAACAAGAACACAGTACCAAACGATCCAAGAAGCCCATTTGTAACTTCCGGTGTCCGCATTGGTACACCTGCTGTTACCACCAGAGGCTTAAAGGAAGAGGATATGCCAAAGATTGCAGAGTGCATCTGGCTGGCAGCTACTGACTTTGAGAATAAGAAAGAGTATATTAAGGCAGAGGTTACTAAGCTTTGCGATAAGTATCCGCTGTACGAGTAAAGAAATACATAGAAATAACGATTTAAGATGAAAAACGCCGGGAAATGTTGGTTTTACAACATACATTTCCCGGTGTTTTTTGTTGAAATATTTCAAATGCGTTTATTAAACATTCTCAGCCTTCAGATTTTTCTGCGCCGTAGCCAGCATCAGTTTAATACGGTTCAACTGGTTTACTTCACTGGCGCCTGGGTCGTAGTCTACGGCAATGATGTTGGACTCAGGATAGTTCTTTCGCAGTTCCTTGATCACACCTTTTCCTACAATGTGGTTTGGCAGGCAGCCAAATGGCTGGGTGCAGATAATGTTTTTAACACCACTGTGGATCAGCTCTAACATCTCGCCGGTCAAAAACCAGCCTTCACCCGTCTGGTTGCCTAAGGATACAAAGCCTTTTGCCATTTCTGCCAGATCACGGATCTCAGAAGGCGGTGTAAAATGTTTGCTGGCGGCCAGCTCTTTTCTTGCAGTCTTTCTGAAGAACTCTAACAGGGCGATACCTGCATTACAAAGCCTTGCAGTGGATTTCTTCATTCCCAGGTGTTCTGCCTTGAAATTGCTGTTGTAGAAGCAGTAAAGAAGGAAATCCAGCAGGTCAGGCATTACGGCTTCTGCACCTTCTGACTCCAGAAGCTCTACTACATGGTTGTTAGCCAGAGGAGAGAATTTAACAAGGATCTCACCTACGATACCAACCTTCGGCTTCTTAATATCAAGACGCTCCAGATTATCAAAATCACGGATAATGCCGCGGACATTCTTAGCAAATTCCATCATAGCAGGCTGTCTCTTAGAAAGAGCCTTAATACAGATCTTTTTCCATTTCTCATGAAGTGCATTGGCACTTCCGGGAACTGCCTCATATGGTCTGGTTGCATAAAGGACACGCATGAAAATGTCACCGTATACAACTGCCTGCATGGCCTTGGTCATCATTGGCAGTGTAATGGAGAAACCTGGGTTAGTTTCCATGCCATTTGCATTGACAGAAATAACCGGAACCTGAGGCATACCGGCTTTCTCCAGTGCCCGGCGGATAAATCCGATATAGTTGGAGGCACGGCAGCCGCCACCGGTCTGGCTCATAAAGACAGCCGTGCGGTTTAAGTCGTATTTGCCGGATAACAGTGCGTCCATGATCTGACCGATAACGATCAGGGATGGATAGCAGGCATCATTATTTACGTACTGAAGACCTACATCTACGGCATTGCGGTTGTGGTTCTGCAGGATCTCCATGTTATAGCCGAAAGCGCGGATTGCCGGCTCGATCAGGTCAAAGTGGATCGGTGACATCTGCGGGCATAACAGAGTGTAATCCTTCTTCATTTCCTTGGTAAACAGCACACGGTTGTAAGCGCTGGAAACCACTTTCCGCTCATAATGCTTCTGGTCACGGACACGAAGAGCCGCGATCAGGGAACGGATACGGATACGGGCTGCTCCCAGGTTATTTACCTCGTCGATCTTTAATACAGTATAGATCTTTCCGGACTTTGTTAAGATCTCAGCAACCTGGTCTGTGGTAACAGCGTCCAGACCGCAGCCAAAGGAGTTTAACTGGATCAGATCCAGGTCATCTCTTGTTTTTACAAAGCTTGCGGCCTCATAAAGACGGGAATGATACATCCACTGGTCGGTGACAACTAAAGGTCGTTCCACTTTGCCCATATGGGAAACAGAGTCCTCTGTAAGTACGGCAAAGCCGTAGGAAGCGATCAGTTCCGGGATACCGTGGTGGATCTCCGGGTCTACATGGTAAGGTCTTCCGGCCAGCACAATGCCCCGTTTACCATGTTCTTTCATCCAGGCAAGTGTTTCCTCGCCTTTTTTCTCCATATCAGAACGGGATGCCAGCAGTTCTTCCCAGCCAGCGTGGGCTGCCATACGGATCTCTGCTTCAGGTATCTGGAATTTTTTTACAAATTCCCGTACCAGGCCGTCTGTTAAGATCTTTTCGTTTGTAAATGCCATGAATGGGTTCATGAAATCTACATGCTCTGTCTCTAATTCTTCTACGTTATTTTTAATATTTTCCGCATAGGAAGTGACCATTGGACAGTTATAATGGTTTCCTGCCTCAGGGCTTTCATTGCGCTCATAAGGGATACATGGATAGAAGATAAACTTCACACCCTGATGGATGAGCCATGAAATATGGCCATGTACCAGCTTTGCCGGATAACACTCAGACTCACTTGGAATGGACTCAATGCCCAGTTCGTAGATCTGTCTGGTGGACTGTGGGGAAAGTGTTACGTGGTAGCGCAGCTTTTTAAAGAAAACAGCCCAGAATGGGAAGTTTTCATACATATTTAAAACTCTTGGGATACCCACTACGCCGCGGTCTGCCTGGTCTAAAGGCAGCGGTTCATAGTCAAACATCCGGTGATATTTGTAATCAAACAGGTTTGGTATCTCTTTTTTCGCTTTTGCAAGTCCAAGACCACGCTCACAGCGGTTTCCGGAAATATAATGGCGTCCGCTTCCAAACTGGTTGATGGTTAAAACACAGTGGTTGTTGCAGCCTTTGCACCGGGTCATAGAAGTGGTGTACTGCAGTGCGATGATCTTATCAAGAGGCAGCATGGTGGTCTCTTTTTCACCATCCATATGGAAACGCTCTTTTGCGATCAGTGCTGCACCGAAAGCGCCCATAATACCGGCAATGTCCGGACGGACAGCACGACAGCCTGAAATCTTCTCAAAGCTGCGAAGGACAGCATCATTATAGAAGGTACCGCCCTGGACAACTACATGTTTTCCAAGGTCAGAAGCGTTTGTGATCTTAATTACCTTAAATAAAGCGTTTTTAATAACAGAATAAGCCAGACCTGCAGAGATATCAGCGACTGTAGCGCCTTCCTTCTGGGCCTGCTTTACATTGGAGTTCATAAATACAGTACAGCGGGTACCAAGGTCTGTAGGATTTTTGGCAAATAATGCTTCTTTTGCGAAATCTTTTACACTGTAATTTAAGCTTTTTGCGAAAGTTTCAATGAAAGAGCCGCAGCCGGAAGAACATGCCTCGTTTAACTGTACGCTGTCTACGGTTCCGTCTTTGATCTTAATGCATTTCATATCCTGACCGCCGATGTCCAGGATGCAGTCTACATCCGGCTCAAAGAAAGCAGCAGCGTAGTAGTGGGAAATAGTCTCTACTTCTCCCTCATCTAACATAAGAGCAGCCTTTAAAAGGGCTTCGCCGTATCCGGTAGAGCAGGAGAAAGCAATATGGGCAGTTTCTGGAAGCTGTTCTTTGATCTCTGTCACTGCGCGGATGGCAGTAGCCAGAGGACTTCCATTATTATTATCATAAAAACGATATAATAATGTGCCGTCTTCTCCAACAAGAGCCACTTTGGTGGTAGTGGAACCGGCGTCAATACCCAGATAGCAGTTGCCTTCGTAAGTAGAAAGATTGCCGGAACGCACGTGGTTGTGGCCGTGGTCTTCGATAAAGGCGTCATATTCTGCCTGATCCTTAAACAGAGGATCCATACGCTTTACTTCAAAATCCATTTTAATGCCATTGGAAAGCCGGTCGATCATGTCGGTAATAGCTACCGGCTCCTGGCCTTCCTTTGGGTTCATGGCAGCGCCTACAGCTGCAAACAGGTGGGAGTGATCCGGTGCAATGGTCTGCTCCGGAGTCAGATGCAGCGTGCGAACAAAGGCTTTTCTCAGTTCAGGAAGGAAATGCAAAGGTCCTCCTAAAAAGGCAACATTTCCACGGATGGGCTTACCACAGGCAAGACCGCTGATGGTCTGGTTTACTACTGCCTGGAAAATAGAGGCAGCCAGATCCTCTCTGGTAGCGCCGTCGTTGATCAGCGGCTGGATATCCGATTTCGCGAAAACACCGCAGCGGGCTGCAATTGGGTAGATAGCCTTGTAATCTTTTGCATATGTATTCAGTCCAGCAGCATCGGTCTGCAAAAGGGATGCCATCTGGTCAATGAAAGACCCGGTTCCTCCTGCGCAGATACCGTTCATACGCTGGTCGATGCCCCCTGTAAAGTAAATGATCTTGGCATCTTCGCCGCCTAACTCAATGGCTACGTCGGTCTGTGGCGCATAGTCCTGGAGAGCAGATGCAACTGCTACAACTTCCTGGACAAAAGGAACGTGTAAATGAGATGAAAGTGTAAGGCCGCCAGAGCCGGTGATCACCGGGATAATATCAATGGGGCCGGTCTGGTTTAAGGCTTTCTTTAAAAGGCCTGCCAGAGTTTCCTGAATATTGGCATAATGACGCTCATAATCGGAGAATATAATATGAAGATCCTGATCCAGTAATGCAACTTTGACAGTTGTTGAACCGATATCGATCCCCAGGGTGTAATAAGTTGTAGTCTGATCCATAGTATATGGGGATAGCCCCTTACCTCCTTCGTGATTTGATGTACTTTCAAGACTCTGAGAGTACATCCTATAGCTTATGAAACGTAATTGTTTGTTAGAACATCATGTCTCTTACTGCAATTCCGGGCGAAAAGCCCAAAAAAGCACATTACAGTCTAACACAATACCTTTTACTTGGCAATTGTTAAAGGGGGTTAAGAATTTGTGAAGAATTGAAAAAATATGAAACGATTTGACAAAAACCGGGCCAGTCACTATAATGAGTAGGGTGAAAATTCAAAATGGGGGAGATTTCGCATGATACGGATTTTCAAGACAGAAGACGGTGCAATGCACGAAAAAGAGGAGATGCAGCCAGGCTGCTGGATCGCCCTGACCAATCCAACTGCATCAGAGATCTTAGAGATTGCTGATGCCTGCCAGATCGATCCGGACCACCTGAAAGCACCTCTGGATGAGGAAGAGCGCTCACGTATTGAAGCAGAAGATGAATATACGCTGATATTGGTGGATATTCCTTCTATAGAAGAAAGAAACGGGAAAGACTGGTTTGTGACCATTCCTATGGCGATCATTACCACCAAGGATGTGCTGATAACCGTCTGCCTGGAGGAGACCCCGATCCTTACTGCCTTTATGGACGGAAGAGTCAGAGATTTCCACACATTTATGAAAACAAGGTTTATCTTACAGATCCTTTATAAAAATGCAACCCAGTATCTGCAGTACCTGCGCATTATCGATAAAAAGAGTGAAGTCATTGAAAACAAACTTCACCAGTCCCAGAAAAATGAGGAACTGATCGAACTGTTAGAACTTCAGAAATCACTGGTGTACTTTACCACCTCCCTTCGTTCCAACGAAGTGGTGCTGGAGAAGTTATTAAGGATTGACAAGATCAAGAAGTACCCGGAAGATACTGATCTTCTGGAAGATGTAATCGTAGAGAATAAGCAGGCTATGGAGATGACCAGCATTTACAATGGCATTTTAAGTGGTACCATGGATACCTTTGCATCTGTTATTTCAAACAACTTAAACATTGTTATGAAATTCCTGGCAACCGTTACCATTGTTATGTCCATTCCAACTATGGTGGCAAGTTTTTACGGTATGAACGTAAGAGCCAGCGGAATGCCTTTTGCAGAGCATCCTTATGGATTTGGCATCGTGCTTTTCTTTACACTGGTATTGACACTGATCGTTGCTTATATATTTAATAAGAAAGATCTGTTTTAAAATCAGTTAAATCAGTTTAAAAAAGGAGTTTTTGAATGGGAAAATTTTCCAATAACTGGAAACGCCGGAACGGAAATTTCCTGGGGTTCAGAAGTATCATTGATATTGTATGCGCCCTGGAGATCCTTGGAGTGGTCCTTTTCCTGGTAGCACCGCAGTTTGTGATGAATTATCTGATCTTAAACCCGGCGGCTATCCTTCACGGTCAGATCTGGCGTATTGTTACATTTTTAGTGTATCCACCGGCCATTACAGGTTCTGATGCCATTATGTTTGTGCTGATGAACGCCCTTGGCATTTACTGTATCCGTGCTTTTGGTACCATTGTGGAGCAGGTATGGGGAAGATTTCGCTTTAACTGCTACATTATCGGAGGTGTGCTCCTTCATTCGGTTGTTGCCATTGGCATTTACCTGGTAACAGGGCTTTCACTGCCACTGTTCCCAACTTATTTGGTTTATTCCTTCTTCTTTGTATTTGCCCTGATGTTTCCGGATATGCAGGTACTGTTTATGATGGTATTGCCATTAAAGGCAAGCTGGATCGCAGTGGCAGAGGCAGGAATTTATATTTATTCCTTTATTACAGGCGGACTGATCGAGAAGATCGAGATCGTTTTAAGTCTGATCCTTATTGGCGTATTCTTTGGCTGGATGACCTTTGCAGGTCCTTCCGGTTTTAAGCAGAAGAAACGCTCCCAGGAATTCCAGAAGACCACCCAGAAAATGAAAGTGGTAAAGAGAGGACACAAGTGTGCAGTCTGCGGACGCACAGATAAAGACAGTCCTGGTATGGAATTCCGTTATTGTTCCAAATGTGAAGGCAATTATGAATATTGCATGGATCATTTGTACACACATAAGCATGTCAAAAAAGAGGATGCTGATAACAGTAACAGTAATGATTAATGCGACCGGCATGCTCTGCGCTTTTGCACTGCATATCCCCACTTGGCCTGACACATTTATTCCTGTGCCAAGGGCATAAAAAGGCAGTAAAAGAGCGAATATACTACTAACCCCAATTCATTTTATTTATGGAGGAATTTGAAAACATGAAGAAAACTAAGATCGTCTGCACTATGGGCCCCAACACAAATGACAAGAACATTATGCTGGAACTGGCTAAAAATGGAATGGACGTAGCTCGTTTTAACTTCTCCCACGGTGATTATGCAGAGCATCAGAGCCGCCTGGAGATTTTAAAAGAGGTTAGAAAAGAACTGGACCGTCCGGTAGCAGCTCTTCTTGATACAAAGGGACCGGAGATCCGTACCGGCGTATTAAAAGACGGAAAGAAAGTTTCCTTAAAGGAAGGACAGACCTTTACTTTAACTACCAGAGAGATCGTTGGTGATGAGACTATTACCCATATCAACTACTCTGGCCTGAATGAAGATGTTGCAGCTGGAAATAAGATCCTCATCGATGACGGCCTGATCGAGCTGGAAGTAGTAAAGGTAGACGGCACTGAGATCGTTTGTACCGTTATCAACGGCGGTGAGTTAGGCGAGAAGAAGGGTGTAAATGTTCCTAACGTAAAGATCAAACTTCCGGCACTGACTGAAAAAGATAAAGAAGATATCCGTTTTGGTATCAAACAGGGCTTTGATTTTATCGCAGCTTCTTTTGTACGTACAGCTGACTGTATCCGTGAGATCAAGGAAATGCTGGATGCAGAAGGTTCTGCAATCAAGGTAATCGCTAAGATCGAGAATGCAGAAGGTATTGAAAACCTGGATGAGATCATTGCAGTAGCAGACGGTATCATGGTAGCAAGAGGTGACATGGGTGTTGAGATTCCGGCTCAGGAAGTTCCTCATATCCAGAAAGAGATCATCCGTAAGTGTAATGAGGCTTGTAAGACTGTTATCACTGCAACCCAGATGTTAGACTCCATGATCCGCAACCCAAGACCTACCAGAGCTGAGGTTACTGACGTTGCCAACGCTGTTTATGACGGTACTGACGCAGTAATGCTTTCCGGTGAGACTGCTATGGGTAAATATCCGATTGACGCATTAAAGATGATGGTATCTATCGTTGAAGAGACGGAAGCTTACTTAGACTACAGCGCATACCGCCGTCGTAAAGTAACTGAGGAGAATATGAAGAATATCTCCAATGCAGTTTGCTCCGCTTCTGTTTCTACCGCACATGACATCGGTGCTGATTACATCATTGCTCCAAGTATTACAGGATTTACATCCATGATGCTTTCCAAGTGGAGACCGGCAGCACGTATCATCGGTATGTCCCCAAGCACTACTACTGTCCGTCAGATGATGCTTCAGTGGGGTGTAACACCTGTATGGTCCCGTCGTGCAGAGAGTACGGATGAGCTGATCGAAAACTCTTTAGAAGAGTTAAAGAGCGGCAATGTGATCAATTCTGGTGATCTGGCCGTTATTACCGCAGGTATCGTTACCTATGCAAGACGCCATGAGGCAGCAACAGCTACCAATATCATGCGTGTGGTAAGTGTGGACTAGCTGAATGCTACCAGATTGCTTCGCAATCTTCAAAACATTCATTAAAAATAATACTAGACAAAGAAGTCTGTCTGGGAGTACAATTATCCGCAAAGGAAATGGTACTCCCTTACAGGCTTCTTTTCTTTTACGGAGGTTATCCTGTAAAATTAAAAGGAACTGATATATATGCATAGATAATGCATAAAAATACCATTGCGTAAAGCAAAGATCCCCCACAGGGAAAGGAGATAAGATTATGGAAAAGAAACCATTTGTTACACTGGCGCAGGCAGAAGAGATCGCCAAGACCTATCCAACCCCATTTTATCTGTATGATGAAAAAGGTATCCGCGAAAATGTAAAACATCTGAAACAGGCATTTTCCTGGAATAAAGGATATAAAGAATATTTTGCAGTAAAAGCAACCCCAAATCCATTTATCTTAAAGATCTTACAGGAATATGGCTGTGGTACAGACTGCTCTTCTTTAACAGAGTTAATGATGTCAAAGGCCTGCGGTTTTTCCGGTTCCAATGTAATGTTTTCTTCCAATGATACTCCGCCTGAGGAATTTGCTTACGCAAATGAAATGGGTGCCATCATCAACCTGGATGATATTACCCATATCCAGTGCCTGGAAGATACATTAGGCTTCATTCCGGAGACCATCAGCTGCCGTTTCAATCCAGGCGGTGTGTTTAAGATCAGCAATGACATTATGGACAACCCGGGAGATGCAAAGTATGGTATGACTACTGAGCAGATCTTTGAGGCATTTAAGATTTTAAAGTCCAAGGGGGCAAAGAATTTCGGTATCCATGCTTTCCTGGCAAGCAATACAGTTACCAATGAATATTATCCGATGCTTGCAAAGATCCTCTTTGAGCTGGCTGTTAAGTTAAAAGAAGAGACAGGTGCACATATCAGTTTCATCAACCTGTCCGGTGGTATTGGTATCCCTTATCGTCCAGATCAGGAACCAAATGACATTATGGCTATTGCATCAACAAGGATACCAGCAAGCTCCCAGGCTTTTGCAAGCATTTCAAGAGCCTTCTCTGATGGTATCTCCTTGATGACTTCATCAGTGTCCTTATCTTTAATCTTAATAGTAATACGGTTAGTTGGCTCATTATAACCAAATTCTGCTATTGTATTTCTATTAATTACTTTCTGTATATCTTTGAGTTCCTTGATACTTGCTTCTTTCTTCTCATTCTGCTGTGCAAGATTAGATTCGCCATTGTCAGTACCACTCTTCTGTGTATTGGTTATCTGCACTGTCGATGCTGTACTGACTTTACTATCTGCTGTCATCTCCTTTGCTGCTGTATCAGAAGAAGTCTGAACATTAACCTTATTAATCTGTGTTGCCTGAACTGCCTGATTATGGTAATTGGCAGCTATGCTCATTTTATCAATTCCCATTATCCTTCACCTCCGTGTGGTTATAAAAAATGTTCTCAAACCGATATTAACCAATATTACAATTCTGCAATATATATCCTAGTGCAGTAAAGAAATCCTTTTCCCGTATTTATTGCACTTTACTCAGTTTCTAAACC
>OLQW01000492.1_pt1 | contig 22815 bp, 19 predicted proteins | sample 1672901 | NCBI WGS metagenome assembly OLQW01 (sample SAMEA3136735, study PRJEB25190) | human gut metagenome | reverse complement strand
CCGGCGGGCTGAGCTGTGCGCTGCGGCAGAAAAATCAACCTTGGAAGGAGCGACCCATGAACGAACCCAGACGACGCCTGACCAACCGTGCCCTGCACGGCAGAGAGGAATGGATCAAGCGCATTTTCCGTGATCAGATCGCCGAGGCCGCCGGCATATTGGAGGTCGTACTGTCGGGCATTGTGCTGATTGCCCTGCTGATGAGCATTGTGCCGCTGCTCAGGCTCATGCCGGGGCTTTTGACCGATGCCGACAAGTACAACACCTGCGACCCGCACCACTTTATCCTTGAGGATATTGACACTGCCGTTGATTTCGGCGAGGGCACAAGCCGCATCTACGCGCAGGGCAAGCACTACCAGATACTGGCGCAGGACGGCGAGTACAGCCAGTTGGTCGTCAACGAGTACGGCAAGGGCCACAGCGTCTACTTCGCCGGGCTGCCCTACTCCCCGCAGAACTGCCGCATTTTGCTGCGTGCCATCTACTACGCCGCCGGTATGCCGGAGGAAATGAAGCACTACTATGTGACCAATGTGGACACTGAGGTCACCGTATTCCCCGAAACGAAGCGTATCGCGGTCATCAACAACGCAGATGCCGAGGAAAAGACAGACCTGTACATCAAGGGGCATCTGATTGACAGCCTGACGCTGGCCCCGCGCGAGATGCGCTGGGTAGACGATGCCGAATAACACCCGATAATTTATGCCCCGCCGTGGGACATACGTTATACAGCCAAAGAATGGAGAAACATTTTTAAGGAGGAAACCCCCATGAAAAAGAAGAATGCAGCAGCCATCCTAGCCGCCGCCATGGCAGCATCCCTGCTGGCCGGCTGCGGCGGTGCCGCCAGCAGCGAAGCCACCTCTACCGCTGAGAGCAAGCCCGCCGAGTCCACCGCAGAATCCACTGCCGCCGACACCACCGCTGACGGCGATGAGACCCTGACCGTCTGGGCATGGGACCCGAACTTCAACATCTATGCGCTGAAGCAGGCGGAGGCCATCTACCAGAAGGATCACCCCAACTTCAAGCTGAACATTGAGGAGAACGTCTACAACGACATCGAGACCAAGCTGATCACCGCTGCCACCAGCGAGGACTACAGCACCCTGCCCGACATCTTCCTGATGCAGGACTACTCCTTCCACAAGATGGTCGCCAACTTCCCCGGCATCTATACCGACCTGACCGACTCCGGCTTGGATTGGGACAAGTTCTCCGGCGGCAAGCTGGCTGATTCTACCGTTGATGGCCACCACTACGGTCTGCCCTTCGACAACGGCGCTTCCGTCATGGCGGTTCGTTCCGATATGATCGAGAATGCCGGTCTGACCGTCGACGACTTCAAGGATCTGACCTGGAGCGAGTTCGAGGAGAAGGCGCAGAAGGTCGTGGACGCCAACGGCGTGCCGATGCTGACTTCCTCCGGCGGCTCTGAGCTGATCATCGAGATGATGCAGTCTGCCGGTGCTTCCCCCGTTGTGGACGGCGAGGTCAAGATCGCCGACAATGCCGCGCTGAAGGAGTCCCTGACCGTCTACAAGGACATGGTCGACAAGGGCATTCTGGCCGAGTACACCGACTGGGACCAGTACATTGCTTCCATGAATGACGGCAAGGCTGCCGGCGTCATCAACGGCTGCTGGATCATGTCCAGTGTCCAGGCTGCCGCGGATCAGTCCGGCAAGTGGGCTATCGTTAACATGCCCAAGCTGGATGGCATCGATGGTGCTACCAACTACGCAAACTGCGGCGGCGCAAGCTGGGCCGTTTCCTCCAACTGCAAGAACACCGAGCTGGCTTACGACTTCCTGAAGAGCACCTTCGGTTCCAGCGTCGAGCTGTATGACGATCTGCTGCCCAACGCCGGTGCCATCGCCAGCTACCTGCCCGCTGCCGAGAGCGACGTCTACAACCAGCCCTCCGAGTTCTACGGCGGCCAGACCGTTTACAAGGACATTGTTGAGTTTGCAGGCAAGGTTCCCGCATTCGACTGCGGCGCTTACTACTCTGACGTGCGCAGCGCCCTGACCGATGCCGTCACCAACATCGTCCAGAACAACGCCGACATTGACAGCGAGATGCAGAACGCCCAGGATACCGTGGAGTTCAATATCGCTGGCTAAGCAAAACATGACACACACTGTGTCCGGTTACAACTGAGAATTTGCCAAGGGCACGGTTTGCATCTGATACGTCCGCTGCAAGCCGCGCCCTTGCTTTTGCGGCAAAATAGGAGACACTACGATGAAGAAAAAAGGACTTGATATGGAGCAAAAACGCAGCCTGATCGGCTGGGCGTTTCTGCTGCCTGCTACGATCCTGATATTTATATTCTGCTTCTATCCCATGGTACAGGCGCTGATCCTCTCGTTCCAGAAGGGTATGGGCAGCAATGTACAGCCCGCGGGTTTTGCAAACTACGCGCGCATTTTAAAGGACGCCACCTTCCAGCAGTGCCTGTTCAACACGGTATTTTACTTTGTGATTCAGGTGCCCATCATGCTGATTCTGGCGCTGATTTTGGCGCAGCTGCTCAACAGCCCCGATCTGAAGGGCAAGGGCATCTACCGCACCATGATCTTCCTGCCGTGTGCAACCTCGCTGGTTTCCTACTCCATGATCTTCAAGTCGCTGTTTGCCAACGATGGCCTTGTCAACCGGGTGTTGTCCACCGTGGGCATCCCCACAGTGGATTGGTTCCAGAACGCATGGGCGGCGCGCTGGGTCATCGTCATTGCGCTGGTCTGGCGCTGGACGGGCTACAACATGGTGTTCTATCTGGCCGGCCTGCAGAACATTGATTACTCGATCTATGAGGCGGCCCGCATTGACGGTGCCTCCCCGCTGCAGCAGTTCATCCACCTGACGATCCCCCTGCTCAAGCCGACGATTCTGCTGACCGCTATCATGTCCACCTCCGGCACGCTGCAGCTGTTTGACGAGTCCGTCAACCTGACGGCGGGCGGCCCCGGCAAGGCGACCATGACGCTGACGCATTATATCTACAATATCTCCTTTGTGGAGACGCCCAAGTTCAACTATGCGGCGGCCCTGTCGGTGTTTATCCTTGTTGTGGTGGCCGTGCTGTCCGCGATCCAGATGAAAGTAGGTGACAAGCGTGACTAAAGTAAAAACAGCTTTTTCTTATGTGATTTTAATTCTTGCCAGTTTTTTGTCGGCATTTCCGCTTTACTATATGATCTGCGGGGCGACCAATACCAGTATCGACATTGTGCGCGGAAGATTACTGCCGGGAACCCATCTTCTGGAAAATTTCCAGACACTGATCGCGACGCAGAATCTCGGACGTGCGATGTTTAATTCCTTCCGAAATGCCATTATCATCACGGTAGTTGCGCTGCTGGTCTGCTCGATCGCAGGCTATGGCTTCGAAATCTACCATGATAAAGGAAAAGATATTTTGATGAGCATCCTGCTGCTGGCAATGATGTTGCCATTTGTTGCAATCATGATTCCGCTGTTTAAAATGTTTTCTGCATGGAAGCTGGTCAATACCTGGATTGCGCTGGCACTGCCGTCGATTTCGACGCCGTTTTTGATCATGATGTTCCGACAGGCTGCACGCTCTTTTCCACATGATATCATCGAGGCCTCCAGACTGGAAGGACTCAGTGAGATCAAGATCTTTTTCACGATGTTTCTTCCGATCATGAAGTCTACTTACGGAGCAGCAATGACGGTAACATTCATGAATGCGTGGAATAACTATCTGTGGCCGACGATTATTTTACAGGATAAAAATCAGATTACGATGCCGATGCTGGTTGCCAATTTAAAGAGCGGATACAGCGTGGATTATGGAATGCTGATGCTTGGAGTCCTGATCTGTACCCTTCCGACCGCAGTCATCTTTTTATGTCTGCAGAAGAGCTTTGCAAACGGAATTGCAGGAGCAGTGAAATGAGAAGAGCATACGCGTTATCAGAAGAGGAATTTTGCCGGGCAGAGGCAGAGCTTGAGCTCGCGGTATCGCTGGGGCTGATTGGGCAGGCGGGCTTTGATGCGCTGGAACAGCGGCGCCTGCAGAAAAACGAAGAAAACCGCAGAAAAAAAGCTGCCGGAGAAGTTTTTTACGGACCCTGCAGCTTTACCAGACCGATGTATCTGCAATATGAGCTGACCAGATTCCGACTGGAATTTGCTCTTCCTTCCAGGACAGTACGGGATTCTGGATATTGCCCTGAGATAACAGAAGCACAGAAAAGGACATTTTATCAGGAAAATCAGGATCTGCTGACGCGCGCGCAGGGAGATCTGTTTTCCTATGAAGAAATCGAGGCAGTGATCGAAAAAAGACTGAGGGAGGCGGCTTATGACAGACTGGTGCAGGACATATTATGTCAGTCAGAAACACGGGAATGACCAAAACAGCGGAAGAAGCAGTGCAGAGCCATATGCCAGTCTTTTTGCGATCAACCGTCTGAAGCTGCAGCCAGGCGACCGGATTTTGCTGGAAAACAATTCCGTATTTGCCGGACAGTTTTTACAGATTACGGACAGCGGGACGAAGGATTTACCGATTGTGATCGGTGCATATGAGGATCGGACGCAAGCAGAGCAGAATCCGCCGATTATCGCAGCAAACGGGCAGGGAATCTGGTATCAGGATTATGGATGCGAGCTGGATTCTCCGGCACATACCAGGAGCGGATATGTATCGTCTGCGGTATTGTTGTATGATGCAGAATATGTGACGCTGCAGGATCTCGAGCTGACAAACAGCGGGCAGGATATCATCGGGGAATGCTACAGTGCACCGGATAAAATGAACCGAACCGGAGTTGCCGTCGCTGCGAGAGATAAAGGTGTCAGAAGCGGGATTACGCTGCGCAATCTCGTCATCCACGACGTCAATGGAAATGTGTACGACAAGCATATGAACAACGGCGGTATCTATATGACGGCGCAAAAGCCGATCGCAAGGAATACAGAAGCTGCGCGTTTCCGGGATGTGACAGTAGAAGGCTGTTATGTAGACCGGGTGAGCCGCTGGGGAATTGCAGTCGGCTATACTTATGCGCATGCCGCTTTTGCCGGAGCAGAGCTTTCGGAAGAAGCGTTTTTAAAGTATGGACACGAAAATATTACGATTCGGGATAATTATGTGAAGCGGTCAGGAGGCGATGCGATTACTGTAATGTATGCGTTAAGACCTGTGGTGGAGCATAACTGTTCGGACAGCGCGGCGCAGGAGATCAACGACCGGATTTACCAGGAGCCTCAGAAGCGGGGCGGAAAAGTGGCAGCTGCGATCTGGCCATGGAAATGTAAGGACGCGCTGTTTCGGTTTAATGAGGCAGCAGATACGAGGCTGAATCAGGATGGAATGGCATACGATGCGGATTCCGGAGACGGGACGGTGTATGAATATAATTTCAGCAGGCAGAATGAGGGCGGCTGCGTGATGTTCTGTCTGGAGGAAGCAATTCACAGCCGGTTTTGCAACAATGTGAGCTTCGATGACCTTTCCGGGACGATCAGTCCGGCGCAGAATCCGGATGCCCTGCTTTCTCACAACAGGTATTATGTCCGGAAAGGAATACCGTTTGTCCGAAAAAATATGGGCGGCGGAACGTATACGCAGAAAGCGGATGAAATTATTTTGCTGGAGGAGGAAGAACGATGAGGGAGCGGACAGGGAGAGTGACGATTCCGACAAATCTGGACATCGTGCCGGAAACGATAGAATTGATGAAACGATGGGGTGCAGATGCGATCCGGGATTGTGATGGAACAGAATTTCCCAAGGAGCTGGTTGAAACCGGTGCAAAGATTTATGCGACCTATTATACGACCAGAAAAGACAATGAATGGGCGAAGAAAAATCCGGATGAGGTGCAGCAATGCTATATCATGTCGGCTTTTTATACGGCGGTTGATAAAACGCTGAAAATTCCGCTGATGAAAGGCATTTCCAAAGAGTTGATGGAGGTCAATACACGGGATGATATTCGGCGCTGGTGGGAGGTAATCGACCGCTCGACCGGAGCTGTTGTGGATTGCACGCAGTGGGAATACGAGGAAGAAAGCGGAAATGTGATCATTCATGACGCAGAGCTGTTCCATGAATATACCGTCAGCTTTTTAGCCTATATCATCTGGGACCCGGTGCATATGTACAACGCCGTGACGAATGAGTGGAAGGATTTTGAGCATCAGATCACCTTTGATGTCCGGCAGCCCAAAACCCACAAATATTCGATGGAGCGGCTGAAAAAATACTGTGAAGAGCATCCGTATGTGAATGTCATCCGCTATACGACGTTTTTCCACCAGTTTACGCTGTTGTTTGACGAATTAAAACGCGAAAAATATGTGGACTGGTACGGGTATTCCGCGTCTGTCAGCCCGTATATTTTAGAGCAGTTTGAAAAAGAGGTTGGCTATCGGTTCCGCCCGGAATTTATTATCGATCAGGGCTATTACAACAACCAGTATCGCGTGCCTTCGAAGGAATTTTTGGATTTTCAGGCATTTCAGCGTCGGGAAGTCGCAAAGCTTGCAAAGGAAATGGTGGATATCACCCACGAATACGGCAAGGAAGCGATGATGTTTTTAGGCGACCACTGGATCGGAACAGAGCCCTTTATGAAGGAATTTGCAATGATCGGTCTGGATGCGGTAGTAGGAAGCGTCGGAAACGGAAGCACGCTGCGCCTGATTTCTGATATTGAGGGCGTAAAGTATACAGAGGGAAGATTTTTACCGTATTTCTTTCCGGATACCTTCCATGAGGGCGGCGACCCGGTAAAGGAAGCAAAGGAAAACTGGATCACGGCGCGTCGTGCGATCTTGAGAAAGCCCATCGACCGGATCGGGTATGGCGGTTATTTAAAGCTCACGCTGGATTTCCCGGAGTTTCTGGATTATGTGGAAAGCGTCTGCAACGAGTTTCGGGAGCTGTATGAGAATATTCGCCAGACGACGCCGTACTGCGTCAAAAAGGTTGCAGTGTTAAACAGCTGGGGAAAAATCAGGAGCTGGGGCTGTCATATGGTGCATCATGCACTGTATCAGAAGCAAAATTACAGCTATGCCGGTATTATTGAAGCGCTCAGCGGTGCACCCTTTGAGGTATCGTTCCTTTCGTTTGACGATATTTTAGCCGATCCGGGCCTGTTAAAGGAAATCGATGTCATCATCAATGTAGGTGACGGGGATACAGCGCATACCGGCGGAGCAGCGTGGGAAAATCCTGCGGTAGCGGCGGCAATCCGGAAGTTCGTATACGAGGGTGGAGGCTTTATCGGAGTCGGAGAACCCTCCGGACATGCCTATCAGGGACACTATCTGCAGCTCGCTGACCTGATGGGTGTGGAAAAAGAAACCGGATTTACCTTAAACTATGACAAGTACAACTGGGAAGAGCATCCGGAACATTTTATCCTGCAGGATATCACAAAGCCGGTGGATTTTGGCGAAGGCAAGAAAAACATGTATGCCTATGCCGACACTGAGATTCTGGTGCAGCGCGACCGGGAGGTGCAGATGGCTGTTAATGAGTTTGGAAAAGGGCGCAGCGTTTACATCAGCGGTCTGCCCTACAGCTTTGAAAACAGCCGGATTTTGTACCGCAGTATTCTGTGGAGTGCCCACGGTGAGGACATCCTGCATTGCTGGTACAGTGAAAACTTCAACGTAGAAGTGCATGCATATGTGGAAAACGGAAAATACTGTGTGGTCAACAATACTTACGAACCGCAGGAAACGACCGTATACTGCGGAGACGGCAGCAGCTTTTTCCTGAAGCTGGAAGCTAATGAGATCAAGTGGTATAGCATCTGAGGCTGCATGTAAAAGGTAAAATTCGTATCCAGGCAGGAGACTGAGTTTGGCTTCTGTCGGGGCGGTGCAAAACAGAAAAAAAGGAAAAATGGAAACCGGCAGGGCTGATTGGGCACCTGTCGGTTTTTTATTCATGACAATAGAATGCTCGCAGAGCGTGCATTCTATTGTTTCATGTTGTGTAAAAGATAAAAACGGTGCATAATCGTAAAGAGACGGGTTGGCGCAGATCTGGCGCAGACTCGTCGTCGGGAATCGTATTTTCGGCAGCGATTGCCGGAGTTTTGCGCAGCGCCGAAATCATATTTTTTGGCTGTACGGCAGCGGGAAATCAATTTTGGAACAGGAATTTTTGACATGACACAACAGGAAGCATATAAAATCCTTGGAATCACGGAGGAAGAAATCGAGGCGGCCGGGGCAGTGCCGGAAGGTACAGAAGCAGCAGGAGCGAGTACGGAAACGTCCCAAAGCTTTGACAATGCGTTTCAGAATTTTAACCGACAGGCAGTTGAGCGCCTGATCAAGAAAAAATATCGGCAAAGGATACTAAGCGCACATCCGGACGTCCAGCCGGAGGAAGAGACGGAATACAGTGCGCAGCTGTTAAATTATGCGTATGCGTATTTGAAAAAGAACGGCTGGTATGATGGATATGTGTCTAAAAAATCGTATCAGGTGAAATCCCGTGCGTCAAAAACACAGGTCTGGGATGCACCAGTCAACCTACGGGCGTGGCGCGAACGGGAAATTTATTCCTATGCGGAGGACAGTGAAGGCGATAAAATCGGGTATTTTAAAATCGCAGCAGGAAAATATATCTGGAAGACAGAAGAGGATTTTTCCCTGTTCCAGAAAAGCATTTTCGCCTGCGCATCGCAGATTTTGGAAGAAGTAGAGCGCAAAAAACAGATATATAAAAGTGAGCGGCTCCGCATACAGACACTGGCGGCGCTGGTTTATTTATTGGCACAGCAGTTTCTGAACAGCACGGCGCTGTTAAAAGAGCTTGGACAGGAGCAGAAAGCGGACGCAGAAGGCAACCGGATTTTTCTGATTCCGGCGATGCTGGAGCTGACCGGAAACATCCAGGCAGCCGAGGGCGAAGTGATCTCCCCGAAGCGCCTGACCAAACACCGCCTTTATGTAAAAAACAGCCAGGGCGAAGAACTGGGCTACCTTTCGTTTCGGGACGATTGCATGTACTATGTTGTCATCCCACTGATGGAACAACGCCGTGTAAAGGTTCGCATGAAAGCTGCTGAGGGCAAAAAGGCAGCCTGCCAGAAGCTGAATTTTTATGTAAAGCTTTTGGAAAAAGATACGGCAGGCATGCCGGAAAGCGTGAATCTGCAGATCGAACAGCTGCTAAACGACTATACGAGGTAGCGCGCAGCAAGAGAATGTCGCTTGCTCGAAACCGGAAAGCATAGTATGATGATATCAGGGATCCAAGTTCAGAAGCCGCCGTGCTTGCACGGGGCGGCTTCTGAATTTTAAATAGAAAAGGAGTATACGCATGTCAGAAAAAAAACTCAACGGAACTGTCATTGTAACCTACCGCTGTAACGCGAGATGTTCGATGTGCAGCCGTTATAAAAAACCTTCCAGACCGGATGAGGAAATTTCAATCGAAACGATAAAAAAGCTGCCGAAAATGTACTTTACCAACATCACCGGCGGGGAACCGTTTATCCGCACGGATTTAAAAGACATTGTCCGGGAATTATGTAAAAAGAGCGACCGTATTGTAATTTCCACGAACGGATTTTTTACGGATCGGATCGTTGATCTGTGCAAGGAATTTCCAGACATCGGCATCCGCATTTCGATCGAAGGGTTAGAGCAGACGAATAACGAAATCCGCGGTCTGCAGGACGGTTTTAATAAGGGATATACGACCCTGAAAACCCTGCGGGAAATGGGCATGAAGGATGTCGGCTTCGGTATGACGGTGCAGGATAAAAACGCACCGGACCTCGTTCCCCTTTACGAGCTTTCCAATGAGATGGGTATGGAGTTTGCAACGGCGAGCCTGCACAACAGCTTTTATTTCGTGGAAGCCAAAAATATCATTCATGACCGCCCGATGGTGGCTGAGAATTTTGAAAAGCTGGTCAACGAGCTGTTAAAATCCAACAGCCCGAAAAAGTGGTTCCGCGCGTATTTCAACCACGGTCTGATCAATTATATTTACGGACAGAAGCGCCTGCTGCCGTGTGATATGAGCTTCGATACGTTTTTCATCGATCCCTATGGAGATGTCATGCCCTGCAACGGTACAAAGGACAAAGAAGTGATGGGCAATTTAAACACCCAAAACTGGGATGAGCTGTGGAGTAGCCCGGAGGCGGAAGCCGTGCGCAAAAAGGTGCGCTGCTGTGACAGAAACTGCTGGATGATCGGTTCAGTTTCCCCGGCAATGCATAAATATATCTGGGTTCCGGCAGCATGGGTAATCTGGCACAAATTCAAAGCCCTCTTTATGAAAAAGCCTTACTCCATGTATGAAAATAAAATTGTCCGCGATTATCGGGATGGCAAGGTGACAAAGGAGCAGCTGGACCGCTGCAGCACCTGCGACCAAAATGCAAAGGTAAACGATGGCTTAAGCGCCGCATCCCGCGCACAGCTGGCGCATCAGACCGGAGAAGAAATCGTGGACGCAGATATCGCAAGACAGACTGTAGAGCAGAAAAAGTAACAATAGAATGCACGATCTGCGAGTATTCTATTGTCATGAATAAAATGCATGTTCTGCAGGTAGATCGAAAGGGGAGGTTTGTATGCTGACCAAAAAGAAAGAGCTGTATAACCGCAGAAGGCAGAGAAGTGAGATTGACCGGATTCTGCAGAAGCAGCGCGCCTTTTTTGCAGAAGGAAAGACCTATGAGATCCGTTTCAGAAAGGCTGCCCTGAAACGGCTCGAGGCTTCGATCCTGGCGCACGAAAAGGAAGTCTGTCAGGCGTTGACAGAAGATCTTGGGAAATCGGAAACGGAAGGCTATATGTGCGAGGTCGGGCTGACGCTTGCGGAAATCCGCGGGCTGTACCGGAATGTCAAAGCCTATAGCAAAACAAAACGTGTCCCGGTCAGCATGGCGAATTTTCCGGCAAAAGGATATCTGGTGCAGGAGCCATACGGCGTCACGCTTGTGATGTCCCCGTGGAATTATCCGTTTATGCTGGCGATGGAGCCGCTCGCCGGAGCAATTGCGGCGGGAAACTGCTGTGTGGTAAAGCCGTCCGCCTATGCACCTGCAACTTCGGCTGTCATTGCAGCGATTGTAAAAGAATGCTTCCCGGAAGGCTATGTTGCGGTGATCGAGGGCGGCAGGCAGGAAAACCAGGAGCTGCTGGAACAGCGGTTTGACTATATTTTCTTTACGGGAAGTGTCTCTGTCGGAAAGCTTGTTATGGAAAAGGCAGCAAAGCATCTGACACCGGTTTCCCTGGAGCTTGGGGGAAAAAGCCCGTGCATCGTTGACCATACGGCGAAGCTGTCGCTGGCAGCAAAACGGATTGTATTTGGAAAATTTTTAAACTGTGGGCAGACGTGTGTTGCACCGGATTATGTGCTGGTGGAGCGCCGGGTGAAGGACACATTTTTAAAATATCTGATCTACTGGACGAAAAAAATGTACGGCGAAAATGCGTTTGCAAATCCATCCTATGGACGAATCGTCAACCGGAAGCATTTTGACCGGATCAGCGGGCTGATAGAGGAGAACAAAGTCGTTTACGGCGGCAGGACAAAGGAAGAAACACTGCAGATCGAGCCGACGATCCTGTTTCCGGTTTCTGAAAAAGATGCCGTCATGCAGGAAGAAATTTTCGGACCTGTTTTACCGATCCTTGTCGTGGAAAATATGGACGAAGCGCAGCGCTTTGTGCAGAATCGGGAAAAACCGCTCGCCTGCTATATCTTCACTTTGAGCAGAAAGACGCGCAGAAAATTTGTCTGTTATACGTCCTTTGGCGGCGGTTGCGTCAATGACACCGTGATGCACCTGACAACGCCTAATCTGCCCTTTGGAGGCGTCGGAAACAGCGGCATGGGCGCTTACCACGGCAAAAGGAGCTTCGAAACCTTCAGCCATCAAAAGAGCATTCTGGACAAATCTCAAATCGTGGACATTCCCGTGCGCTATCAGCCCTACCGGATGTGGAAAAAGGCGGTCATCCGGCTGATTGGGACGAAGTGAGGACATTCAAATCCGAATCAAACAATAGAATGCACGCTCTGCGAGCATTCTATTGTCATGAATATCATTTTTATAAACACACTACCGGATTGCTTCCGATAGTGTGTTTTTTTCTCGTGCCGGATTCCCTATCATAAGCTGTCCTTTTTTTGCATAGGTTGTACCTGTAAACAGAAGTGTTCAGGGCAGAGTCGGAGGAAGCATGGTACAGAAACAGGAATTTTACCGGCAAACGATACAGGAGGCTGCAGCCAGCCTGCATACCGATCCAAAGCGGGGACTTTCTGCGCCGGAGGCGGAACGCAGGCTTTGGGAAAACGGAGAAAACCGACTGCCGGAGGCAGAAAAAAAGTCGGTGCTGCAAAGCTTTTTAGAGCAGTTAAGCGATCCGTTAATCTATGTGCTGCTCGCAGCAGCGCTTATTTCCATGTTGCTTGGAGAATACAGTGACGCAGGAATTATTGCATTCGTTGTTTGCTTGAATGCTGCGGTCGGCGTTTTGCAGGAGGGGAAAGCGCAGCGGGCACTGGATTCCTTAAAGCAGCTGATGCAGCCGCGTGCGGTCGTGATCCGGGACGGTTCAGAGCAGGAAATTCCGGCGGCAAAGCTTGTTGTGGGTGATCTGGTCTGCCTGCAGGCGGGGGCGATGGTTCCCGCGGATCTGCGGCTTGTGGAAGCGGAGAATTTACAGCTCCAGGAGGCGGCGCTGACGGGGGAAAATCTTCCGGTGCAAAAACAGACGGCGAGCCTTTCCGGAAAACAGGGCGGCAGGATCCCGCTGGGGGACCGGAACAATATGACGTTTTTATCGACGATGGTGAGCGCAGGGCGAGGGACGGGGATGGTCTGTGCGGTGGGTTTGCAGACCCAGATTGGAAAAATCGCGGCGTTGATGCACGAAAGCCGGGAGGAGACGACGCCGCTGCAAAAAAAGCTGGGAGAGCTTGGAAAATTCTTAAGCCTGGGCTCCCTTGGAATCTGCATCGTGTTGTTTTTGCTGGCGATTGTGCAGAAGCGTCCGGTGTTCGATATGCTTCTGACGGCGATTTCCCTTGCGGTGGCAGCTGTCCCGGAGGGATTGCCGGCGGTGGTCACTTTGTGTCTGGCGCTGAGCGTGACGCGGATGGCAAAGATCAATACGATCATCCGTCGTCTGCCGAGCGTGGAAACATTGGGCGCGGTTTCTGTCGTCTGCTCGGATAAAACCGGGACGCTGACGCAGAATAAAATGACGGTGGAAGCCTGTTTTGCAGACCAGAAGCTGTTGCCTGCAGAGCGGATGAACGGAAAAAGAAACAGGGATCTGTTTCTGGCGATGCTTCTCTGCAACGATGCACAGATTGAAAAAAGCAGGGTAGGAGATCCGACGGAGCTCGCGCTGTTGGATTTCGGGGCGAGATATGGATTTGAAAAAAACGAACTGGGAACTTCTTTTGAACGGAAAAAAGAGAATGCCTTTGATTCTGACCGGAAAATGATGTCCGTGCTCTGCCGGGAACAGGGAAAGCTGACATGGTATGTTAAAGGAGCGGCGGATCGGATCTTAAAGCGCTGCAGTCAGGTGATGGTGTGGGGACAGCCTGTGCCGATGACGCAGGCGCACCGGCAGCAGATTTTGGCAGGAGTGGAAAAGATGGCGGCAGAAGAGCTGCGGACGCTGGCGTTTGCCTGCAGACCGTATCAGGAAGGAGAACCGGAAAACATGGCGGAGACGAACCTGATTTTTCTGGGAATAACCGGTATGCGGGATCCGATCCGTCCGGAGGCAATCCGTGCGGTGGCGGATTTTCAGAAGGCGGGCGTCAGCACGGTTATGATCACAGGAGACCATGTAGCGACAGCGTTTGCGGTCGGGAAAAAACTCGGAATCGTATCAAAACAAAGCCAGTGCATGACGGGAGAGGTATTGTCCGGATTGTCGGAGGATGATCTTGCAGGACATCTGGATGAGATCCGGGTGTTTGCGAGGGTTTCCCCGAAAGATAAGGTGAAAATTGTGCGGGCGTTCCAGAAACGGGGACAGATCGTGGCGATGACAGGGGACGGTGTCAACGATGCGCCGTCGTTAAAGGCAGCGGATGTTGGAATTGCGATGGGAAAGGGCGGAACGGATGTGGCGCGGCAGGCGTCCGATATGATTTTGACAGACGACAACTTTGCGACGATTCGCAGGGCGATGGAGGAGGGCAGGGGCGTCTATGAAAATATCCGAAAATCAGTGCTGTTTCTATTGTCCTCCAACCTGGGGGAAATTCTGACGATGTTTGCAGCAGTGCTGATGGGACTTCCCTCGCCGCTGCAATCCGCACATATTTTGTGGATCAACCTGATTACGGACTCGCTCCCGGCACTGGCGCTCGGTGTTGATAAAAACGATGGAAAAAAGTTGATGGGCAGACCGCCCCGAACAGCGTCGGAAAGCCTTTTAGCAAACGGTGGACTTTCGGTAATCTGTTTTTACGGTGCACTGATTGCCGGCATCAGCCTGACGGCGTTTTTTACCGTCCCGTATGTGCTGATGGAACAGGAGGAAGCAGATTTTTCGATTGCGGTGCTGGCTGCGTTTCTGGAACAGAAAAAGGTGTTAAAACGGGCGCAGACCTATGCCTTTACCGTGCTCGGCATGTCGCAGCTGTTTCACGCGGTCGGAATGCGGGATGTGAGGCAGAGCATTTTTTCACGCAGGCTGTTTGAAAACCGGCTGATGCTGGTTGCCGGTGGGATTGGATTTTTGCTGCAGGCAGCGGTGACAGAGCTGCCGTTTCTGACCGGGGTGTTCTCAACGGGCAGACTTTCTGTAGGGGAATGGCTGTATCTGGCGGGGCTTTCCTGTTTTCCGCTGCTGGCCCATGAGCTGTTTGTCCTTTTGGAAAAGAACGGTACTCAGAAACCGATGGAAAAATTTGGGAGGGATGCGTATGAATCAGACAGAGATCAGGAAAGAGCCGCGTGACTGTTTTGCAGTGCTGCAGCTGTTCCCGGAGCCATACCGGCAGAAGGTCCGCATGGCACTGGAGAGCGCCGGAGGCAGGGGTGTGCCGGACAGGCAACCGCTCAGTATCGGCGGCGCGTCACACAGCCGCCAGCGCTACACCTGTGGCCTGCAGGAAATCCGCTTCCGCATCGGACGTCCGGTTTTGTTTTACATAGACGGCGAGGAATGGTTCGCAACGGAGGACGGCAGTTTGCAAAAGACACTGCAGCCTACGCTGCAGTGGATCGCCAGCCGGAAGGAGATTTTGCAGATCATTCAGCACATCTGCCGGTATTCCATGTATGCGTATGAAGAGGAACTGGGAAAGGGGTTTATCAGTACGGCGTTTGGCTGCCGGGTCGGCGTCGCCGGGGAGGTCTTAATGGGAACGGACGGCAGCGTCAAAAATATCCGCTGCATTTCCAGTCTGAACATCCGCGTCGCCCATGAAGCGAAAGGAATCGCGGGCGTGGTGCTGCCCTATTTATATGAAGAAAAAAAGCTATGCAGTACGTTGTTGATTTCTCCTCCGGGCTGTGGAAAAACGACGCTTCTTCGGGACATCATCCGGATGGTTTCCGATGGAAACAGGCTGGCTGGTGGAATGACAGTCGGCGTTGTGGATGAGCGGTCGGAGCTTGCAGGCTGCTGTGATGGGATTGCGGTCAATGATCTTGGAATGCGGACAGACATTTTAGACGGGTGTCTAAAAGCTGCCGGAATGCTGATGCTGCTGCGTTCCATGGCGCCGGATGTTGTGGCAGTGGATGAGCTGGGAGACCGGGAGGATACCACTGCGCTGGAGCAGGTGCTCAAATGCGGATGCAGCGTGCTCGCTACGGTTCATGGAGGTTCGTATGAAGAGCTGAGCCGGAAACGGTTTTTACAGCCGCTTTTGCAGGCTGGCGCGTTTCAACGGTATCTGGTGTTAAAACACTGCGACGGCACCTTTTTCGTCGAGCAGGTACGGGACGGAGACGGACAGCTGCTGGCGTCCGGTCTGGCATGCTGCGCCTGATCGGCATCTGCCTGACGCTTGCCGGGAGCTTCGGGAGCGGGCTCGCCTTTTGCCGGGAAAAAAGCAGACATGCCGGAACGCTTTTTTTGCTGGCGGAGCTGTTTTTGCGGATGGCGGAGGAAATTGGCTACAGCGCAGAGCGCCTGCCGGACGTATTTTCCCAAATGTCAGTCTGGCTGGCAAAGGACGCAGAAAACGATAGTTTCAGAAAAGAAGAAGCGTCAGCGCTTGCAGAGGCACTCCTTCACTGTGCAGACCGCCTGGAGCAGGAGCGCAGCGAGCCACTGGAAGTAGTGTGGAACGCAGAACTCGGTGCATGGGCAGCTCAGACAGTGCTCTCGAGGGAAGAAGCCAAAAAGCTGCTTTCCTTTGCAAAGGAGCAGGGCTTTCCAGACCGGGAACGACAAAGACAGTGGATGCTCAGGCTGTCCGGCGAATTCAAAAGCCGGGCGGAATCTGTTTTTGAAAAGGCAGCGTCAGAAAAAAGGATGGTGTTGTCTGTCAGCCTGGCAGCTGGAGCGCTCGTGGTTGTGCTTTTTTGGTAAAAACAGATCATCTGAAAGAAGGGGTGCAGGGATTAGATGGAAGTTGGACTGATCTTTAAAATAGCGGCGGTGGGGATTTTAGTGACAATTTTAAGCCAGGTGCTCAAGCACAGCGGCCGGGAAGAACACGCATTTTTGCTCTCCCTGGCGGCGCTGATTCTGGTGCTAAGCTGGATTGTACCCTATATTTTCGATCTGTTTTCGACGATTCAGACGTTATTTTCCTTATGAATTTCTGAAAGAAAGGGAGGGATGCAGATGGAGCTGGTGAAAGTGTGCGCGTTCGCTCTGATGGGAGTGCTTCTTGCACTGCAGTTTAAAGGTGGAAAACAGGAATATGGCATCTATCTGGGCGCAGCATTGGCGGTTGTGGTATTTTCCTGCACCCTTTCCTATATGGGACAGGCAAAAAAACAGCTAATGGGATTATGGCAGCAGCTTTCCGGCGGGCAAAGTTATCTGACACTTCTGTTTAAGGTGGTCGGAATTACGTGGATCAGCGAGCTGGTTTCCGGAATCTGTAAAGACAGCGGTTACAGTGCGGTTGCATCCCAGGTGGAGCTGTTTGGAAAAATCGCTATTCTGTTTGCCGGAATGCCGATTTTCCTTGCACTGGCGGAAACGATTGCAGGATTTGCAGGAGGGTAAGGGGTGGAACCTGGGAATACAGAGCATTATCTGGAACAGTTGAATCTCACAGAGCTGATGGAGCAGTTAAACCGGTGCTTTTCTTCTGCGTTTTTGGCAGATTTTAGTCTGGAGCAGCTTTTTTCAGATATTCTGGCCGGAAATGGAAAGGAGGCACTGCAGCTTTTGGGGCGGCAGATCGCAGGCAGCGTGGGACAGGAGTTTTCCGGGATGCGGCAGATTTTATCGGTTTTATTGTTGCTCGGCATCCTGTCGGTGCTGGTCTCCTGCCTGATGGGAAGCTTTGAAAATCAGCAGGTGGCGCAGATCGCCCATGATATGTTTTTTTTGTTGGTGTTGACCGTACTGTTAAAGGTATTTTCGGCGGTGTACCGGATTACCGGCAGCACGCTGGAAACGCTGAAGCAGTTTTCGCACCTGACCCTGCCGGCGCTTTGTCTTTCGTTGGGACCTGCAGCGGGCAGTGTGACGGCGGCAGGGTATTATGAGCTTACGCTGGGGTTCATTTTTCTGATAGAACGGTTCCTTACTGGGTTTTGCCTGCTGCTGCTTCCCTTCTGGATGCTGCTGGTCGTGCTGTCCGGCGTATGGGAGGAGGGGCGACTGAGTGCGATGATGGAGCTGGTGGAAAAATCCTTGTCCTGGATTTTGAAGTTTTGCCTCGGAACGGTGACCGGTCTTGGCGTGCTGCAATCGATGGTGGCACCAGCGCTGGATGCCTGGAAGCGGACGGCTGCGCAAAAGGCGATTGCTGCAATTCCAGGTCTTGGTGATCTGGCAGAAGGAACGGCGCAGGTGCTTTTAGGTTCTGCGGTTCTGGTTAAAAACAGCCTCGGCATGTTCGTCGGAATTTTGCTCGCTGTCCTGCTCGTCGTCCCGCTTTTGAAAATCGCGGCATACGGTGTGGTGCTAAAGCTCGCCGGGGCGTTTGTCGGACTTGTGGCGGATAAACGTCTGACCGCCTGTATGACAAAAACGGCGGATGTGGTGTTTTCTTCGCTGAAGCTGGCGGGCACCGGCGCAGCATGCTTCTGGATACTGGCGGCGATTGTGAGCTGCCTTGCAGGAAGGCTATAGAAAGGAAGAGCATGGAAAATCTGCTGCAGGTATTAAAAGAGGCAACCCTGTTTATTCTGACGACACAGTTGTTTCGTCATCTGCTTCCCGGCAAAAAATATCTTCCATATGAAAATGTGATTTTATCGATGGCAGTGCTTTCGATGCTGATTGTGCCGATCCTGTCCGTCGCAGACGCAGACTTTCCGGGAGAATTCGGGGAGAGGGTTGCTTTGCTGGAGACGGAAAATGAGATGTTTTCGCAGCATCTGGAGAAGCTGGAGGAACAGGAAACGGGATTGTTTCGTAATAATATGGCAGATTCGATCGAGGTGCGTGTGCAAAAGGAGGCGGAGGCGGCAGGCGTCAGAGTAAAAGGAGTGCGGCTGCTGGAGGATGGGACGGTTTTTATCAGCGTTTCCGGGCAAAAGCACGCAGAAGGGGCAGGGCAGGCGGTGGGTGCGCCCGGTCAGAGCAGTGAAGCAGGGGCAGGGCAGGACTCCGGCATATCGGTCGAGCCGGTCAGACCGGTCGGAAGCACCAAAGCCCGGCAGGAACAGTTTGTCCTGGCGGATGGGGAAGCTTTAAAAGGCACTGCGCGGGAGGATTTAAAGGAGCGGTTTGCCGCTGTGATTGGAATCGGTCAGACCCAGCTGGAGGTGGTAGAAGTTGAATAGGCTGTTTTCCTGGTGTCGAAAAAAGATGACAAAAGAAAATATGATCGTGCTGGCGCTGTCAGGCGTTCTTTTGATGGTGGTCGCGATTCCGACCGGAAAAGAAAAAAATAAGACTGACGAAAGCAAGTCCGTTCAATTGGACACCCAGACGGTTACAATGGATTCAGAAAGCAACAGTGCACAACAGGAAGCGATGGAAGAAAAGCTCGCTCAGTTTTTATCCCGGATGGAGGGTGCAGGCAAGGTGGAGGTACTGATCACCTACGCTTCCACAGAAGAACAGGTCATAGAAAAGGAGACGCCGTCTGTCACGAATTCGCAGACGAGTGAGAACGACGCAGGCGGCACGAGCCGGGTGATTTCCGAGTCCTCGCGTCAGGAAAACACGGTCTATCAGACCGGCAGGGACGGCAGTAAAACACCGTATGTGACCCATACGCTTTCCGCAAAGGTGGAGGGCGTGACGGTGCTTGCACAGGGTGGGGATTCCCCCGTTTTGAAGAAGAACATTACCGAAGTCATTGAGGCATTATTTGATATAGAGCCTCATAAAATAAAAGTAGCAAAGATGGCGGACACCCGGTAAGCCTGCTGTAATGCATACCGGAGGCGTGCCGGATCAAAACAAAGAGCAATGCGGAAGGGAGCAGAAATTGAAAAACATGTTCAAACGCAATCAGGTCATGATTACAGCGCTTGCTATTATGATAGCGGTGGCTGGGTATCTGAATTTTGCAGGGACAAAGGTTGGAGAAGAAGAGCTGGCGGACGTCGGGGCGTCTGCCGGGCGGGAATCGGACATGGAAGCATTGTTGGAGCTTTCGGATGAAGATGGAAAAGGGGACATCGCAAGCCTGGATTCGGATACGGAGGATGTGGCGGCGGAGAATTTTCTGAATGAAAATATGCAGACGATCAGCGATCAGGATGTTGCAGCACTGACGGATGACGCGGCAGATTCTGCGGAAGAGGCGCTGGATGCCGAGGGTCCTCGTGATGCCGAGGTGCAGGAGGGAGAGATCCCGGGCGAAGCGGTCTATACCAACTCCGGTTCTGTCAGCAGCCTTTCCGGGGCGCGGCTTTTAAAAGAACAGACGCGTGCCAAAAATAAAGAGACGCTTTTAGAGATCATCAATAACGCCAACATCGCAGAGAATCAGAAGCAGGAAGCGGTCGATGAGATGATCGCGCTGACTGATCTGACAGAGCGGGAGACGGCGGCAGAAATTTTGCTGGAGACAAGGGGCTATGCGGACGCTGTCGTGACGATCACGGATGAATCGGCAGATGTTGTGGTCGGCATGTCCGTGCTGTCGGACGCGCAGTGTGCGCAGATCGAGGACATCGTGGCGCGCAAAACCGGAATCGCCGCGCAGAATATCGTCATCAATCCACTCTCCCGGTAGGAGAGGCGCCAAGCGCGTTGCCCCAGGCAGAAAAAGCAGCGTTGTTACGGCTGTTTCGAATCCCCAAAAGAAATGCGTGCCAAACAGAAGAAAATATGATACACTGATTCTAATTGTGCAGATATGCGGCTGCCTGCATGGAAGAATGGAGGCGGCTGGTTTGGATTATGAAGACAGGAGGCATCCGGCAGACGGTCCGGATGTTTCCTGATAGAAAGACGAGGAGAAATACGTTGGGCAATCTGAAAGAAGAAATCAACAGAAGAAGAACATTTGCAATTATCTCTCACCCGGATGCCGGAAAGACTACTTTGACAGAGAAATTCCTGCTGTACGGCGGAGCGATCAACCTGGCGGGTTCCGTGAAAGGTAAGGCGACAGCCAGACACGCAGTTTCCGACTGGATGGAGATCGAAAAGCAGAGAGGTATTTCCGTAACCTCTTCCGTCCTGCAGTTTGAATACGATGGCTTTTGTATCAACATTCTGGATACGCCGGGACACCAGGACTTTTCAGAGGACACATACCGTACCCTGATGGCGGCGGATTCTGCAGTCATGGTTATCGACGCGAGCAAGGGCGTAGAGGCGCAGACCCGAAAGCTGTTCAAGGTCTGTGTTATGCGCAAGATCCCGATTTTTACCTTTATCAATAAGATGGACCGCGACGCGAACGATACGTTTGACCTGTTGGACGATATCGAAAAGGAGCTGGGCATCGCAACCTGTCCGATGAACTGGCCGATCGGTTCCGGTAAGAGCTTTAAGGGAGTCTACGACAGAGAAAAGCGCTGTGTGATCACCTATTCTGATACCGAAAAGGGAACCAAGGAAGGCGAAGCAACCGAGATTCCGCTTAGCGAGCTGGACAAGCTGACCGGCTTTGTCGGCGAGAACTTAAAGGAAAAGCTTCTGGAAGAAATCGAGCTTTTGGACGGTGCGAGTGCAGAATTTGATCTGGGGCAGGTACAGGCAGGCGAACTGACCCCTGTATTTTTCGGTTCCGCGCTGACCAACTTCGGCGTGGAGGACTTTTTACAGCACTTTTTACAGATGACGACGACGCCTCTGCCGCGCCGCGCGGACATCGGACTGATTGACCCTGTAGAGCATGACTTCAGCGCGTTCGTGTTCAAGATTCAGGCGAACATGAACAAAGCGCACCGTGACAGAATCGCATTTATGAGAATCTGTTCCGGCAAATTTGAGGCGGATATGGACGTCAAGCATGTCCAGAGCCAGAGAGTTATGAGACTTTCCCAGCCGCAGCAGATCATGGCAAACGACCGAAAAATCCTGTCGGAAGCCTATGCCGGAGATATCATCGGCGTATTTGATCCGGGTATTTTCTCTATCGGCGATACGCTCTGTATGCCGAAAGAGCAGTTCGCATATGAAGGGATCCCGACCTTCGCGCCGGAGCATTTTGCAAGAGTACGACAGGTCGATACCATGAAGCGGAAGCAGTTCGTCAAGGGCATTACACAGATCGCGCAGGAGGGCGCAATCCAGATCTTCCAGGAGTTCAATACCGGTATGGAAGAGATCATCGTCGGCGTTGTCGGCGTCCTGCAGTTTGATGTTTTAAAATTCCGTCTGGAAAGCGAATATAATGTTGAAATCCGTCTTGAGCCGCTTCCTTATGAGCATATCCGCTGGATTGCAAATAAAGAAGAGGTTGATTTGACGAAGTTAGTCGGCACCTCCGATATGAAGAAGATCAAGGATATGAAGGGCAATCCGCTGCTCCTGTTTGTCAATTCCTGGAGCGTCGGCATGGTGCTTGACAGAAATAAGGGACTGGAACTTTCCGAATTCGGGAAAAACTAAACAGACCGGGAGATGCCTATGGAAAAAATCCTTGCAGGCGGAGCAAATACGGATGGAAAAGAAATCGCTGCCTTTGAACAGAAAGCTTCTTTTAAAATTCGCGTTGTACGAAACGCCTACAGGTTCTGCAGTGTCATATTCACAGCTCTGCTGCTGTGCCTTGCAGGCTGCGACAACGAATGGGATGCGTCCAAAGACTTGACGATTGGACAAGACTGGCTTGAGGAAGCAGAAACGGATACGGCAGATCGACTGGAATCAGACCTGTTCCGGGAAGACGAAGGCAGCGAACCGCAGTCCGGCTGGACGAACACTGCCGACGGCGCTCCGTTTGGCGAAAAGGACCTGTCGGCACAGTCCGATACAGCCTTTTCCTACGGGTATTCGCAGCTGTCCGGAGACGAAGAACAGCTGTACCGGGAGATTTTAAACAGCCTTATAAGCTATCAGGAAGAAACGGAACTTTCTGTAAAAGATCCGGAAATGGTAGAGCATGTGTTCCAGTATGTGATGGCGGATCACCCGGAAATTTTTTATGCGGACGGCTATGAGGTGACGACTTATCGGCTTGGAACAGAACTTCGCAGGATCACGTTTACCGGAACCTGGACGCTGGAATCAGACGAAATTCTTTCGCGCCGG
>OLQW01000479.1_pt1 | contig 23101 bp, 23 predicted proteins | sample 1672901 | NCBI WGS metagenome assembly OLQW01 (sample SAMEA3136735, study PRJEB25190) | human gut metagenome | reverse complement strand
ATCCAGCTGAGCTATGACGACACATGCCGCAAACCCTTGATTTTACTGGGTTTCTGGGATTTTTCCCTTCGGCCATATATAAGATTATCAACTCATTTTCGAATTGTCAATCTACAGATTTTTTCGATTTGGTAACATTAGAACGTTCCCTAATTTGGGGAATGCCTCGGCTTTCCCTTAGGAGGGATCCGTTATATCCGTTTAACTAAAGGAACATACTGTATTTTCGTCTCAAAGTACCTCGGAAACAACTTTTATTCTATCATAAAATCAAGCGATTCTCAATAGCAAAATTCATAGCATTTTACGATAGCATTTTCATGCACATTTTCATGTGCTTTCAGATGATAAATTCACCCTTTTATGTCACAAAATATGAGAAATACATTGAAATAATTCTGCTTTCCAGAAGTGTATTTATAATTTAATATTTATTATACTTGAATAAATCCGAAACAGCAAGAAACATGAAAAATGTAAGTATTCAAAAAGAAAATCTGAAAAAGAACTTATGAGGAGAAAAAAGAATGAAGAACAAAAGTAGAAAAAAGAAAGGTGCTGTTCCCAAGATCAATCCTTTGAAAGTACTCACTTCCATTCCAGGATTGATAAAAGGAGTTATAGGAATTATAGTGATCGTTCTGATCGTATTTGTTATAAAAAAAGGATTTTTTGATTCAAAAGAAGGAGAGGTAACAACGATCAGTCAGTCATCGATTGAAAAAATTTTAGATATCAGTGAACTGTCTACACTTGAGTATACGTATAATGCGGTAGCAGCCGGTTATGATGAAGACGGAAAGACGCTTCTTTATCATGTGGCATATGAGGGAACTGTGAGTGCGGGAATTGATTTTGATAAACTGAAAGTGAAAGTGAATCCGGATAAAAAGGAAATAAGGATTACTGTTCCAGAGGCAAAAATTCTGGACTGTAGTGTCAATGAAGGGTCATTGAAATATATTTTCGAGAAAGATGAATATAATACTGCAACAATTTCTGCTGATGCGTACAAAGTCAGCAAAGAAGATCTGAAAAAGAAAGCAAATGAAGAAACCCGGATTACGGAGCTTGCAAAAGAAAATGCGATTTCTGCAATTTCCGGTCTGATTGAACCATGGGTTGATCAGGTGGATGATGAATATACAGTTATAATTAAGTGAGGTGGATACAAATGAAAAAGAAGATCATAACCCTTTCCCTGATCGGAATCCTGCTGATCAGTCTGTTAAGTGGATGCGGAAAATCAGAAGACAAAGAGGCAGCAAAAAGTACAGAGCCGGATATTATGCAGGTCCGTTCCATCTGTAAACTTGCAACAGTAGAATGTTATTATCATAATGTGGCAAAATCCGAAAAGCCGGCAGGTACGGGAATCTGGCATTTTGGGGAAAAGGACCGGCAATTCTGGATTGAATATACCGGAACGGTGAAACTTGGCATTGATATGTCGAAAGTGCAGATGAAAGTAAATGGAACCGATGTAACGGTCACAATTCCTGAAGCTGAAGTACAACAGGTAAATGTAGATGATGATTCGTATAATTCTGACTCCTATATTTTCAGTGAAGACGGGATTAATAAAAATGAAATTACTGCGGAAGATGCAACCGGTGCGGTAGAAAATGCAAGAAATGAAATGATAAAAACAGCAGAAGAGAATACAGCACTTCTTGTAAATGCACAGGAGCGGGCAAAAAAGATGATTGAGAATTATATCATGCAGCTTGGAGAAACGACGGGAACAGAATATCAGATCACATGGAAATATGAATGAGAATCTGAAAAAACAGTCAGTAAAAAATAGAAAATATGAAAATAAAAAGGTGGCGGAGATCAGCGGAGATTTCCGTCACCTTTTTGCATAAGTTGATGTCGGGGTCAAAAGCCCCCGACTTTGATGCCTACGGATTGCTCCGTGCTACGCACTCCCACAATCCTACCCAATATTCACATAAAACTATTTTGACGTTGCGTTAAAATCATCATAAAAAAGAGAAATAGAGTAGAGTAATTCAGCGAATCGGAGGTTTATTGATAGAAAAAAATTAATTATACTGGATTTATGCAAAAAAGTGATGGGGAGTTTATGCCACAGCTTATCAGATAAAATGGACTTTAGAAACCATTTAAAAAGCAGTTTGGAAAATATTAAGGAATGAGAAAATTAAAAAAGAACAAGAGGAGGATTTGTATGAATTATTTAGTAATAGACTTAGAGATGTGTAAAGTACCAAAGGATTATAGAAATAAGAATTATAAATACGCCAGTGAAATTATTCAGATTGGAGCGGTTCTCCTTGATGAACGATACAGAAGACGGGATGAGATCTGCTTATATGTTCATCCTGAACATGGAGTGATTGATAACTTTATCGCAAATATGACTGGAATCAAGAATCGGCAGATCAAGAATGCACCGAAATTAAGAGAGCGTCTTTTAGAATTGACAGAGTGGATTGGAGATAGAGAGTATCAGGTGTTTGCATGGAGCAACAGTGATTTTTCACAGTTGTCACATGAGGTCAGATCTAAGAAACTGCAGGATGAAAAAATCCAAAGCTTTATGGCCCCGGAAAGATGGATCGATTATCAGGAAGTTTTTGGAAAGAAATACAGTTTTGAAAAAGCAGTCAGTCTTCAGGAGGCTTTGATGCTCTGTGATCTTACGCAGGACGGAAGGATGCATGACGGACTGGATGATGCACTGAATACTGCTAAGCTGATCCGGAAGTTGGAACTGAATCCGGAGTATCAGTTGATTTGCCGGCAGACGCTGACGGAGGAAGAATCTGATCCGCTGAATATATGTCTGGGAGATTTATTTGCAGGATTGCATATTGAGTGTGCCTGAGAGGGGGCTGAAGAGCAGCAGGAAAGAGCAGTTTCAGGCACGGATTCAGGTGTCAGAAATTCTCTGAATGATAAAAAACATCGTAGATAAAAAACATCGTAGTCAGAAAGAGTTGAAAAAGTAAGAGCCGAGATTTATAATAAAGAAGATTATCGGAGGAACTCTTTTATGATAAATATAAAAAGATATGGCACGCTCTGTCTGTCCGCAATACTGGCAGCAGCGTTTGTTCTGACCCCGGCAGTAAAGATATTTGCTGAGGAGGGGGATACAGCGGCGGATCGTGAAATCCAGCGGCAGACTTGCTATGCAGAGCCGACGGATTCAAATGGACTGACGAACTGGCCGCAGGGACCGGCAGTTTATGCTGATTCAGCGATTGTGATGGATATGAACAGTGGAGCGATCCTATATGGAAAGCAGATCGATAAGCAGCATTATCCGGCAAGTATTACAAAGCTTCTGACTACACTTGTTGCACTGGATCATGCGAAACTGACAGATAAAGTAGAATTTTCACAGGACAGTATTTCTTTCCTGCAGTACGGAGATGCTCATATTGGGATGCGTGCAGGAGAGGAATTGACGCTGGAAGATTCTTTATATGCCGTGTTGCTTGCATCTGCCAATGAAGTGTCGTATGCAGTTGCAGAGAGCGTTGGAAAGCAGATGGGCGGAGACTACAATACCTTTATAGAGGCGATGAATGAAGAGTCAGATGCACTGGGATGTACCGGCTCACACTGGACGAATGCAAATGGACTTCATGATGAGCAACATTATACGACAGCTCATGATATGGCTCTGATTGGGGCAGCAGTATATCAGAAAGAAGCATTTCGGACGATCGCACAGTCACTGACACATCAGATTCCACCGACCAATCTGGTAAATGAGGTGAGAACGGTCAATCAGAAGCATAAGATGCTCTGGCCACAGAATGCAAATTATTATGAGTATTGCAAAGGTGGAAAGACCGGTTATACAGATCAGGCAAGAACGACCCTGGTGACGATGGCAGATAACGGAGAGCTGCAGTTGGTTGCAGTGGTGCTATATGATTTCGGGTCAGATGCGTATACGGATACCAGAGCCATCTTTGATTATGGATTTAATAATTTCTCGAAAGTGATGCTGAAAGATCTGGAAAAAGCAGACGGAGTACGGTCATATAAAGATGAGGAAAATGCTTATGTAGTACTGCCCCCCAACGTGAAGTTTTCAGATCTGAAAGCGGAAGTTAAAGCAAAGGATGGTTCCGTCAATGAGGGAACCGTTACATATACCTATGAAGGACAGATCGTAGGGAAGGCAGATGTAACGCTGGATAATAAAAAGTCGGTAGAGAAACCGACAATAACAAAAGGAACAGAAAAGACTGGCACAACGACAGACAGGAAGGAGAAAGAGAGCAGGCCGGTGGTGCTTATCGCTGTGGTCGCAGTGGTTTTGGTACTTGTGACGGGAGCGGTTGCATGGATAAAATATAAGCAGGCAAAAAGCAGACGGCACAGGCGGAAAAGACATCGCAGAAAGACATCGCAGAAAAAGAAAAAACCTTGACTAGCAGGCAGAATCTCTTTATAATAATTCTGTATGGAAGACTACAGGTTAAAGCGATGACGGAGAGAGTAGGATTTATCTGAACATCCCAGCGAGCCGGGGAAGGTGTAAGCCCGGTATCAGTAAGAGATTTCTGAAGATCACTCCAGAGCAGCAACCCCTGAAACGGAAGCATTTAACAGGCATACCGGTGATTCCGGTGAGACAGATTTCGAGGAGTAAGGGTTGACGTGAGTTCTGCGTTAAAGAATACCATATGCGGATCGGGAAGATCCAAGTATGCTGTAACAGGTGGTACAACGAAAGGAATTTCAGACCTTCGTCCTATTACGGACGGAGGTCTTTCTTTATTTTAGAAGATTCCTTTTCCAAAATATATTTTAAGAAAGGATCAAAGCTATGTATAAGAAAGTTTCAACAGACATGAATTTTGTTGAGCGTGAAAAAGAAGTTGAAAAATTCTGGGATGACGAAAATATCTTCCAGAAGAGTATGGATGAAAAAGAAGGATGCCCGGATTATATTTTCTATGACGGACCTCCGACAGCCAATGGCAAGCCGCATATCGGACACGTTCTGACCCGTGTTATCAAGGATATGATTCCGAGATACCGCACAATGAAAGGTTATATGGTTCCGAGAAAGGCAGGATGGGATACGCATGGTCTTCCGGTAGAGCTGGAAGTTGAGAAGATGCTCGGACTGGACGGAAAGGATCAGATCGAGAAATACGGTCTTGAACCATTCATCAAGAAATGTAAAGAAAGTGTATGGAAATACAAAGGAATGTGGGAAGACTTCTCCGGCACAGTTGGATTCTGGGCTGATATGGAGCATCCATATGTAACGTATGACAACAATTTCATCGAGTCTGAGTGGTGGGCTTTGAAGAAAATTTGGGATAAAGGACTCCTTTACAAAGGATTCAAGATTGTTCCTTACTGCCCTCGTTGTGGAACACCTCTTTCTGCACAGGAAGTTGCACAGGGATATAAGGATGTCAAGGAGCGTTCTGCAATCGTCCGCTTTAAAGTCAAAGATGAGGATGCGTATATTCTTGCATGGACAACAACACCATGGACACTTCCATCCAACCTTGCACTCTGCGTAAATCCAAAAGAGGATTATGCAAAGGTAAAGGCAGCAGACGGAAGAGTTTATTATATGGCATGTGCATTGCTTGATACCGTTCTTGGAAGACTTGCAGAAGAAGGAAAAGACGCTTACGAAGTACTTGCAACGTATAAGGGAACAGAACTGGAGGGCAAAGAATACGAGCCACTGTACCAGTGTGCGGCAGATGAGGCTGCAAAGCAGCGTAAGAAAGCATTTTACGTTGTATGTGATGAGTATGTAACTCTGACAGATGGTACCGGAGTTGTTCATATCGCACCGGCATTTGGTGAAGACGATGCCAACGTAGGAAGAAAGTATGATCTTCCATTTGTACAGCTTGTAGATGAAAAGGGTAACATGGCAGAGTCTACACCGTTTGCAGGACTGTTCGTAAAGAAAGCAGACCCGGAAGTATTAAAAGATCTGGATGCAAGGGGACTTCTCTACGATGCACCGAAGTTTGAGCATAGCTATCCTCACTGCTGGAGATGTGATACTCCGCTGATTTATTATGCACGTGAGTCCTGGTTCATCAAGATGACAGCAGTTCGTGATGACCTGATTGCAAATAATAATACAATTAACTGGATTCCGGAGAGTATCGGTAAGGGACGTTTCGGTGACTGGATTGAGAACGTTCAGGACTGGGGAATCAGTCGTAACCGTTACTGGGGAACTCCGCTGAATATCTGGCAGTGTGAGTGTGGATGTATGCATTCTGTCGGAAGTATTGAAGAACTGAAATCTATGTCCGATAACTGCCCGGATGATATTGAGCTGCACCGCCCATACATTGACGCAGTAACAATCAACTGCCCGGATTGTGGTAAAGAAATGCACAGAGTGCCGGAAGTTATCGACTGCTGGTTTGACAGTGGATCTATGCCGTTTGCACAGCACCATTATCCGTTTGAAAATCAGGAGCTGTTCGAGAAGCAGTTCCCGGCAGACTTTATTTCCGAGGCTGTTGACCAGACAAGAGGATGGTTCTACTCCCTGCTTGCCATCTCAACGCTGCTGTTCAATAAAGCACCGTATAAGAACGTTATCGTGCTTGGACACGTACAGGATGAGAATGGACAGAAGATGAGTAAGTCCAAAGGAAATGCGGTTGATCCGTTTGATGCACTGGAGAAATACGGAGCAGATGCGATCCGCTGGTACTTCTACATCAACAGTGCACCGTGGCTGCCGAACCGTTTCCACGGAAAAGCAGTACAGGAAGGACAGCGTAAGTTCATGGGAACTCTGTGGAATACTTATGCATTCTTTGTACTGTATGCAAATATCGACAATTTTGATGCTACAAAGTATACACTGGAATATGATAAACTTCCGGTTATGGATAAATGGATTCTTTCCAAGATGAATACCATGGTAAAAGATGTGGACAACAACCTTGGTAATTACAGAATCCCGGAGGCAGCACGTGTGCTTCAGGATTTCGTAGATGATTTAAGTAACTGGTATGTAAGAAGAAGCCGCGAGCGTTTCTGGGCAAAGGGAATGGAGCAGGATAAGATCAATGCTTACATGACTCTGTATACAGCCCTTGTTACGGTATCAAAGGCAGCAGCTCCGATGATTCCGTTCATGACAGAGCAGATCTATCAGAACCTGGTTCGCAGCATTGACAAGGATGCTCCGGAGAGTATCCACCTGTGTAGTTTTCCGGAAGTTCATGAAGAGCAGATTGACAAAGAGCTTGAGAATAATATGGAACACGTACTTGACCTTGTAGTAATGGGACGTGCATGCCGTAACGCATCCAATATCAAGAACCGTCAGCCGATCGGTCAGATGTTTGTAAAAGCAGACTTTGAGCTTTCTGAATTTTATCAGGAAATCGTAGCAGACGAGCTGAATGTTAAGAATATTAAATTTACAGATGATGTAAGAGACTTTACTTCTTATAGTTTTAAACCACAGTTGAAGACAGTTGGACCAAAGTATGGTAAAATGTTAGGTGGTATCAAAGCAGCACTCAATGACATCGATGGAAATGCAGCAATGGATGAGCTGAATACTACTGGCGTACTCAAACTGGATGTAAATGGTCAGGAGATCGAACTTTTCAAAGAAGACCTTCTGATTGATACAGCTCAGATTGAAGGATATGAATCTGTCAATGATAATGGAATCACAGTTGTACTGGATACGAATCTTACACCGGAACTTCTGGAAGAAGGATTTGTAAGAGAGATCATCAGCAAGATCCAGACGATGAGAAAAGAAGCTGATTTCGAGGTGATGGACAAGATCCGTGTTACGTACGAAGGCAGTGAAAAAGCAGAAGCTGTTTTTGAAAAGAACAGCACCCTGATCGGTGGAGAAGTACTTGCCACAGAAGTTGTAAAGGCAGAGCCTGCAGGCCATGTAAAAGAGTGGAAGATCAACGGTGAAGCAGTTACGATGGGTGTCGAGAAAAAAGGAGAATAAAAGGATGTTCAGTAAAAGATTTGAGAAGGCTGCATTTAAGACAGCAGTGAAAGAAAATGTAAAGACGCTTTACAGAAAGACGATTGATGAGGCTACACCTCAGCAGTTATTTCAGGCGGTTTCTTATGCAGTTAAGGATGTTATTATTGATGACTGGATCGAGACGCAGAAGCGTTACGATGAGACAGATGCAAAGACTGTTTACTATATGTCCATGGAGTTCCTGATGGGACGTGCATTAGGTAACAACCTCATCAATATGACAGCATATAAAGATGTAAAAGAAGCGTTGGAAGAGATGAATATTGACCTCAACGTGATCGAAGATGAAGAGCCGGATGCGGCTCTCGGAAATGGAGGACTCGGTCGTCTTGCAGCATGTTTCCTGGATTCTCTTGCGACATTGAATTATCCGGCATACGGCTGTGGAATCCGTTACCGTTACGGTATGTTCAAGCAGAAAATTGAAAATGGATATCAGGTAGAAGTACCGGATAACTGGCTGAAAGAAGGAAATCCGTTCGAGATCCGTCGTGAAGAGTATGCAAAGGAAGTACGTTTCGGAGGAAATATCCGTTTCGAGAAAGATCCTGTTACAGGAAAAGATAAATTTATTCAGGAAAATTATGAGTCTGTTATGGCAGTTCCGTATGATATGCCGGTTGTTGGATATGGCAACCACGTAGTAAATACACTGCGTGTATGGGATGCAAAGCCGATCACGGATTTCAAACTGGATGAGTTCGACAGAGGAAATTATCATAAGGCAGTAGAGCAGGAGAACCTTGCAAAACTGATCGTAGATGTTCTTTACCCGAATGATAATCATTATTCAGGAAAAGAGCTTCGTCTGAAGCAGCAGTACTTCTTCATTTCTGCAAGTCTTCAGGCACTGATCGCAAAATATAAAAAGAAGCATGGAGACATCAGAAAGCTGTATGAAAAAGTTGTCATTCAGATGAACGATACGCACCCGACGGTTGCTGTACCGGAGCTGATGCGTCTTCTGATTGATGCAGAGGGACTTAGCTGGGATGAGGCATGGGAAGTAACAAGCAAGACCTGTGCTTATACAAACCATACGATTATGGCAGAAGCACTTGAAAAATGGCCGATCGACCTGTTTTCAAAACTGCTTCCGCGTATTTATCAGATCGTACAGGAGATTGACCGCCGCTTCGTGATCCAGGTTCGTGAGATGTATCCGGGAAATGAAGAGAAAGTACGGAAAATGGCAATCCTTATGGATGGACAGGTTCGTATGGCAAATATGGCGATCATAGCAGGCTTCTCTGTTAATGGTGTTGCAAAGCTTCATACGGAGATCCTTGAGAAGCAGGAACTGAAAGATTTCTATCAGATGATGCCGGAGAAGTTCAACAATAAGACGAATGGTATCACGCAGAGACGTTTCCTGGCTCATGGAAATCCGCTGCTTGCAGACTGGATCACCAGTAAGATCGGTGATGGCTGGATTACAGATCTCTCTCAGATCTCCAAGCTGAAACCACTGGTTGAGGATGAAGAGGCAAGACGTGAGTTCATGGAGATCAAATACCAGAATAAAGTTCGCCTTGCAAAGTATATCAAGGAGCATAATGGAATTGATGTAGATCCGCGTTCTATCTTTGATATTCAGGTAAAACGTCTGCATGAGTACAAGCGTCAGCTCCTGAATGTACTGCACATCATGTATCTGTATAATCAGATCAAAGAGCATCCTGAGATGTCTTTCTATCCGAGAACATTTATTTTTGGAGCTAAGGCAGCAGCAGGTTATCTTCGTGCAAAAGAGACGATCAAATTGATCAACTCCGTAGCAGATGTTGTAAATAATGACAGAAGTATCAATGGTAAGCTGAAAGTGGTATTTATTGAAGATTACAGAGTATCCAATGCAGAGATTCTTTTTGCGGCAGCAGATGTCAGCGAGCAGATTTCTACAGCTTCTAAAGAAGCTTCAGGAACAGGTAATATGAAATTTATGCTTAATGGTGCACCGACACTTGGAACAATGGATGGAGCGAATGTAGAGATCGTTCAGGAAGTTGGCGAGGAGAATGCATTTATCTTCGGATTAAGCTCACAGGAAGTTATCAACTATGAGAACAATGGTGGATACAATCCGGTTGACATTTACTTTAATGACTGGGAGATCAAGCGTGTAGTAGACCAGCTTATGGATGGAACTTACTCCAATGGTGACCACAATATGTATATCAATCTGTACAACTCACTGTTAAATACACAGTGTACAGACAGAGCAGACACTTACTTCATTCTGAAAGATTTCCGTTCTTATGCAGATGCACAGAAGAGAGTTGAGGAAGCTTACAGAGATCAGCAGAAATGGTCGAAGATGGCAATGCTCAACACTGCATGCAGTGGTAAATTTACATCAGACAGAACGATTGAAGAGTATGTACGGGATATTTGGCATCTTGAAAAAGTAGAAGTACCTTCAGGACAGGATCTTTTTGATTAAGACAGGAGGAATGACAGATGGAATATGGAAATGATTTTGATTTTTCATACGGAGTTCCGGATGGTCCGACAATGAGCAGCAGTGGATCAGATATATTTTCAGTGATCATGACCGTTTATCTGTTGGTGATCGTGGCAGCCGTGATGATTGGTATTGTGAAATATGTATTTAAATCCATTGCACTTTACCGTCTGGCACAGAGAACAGGAAATGCAAATCCGTGGATGGCATGGGTACCGTTTGCGAGATCTTATCTTCAGGGAGATCTTGCAGGCAGTATGCCTTTAAAGAAAAGAAGACTTCAGAGTCCGGGACTCTGGAAAGTCCTTATTCCGTTGATCGGAACGGCTGTAATCGCAGGACTTTATTTCCTTTTCATTGTTGTGGCAGGAATTGGAACTGCATTGAGCTATTCCACCGGAATGGGTGCAGGAAGTCTGACACTGATCTGGGTGATAGTTTTCCTGCTGATTATTGCAGTAGTAGCACTTCAGGCGATTGAAGCGGTGCTGGATGTACTGGTGAACTTTCATATTTACCATAGACTGACATCCCATAATATGGCGATTATCCATAGTGTTCTTGGTATATTTATTCCAATGTACGAAGCAATCTGCTTATTTATTATGAGCAAGAAGCCGTATAACCCGGGAATGGAGCCAAATCTTCCATCGCAGGCACCAAATTTCGGTGGTAATCCGATTCCTCCGACGATGCCTGTATCACCGGCAGCATCAGAAACTCCGGCAGAATCTGTATCTCCGATGCCAGCAGAAGCACCGGTACAGCAGGTCCCGGTAACTCCGACAGAGTCATCGGCACAGAATCCGTATGTGAATCCGATGCAGGTTCAGGGAACAGAAAACCTGGCAAAAGATGCACAGAGTACAGAAGCAGAACCGACAGAAAATAGTGCAGAAAAATAAAGCGTAAAGGTAAAATTTCATACAGGTTCTAAAATAAGACAGCCCTTCATATAATAAAGTATGGAGGGCTGTCTTTATGAGCTTTTATTCAGCAAAAAAGAAAATAAAAAATATAGCTGCATTTCTGATCATCCTCATATTTCTTCCATATGTTGTCTCTATTTTTGTAAATGGAAAAGATGTGAATCTACAAAATGGGAGCGGTCATTTTACAATAAAAGTTGCAAGAACAGACCCAGATGGAACGGAACTGGATCTTGATCTGGACTGGGAAGAGTATCTGATCGGGGTTCTTGCATATGAAATGCCGGAGTCTTACGAATTGGAAGCGTTGAAAGCACAGGCCGTGGTGCTGCGTACAAGCCTGTGCAGAGAACTGGCAGAAAATGAGGAGAAGACGGCAACAGAGAAATATCTGACTCATGCAGAAATGAAACGGAAATGGGGAGCGGCCAATTTTGATACATATTTGAAAAAATATACCAAAGCAGTGGAAGATACAGAAGGAACAGTGGTCTGGTATAATGAGGCTTGTGCATGGACACCATATCATCAATCCAGTAACGGTGAGACACGGAACGCATCAGAAGTTCTTGGAACAGAAGATTATCCTTATATCTGTAAGAGAGAATGCCCGTTGGACAAAGCGGCTGAGGATGAAATTCAGGTAACAGTTTTTGACTATCAGGAAATACAACAGTTATGCAGAGATTTTCTGGTGGCAGAAGAAAATTCGGAGAGTGCAGAAAAAGGCTATAACTTTGCTGACTTTGAAATACTGGAAATGGATTCTTCCGGTTATGTGCGACAGATGAGGATGGGAGATACAGTCTGTACCGGGGATCAGTTTCGGGATGCATTGTCCCTGTCTTCCAGTGCATTTTCATTTTACGAGAGTATAAAAGGTTTGAAGATCACGACCATCGGAAAAGGACATGGACTGGGAATGAGTCAGTGGACAGCAAATGAAATGGCAAAGGAAAAGAAAAATTATGAAGAAATCCTGCAGTTCTTTTTTGAAGGAACAACATTAAATAAAGAATTTGACGAAAAAGAAGCGACAGGGAATTAAAATAGAATTCTTTCCGAATAGAAGTCACATATTCTGGCAATGCTATAGTCAGAGGTGATGATGAATGAATAAGAAAGAGAAGTTTTCCTTTTTAAAGGGAAAAGGAGCTTCTGTTGGAATCGTACTTTGCTTCGTGGCAGTCATTGCAATGGTGGGGACAGTTACATTCAGAAATTACAAAAAGAATATGAATGAGCAGATTGCAAAGGTTCAGCAGGAGACAGAAAAACTGACAAAAGAAAATGATGCAGCGGCAAATTCAAAAGATGTACTTCCAATGGAGGGAGAGGAAGATGCAACACCGTCACAGACAGATCATGCGGATCGTCAGGAACAAGAAGGAGCATCCTCCACAGACGGAACAGAGGCAGAAAATGGACAGCAGCAGGGTCAGGAGACGGATGAGACTGCGGCACAGGGAAGTTCCGGTGCATGGTTTACGGAAGCAAGCATACTGGAGTGGCCGGCAAGCGGGGCAACGCTGATCGGGTACAGTATGGATCAGACCGTTTATTTTCCTACTTTAGAAGAGTATAAGTACAATCCGGCAATGATCATCGGTGGTGAAGTCGGGGAAAGCATCAAGGCATCAGCGACAGGAACAGTGAGCAGTATTGAAGAGACAGCACAGACGGGAACAACCGTTACATTGGATATGGGAAATGGATATGCGGCTGTTTACGGCCAGTTAAAAGACCTGTCCGTATCAGAAGGAGATACTGTTGCAACAGGTGAGCCGATCGGTCTGTTGAATGAACCTACAAAATACTATAGCGTGGAAGGACCGAATCTCTATTTTAAGGTAATGAAAGATGGAGAGCCGGTAGATCCGATGAAATTTATGGAGTGAAATTTGTAGTTGTTGGGGTGATACGCTTGTAAAGAAAAAGACTTCTTTATGGCGAAGCGGACGCAGAAATCAGGGATATTCCTTCGCAGTGCAGGCCCGCTTTACCTCAGCCCGTTGACCGTTTGTAACTCGAAAGTGGAAATCTTCGTGCAAAGGCACTCGATTTACTTTCTCTAACAAACGCTGCAAAGTGTCTTCGGAACGCTCTACGCTAATGCACCTGCTCAGGAACACCCTGCTTTCCGCTAACCATCTCTTACTACTAATGTATCAGAAAAATTATCTGGTTTTGGTATATTTTTCCACATAGATTCAAGAACTTCATTTCTTTCATATTCTTTTTTATATTTACTAACTATTTCATGTAAGAATAAGGCTTTTGAATTTATTTTAGTCTTATTATTAGAAAGATCATCTATATATTTTAATCTTCTTTCTGAATCATGATTAATAAAAGCTCTAGAATATAAAAGATTAGCTTTAGAAGGAACATTTTCGTAAATAATTTTATCCCAATTATTAGTTGACATTTTAGCTTCAACTATATCAATTTTCTTTCTTAATAAAACTAAAATTTTTCTATATTTTTTAGGACTATAATTCAACTTATTCATTAAGATTTTTGCTCTACGTCTATTTTTAAGACTAGATGTAGATTCTGTTGGCATCCATTTAGCTAACAGTGAGACTGAAAGATTATTTTTACTATTATTCAAATCTAAGTTAAGTTGTTCTTTTATTATATTAATTATAATATTTTTAATATTATTTATACGTTTTATTTTAGATAATTTTTTATTATCATATAATCTGAAATAAATATCTATCAAATCATCATATCTACCATATTCTTGTATATTACAAGTTTTAATAAAGTATGAATCTACTTTTGTATTAACTATTAAATGATATAATAAGTCTCTAAAGGCATCTCTTTCTCCTATGCCATATCTAATGTCTCTTAAATATAATAACCATTTTAATGCATATCTTGGATTTTGCATTAATGCTGGATAAAACATTTCCCATAGACTTTCTTTATTATTTAACATATTTCTAAATTTAGAAACACCAAAATTTATATCTACTAAATAATTTCCTGTTGTAGAATAACATAATGCTCCATTTGTTGTTTTAGTCATTATATTATTTTTCATTCTATCAAAAAAATCCACTATAAAATCTCCTTTTATATTAAATTAGCCGTAGTTTTTTACACTACGGCTTTGATAAATATTCTGGACATATGATATAAATTAATTGTTATGTATAATTTTTGCTGTATATGTCCATAAAGAGGTTATATTCTGAACGCATAGTGTATATTGATTTTTCGGTCTTATAGATGCTTATTATAGTTATTATATAATTTTATTGCTGTAAGCGTTCATTTAACTGAGCACATAATATATATTTGATACCATTCAAATTTATTCTTGTAAATTGCTGTAAGTGCTCATTTAATTAATTTAATTATAAAAATAAAAATAAGAAATAATTATATTATACTTATATTTTATTTTTATAATATATGCGTTTAGCTCTATTAAAGACTTTTACCTTTAATAGAACATATGGCTGTCTAGGCAGGGATCGAACCTGCACCTTTCGGATTAACAGTCCTAAGTACTACCTAATTATACGACTAGACATTATTAATGGTAGCCCCTGCTGGATTTGAACCAACTACTTTTTGAATATGAATCAAACGCTCTAGCCTAAATGAGCTAAGGGGCTATGTGGCGGAGAAGGTAGGATTCGAACCCACGCATGATATCACTATCACCTTACTGTTTTCAAGACAGTTCTCTTAATCCGCTTGAGTACTTCTCCAAATTAGTATAATGTTTTTATACTAATTTTAACATCTAACACTTATATTTTTTTGGTGGGCCCACCTGGATTCGAACCAGGGACAAACCGGTTATGAGCCGGGGGCTCTACCGCTGAGCTATGGGCCCATGCTAACAGAGATATAAAATATAAATCCACAATTTTATTATTTATATCTCTGCCTAATAAAAATCAATCTCAGATTCTTCTTTATTCGTTTGTGGTAACTTCCTATCGTTTTTTTACTGACATTAGATACGATAACTGTGCCGAAAATTAGATCATAGTATACATTTCTTATAAAAAGAAAATGATCTAACTAAAACCATATAAATAGTTTTAAATAGCAACTAAAAAATTAAGACATTTGTATTAAACGCATATCCGATAAAACTAAATTACTATAAAGTTTTGCTACATAGAAATATTATAATATAACTACATATAGAGCTAGATATTGTTAATATTAACAAGAAATAAAAAGCTGTAATCCACATTTTAATGCAGGAAGAAGCCGCCTCAATTATGAAAGCCTTAATAATTTTAGCTGTTGTTGTTGTGAAATTTATAGAAGCATTATTGTTGGATTTGGCAGTAAAGTTAATCTTATACACATTGGCAATGGAAATGGAAATGATTTTTTCAATATGTTCAATATGTTAAATTCTAAATAGAATTAACAAAAATAGATTAGTCTCATTAGGGATTTTTTAAATACCATTAACAATATCTAGTTCTATATATAGTTATATTTTATTCTTTATCAGAGTTATGAAAAAAATAGAAAACAAGAATAAAAAATAACTCTGATAAAGAATAAAATGTAGTACATAAAGATCTTTTATTTGTATTACTATACTATAAAAGTTTGTACTAGTATAAACAAGTATTAACATCTTTATATCCAAAGATATTAGTATCTTCATATGCACTACATATAGAATAGCACTTTATTTAATAGAAATCAAGTATTATTTTTAAATAATAATAATTATTTTATAATAATCTTACTTTAGCTTGTTGAACACCAAATTTTATAGATTCATTTTGAGAGTCTCCTAAAAATAAATCTATTTTATTACCTTTAATACTACTACCAGTATCCATGGCTGTATAAATGCCATCATATTTTTTCATATATGGATCATTAAATGATATTTGAACCTTGCTACCTAAAGGAATTACGTTTGGATCTACAGCAATAACTCGTGCACTCCATACAGTATGTCCAGATAAATCGAATCCAGTTGCTGTTAAACCATATCCTTCTTCTCCTTCATATTTTCCACATTGTTCTGGAGACACGTTATATGCTGTTATAGTAAAATCCATTGTTCTAGATCCTCTAGATATTTCTTCTCTGGCTCTTTTTAATTCTTCTTTTAATTTATTATTGTCTTGATTAAGAACTTCTAGTTCTCTTGCTTTAATATCGTTTTCTTTGTTGCGTTCATTAACTTCTAAAGAAGTTTTTTCTATTTCTTGTTTTAATGCTTCAATCTCTAAATTTTTTTGTTCGATTTCTTTTGCATTAAAATAATTTGTTGCTGTTACAGATAATCCTGATGCTATAGTAATAGCTAACATAATAGATGTTATCTTCTTTGTGAAATCTTTGCTCGCTTCAAACATTTAATCACCTTTCCTTATGCTGCTTGCGATAATAAAATATATCTTTTACTTTTTCCAATCAAATAATAAATGTCTTTAACATCTCCTTTCATATGTGTTTTTGTATTAATTTTGTAATACTCTATAGTTTTATAATCTTCTTTATGCTCATGCCACCATTTCTTTATTAAATCTTGAGCAGGTAGTTTTAGATAACATTGAACAACTTGAACGTTACCTTGAGTTTCTAACCTAAATTGAGTATATTCTGTTTCTTGTGGAATAATTACCTTACATTTAACTTTAATATTTAAAAAATTACATATATCACATATTAATGCTGTATGTGGATTTCCTGCTTTACTATAGATTTCTAATTGCTGAGCTAATTCCATTGGAGTAATAGCTCCTTCTGCTATAGGAGTAATCATTTTACAAGTAATATCTTCTATTAGTCTATTATTTTCTTCTTGTTTAATTTCTAAGATGCTCATTTTGTTATCTTGTTGTTCTAACTTATCTATTAATGCTCTAAGACCATCATAAAGAGTGTTAAAGTTATTTTTAACACTGTAATAAAAATAATCTACTAATCTTTTCTGAATATCCCATGATAGGTCATCATAGAAACATTTGCATATATTCAAATACCCTTTGAATGTTAATAAATGAAATTTAAAATTATTACTTTTTGGTAAATCTTTTAAAGAGTTATATCTTTCTTCTAATAGTTTTTTACCTTTGTTTCCACTAAAATAATAATAATCTATTCCTTCTAAAAAATGTTTTTTATTCCTTTGAAAGTTTCTATATGTTGTACCTGATTCTTTTCCATGTAAAATATCTACAGCAAAAAATGGTAAAACTCTCTCGTTGTTATACTCTCTTACAGTAAAAACAATTTTATCATTCAATACAAAATTTTCCATGTTATTTTCTCCCTTTATAATATTAATTTTATTTAGCACAAATTAAACTAGCAATTGAATACAAAACTTTTGTTTGATCTTTAAGTTTATTAATAATATTAAAATCTTTTTCTAATGTTTCATTCAAATAATCTGTCCATGGAATAAACTTAACTTCATTAATGTGATATTTTCTTTTAATGTACATTTTTTTCATAACATAACCTCTTTTTTAAATAAATTCTAACTATTATTTGCTTATCTTTTAAAGCTTTAGATAGTTTATTTATAATAAGTAAATGAACATCTTCTTTTTTTAATTGTCCTAATCCACAGCCTAACATTGGAATTGATATGCTTTTAATATCGTATTTATGGATAGCTAAAATTAAAGCATCTAATCCTTTATCTATAAACGATAATTGAGAACTATTTTTCCAGTGTATTTTAGTAGGAAAATTAATAATTATCTTATTTTATATTCTATTTGCATATAAAACTCTCCATTTATTATTAATATAACATTATAACAATTATAAACAACAAAATTATTATCCATGGATTTTCATATACTATTGCTATTAAAATAGGAAATAATATAAGTATCACAAATATTGAAAAGATGAATAAAAAAATACTCATTATAGGAAATAGTATAGAAAATACAATAGGTGCTAATATTACTATTCCTATTATTAATAATGTGCACTTCAATATATCTATCAAGTCCATCGTTTCCTCCTTTATCTAATATAGTAAATATATATTTATTTTTTTGTTTTTGTATAAATTTCTCTACCTATAAGCGACACGATAATAGGCAATCTTTTAATCACAAAAACAATACATAAAATTGGCATAAATAAAACTGCTAAATAAGTATACTTATTTAAATTATTGTCTATTTTAATACGAACATATGAACCCAATACAATTACTAAATAAAAAAAGCATACTATTACAATAATTTTATCAGCTAACATTTTTTCAACTCTTTTCTTTTATTTATTTAAAACATATATAGTTAATATGATCTCCATTAGTAACAATAATTTTTTTGAGATAAGATTGTATAAACACTATTATCATCTTCTAAAACAGTATTTAAAACATCAAAAGTATCTTCTACTATCGTATCACTATTAGAATGTTCTATATCTAAAAGATATATATAGCTATTTTCAATTAATGATAAACTCAATTCTTTAGGAAAGAATTGATATTTATTATATAAATCATTTACACAATAATCATTTATGCTTATAATTCGTTTTTGATTATCTGTTAATTTTAATAAATCAATTGATTCTGGTAAAATTTCTTCATAAATATCTTTAAAATAATCTAATGCATTGGGACCATCAATTATTTTTTCACATGAATCAAGATATCCAGATAATGTTTTATTTTTATTTAATAGAATTAAAGATGATATATCTTGCTCTACACAATTCTCTTTAGGTTTTCTAAAAACATCAAATACATCTAATTGTTCAATTTTTTCCATATCAATTTTATGATTAATGGATAAAAGATATTTTGTTCCATAGTTTATAGACATTTTTATTTCTCCTTATCTTCATCAAATAATGGATTTGTCTTAAAATATTCCTCAACTGTTAAGCCATCAATTTTAGCAATACCGTCTTCTGATTTTTTATTTGGAATATTATATTCTTCTAATAGCTCATCTAAAAGTTCAAAAGCTTTTTCTGTTTCTTTATCTGTTAATGTTATTTGCATCTACTAACTCCCAGCCAAAACTACATTCATTAAAAAATTCGTCTCTTGCTATTTCTTCTGCCTCGTCTTCTGTAATATTATTATCTACTTCAATTTCTAATTCTGTAGTTTCTCCAATATTTTTATAAATGTGAACTACTCACCACCTATAGAGGTGGGAGCTTCGTAATTACTCATCAGAGCAATTCTAAAGAAGTTTGATAGCTATGCTATCCTTATTCTTGCAGGTGTGTCCACTACACCTCTACTGTATAGGACTTCTAAGTCCACTACATTACTTTTTCTTAGTATATTTAATGCTCCATTTACATCTGCATTAAATATATAACCTTTTGAAGTTTGATATAGTCCTCTTTTTATTCTCTTTCCTGAAAAAGAGTAAGTTTGAGGTTTATCAGCTTTAAATTTAGGCAAAATATCCATATCAAAAAAACTTGATTTTGATGTATAGCTTTCTTCTTGCTCTATAAATCTCAAGCTGTATAACTTACATAAGTATTCAAGTTTTTCTCTTAATTTTCCAAATGGAATATTAACAAAAGCTTGATTATTCGCTTTTCCTATATTACTGTTTCTTTGGAAAGTTTCATTGTATCCGCATACTAAAGTACCTATATTATTTTCTAAACAGTAATTTATTATCTTTCTTGCTGTTTTAGACATATAGTCATTTACTTTATTATTGCGAGAACTATATAAATATTTTTGCCTTAAAGTTGGTTTTTTACCATACTTTTGCTTATCTTTAATACTTTGAAGACGAGCATTTTCTTTATTAAACCATTGATTAATAGATTTTAATTTTTTCCCATCTATTATGAAAGCTTTACCTTTATTTGTAACGCAAGTTGTAAGATTATTAATTCCAAAATCAATAGCTAGTGCATAGTTTTTATCTAAATTTCTTTGTTCTTCTTCTACTTCATAAGTATATTGAACTTCAAAGAACCTAGCGTTAAATTTAGGAATAATTCTAATCTCTTTAATCTTTTTATCAAGTAAAATAAGTGGAATTTTAATTGAAATCTTTTTATGATTCTTTTTAAAAGAATTAGAGTACGGAATTATAAGAGTATCTTCATTAAGTCTAACAAAACCAATAACAAGAGTAGTAAAACTATTCTTAGGAAGATAACTAGGAAGTTTAACTTTAGTATTATACATTCCCTTATTTTTCTTTTTTAGAAGACTAAAAAAAGACTTGAAAGAACCATCAACTTCTTTAAGAATCTGTTGTGACATATTAGAATTAAGAGTTTTATAGTTCTCACTATTTTTTAAAAGAGAATTATTCTCTTGATAATTAAGATATTTATTCTCTTGAAAGTAGTACTGTCTAATATTATACACAGCTTGATTATATAGATTCTTAGCAGTATGTGAAAGTTCTCTAAGAGAAAGATATTCTTCTTTAGAAAGATGTTTAAGTTGTTGTTTGACTGTAAGATACATAGACTTTCACCTTCTTTTCCTATGCTTAATTATATCATATATTTAAACTTGAAAAGAGACTGACTCCAATTCATCTCCCACCTAAAGAGGAGGGAGTCTTCTTGGAGATTTTAGATAAACTTTTAATATTTTCATTTTTACGTTTCTTTCCTATTTTTAAAGACAACCGCCACAGCAACCTTTTTCTATATTTTTATTAATTACGTCTTCAATTTCTTTTTTGAATGGCATAAGCTCTGGACAATAGGATTCAAGCATATATTTATTTATTTCCCAATCTCCCTGAGTTACAATTTCTTTGTTATTATTGTCTATATAACAATTACCACCACTAGATAAGCAAAATCTAAGCTCATACTTTTTACCATTTATTTTTATAATTAATAATCCACCACACAAATTAGGGTATTTACCGTTATAACTAACAAATTCAACCATGTTTATTCTCCTTTATTTAGATTGTAATATAATACTTATAATTCTCATCAAATTGACTATATTCTTCATCCATTAATATCACCTTATTCTAATTATTATATATTGAATTTATAGTTTGTTAAAGTTAATACTAAATATACCACCTGTAGAAATAAATTTATGCTGTTGATATAAAGCATTAGTGTACGTTTTTAATATATTTAATGCTTCTTTTTCGTCTTTTGTTTGTAAAATTGGTTCTAAATCATAAGAGTTCTTAACATATTCTTTTAAAAAATCATATGTTGTATCATCTTTATTAATATATTTAACTTTAAAATCTAATAACTCATTGTCTTTTAAGATATTTTGAAAATGTTTCTTCCATATATTACCACTTACATAATATCTACCTTGGTTCTTGAAATAGTTTTCTTTAATTGCTAAGATACATCTTAATACTATATAGTATTGTTTGTCTTTTTTATTGTAAGTTATTTCTAGAGTTTTGTGATAACCTAAATAACAATTATCAATAAAATCTTTTATTTTTATAGGCATTTTTCTCCTAAAAGATCTAAATATTTTATTAAAAGATAAATTTAATGTTTTAATATCGTTTGTTAAATTATTATTTTGAATTTTGATAAATGTTTTAATAACCATTAAACGCATATTTTTATTATTAACTTTCGATTGTTCAATACATCTAATTAAAGATGATTGATGTTCTATTTCTTGTTTTCTTTTACAACGTGGACATATTTTCATTTTACAAAAATATACTCGTTTAATTTTACGTGATTCATTTATTTTATGAACAAACATATTGGCACATTTTTTAAATCTATCAAGTTGATTAGTTGTTAACAAAGGTTCTTTTAATGATTCCATTATAGTGTCAATCTTAATAGATTCATTTAAAAGTCTTTTCCATTCTTTATTATCTATGTTCGTATTAGGATTCATCAACATCACTTCTTTCAAAAAAATTATTAACTATATTATTTATGATTTTTATATCATTAGAAATGATTTGCTCTTTATACTTAGAATAGTTTCTTTGAGGAACTTCTAAACATATTATTTTATCTTCAAAAATTTCAAATTCTAAATAACTATTATCAATCAATTCATATTCCATTTGAATAGAGTTATTTGCAGTAGGAAAAATTTCTGGCTGTTCTACTATATTTTCTAAAATATTTTTAACTATAGAAATCAATTCAGGAGAAAACTTTTTAGCATTATTATCATTCCAATTATCTTTTAAATCACTAATTCCTTTTAATTTTTTTAAATTATTATATAACTCTTTTTTATACTTTAAAGACATATTAATTATCCTTTAGTTTTAATTTATACGAAAATACCTCCTGTAGACACAAATTTATGTCGTCGATGTAAAATATTAATATATGTTCTTAACACATCTATTATTTCCTTTTTTTCTTCCATTCTCATAATTGGTGTTAAATCAAAAGCACTTTTAGTATATTCTTTTAAGAAATCATATGTTATATCATTATTTTTATTGGTATAATCAATTTTAAGATCTGATATAATATTATCTTTTAATTCAAATTGAAAACATTTTTTCCATTTATTAGTATCAATATAATACCTATCTTCATATATATAATTTTGTTTTATAGCGAATACGCTTCTTAATCTTATATAGTATTGCTTATCTTTCTCATTATAAGTTACTTCTAAAGTTTTATAATATCCAAGATAGCATTTATTAACAAACTCTTTCATCTTTTTTCTTAATGCTTTTCGTCTAGATAAACTAACAATATGTCTAAAAGATAAATTTAACAAATTTATAT
>OLQW01000466.1_pt1 | contig 23712 bp, 23 predicted proteins | sample 1672901 | NCBI WGS metagenome assembly OLQW01 (sample SAMEA3136735, study PRJEB25190) | human gut metagenome | reverse complement strand
CATCCTTGGCGTTAGCCTCGTCCAAGGCATTCACTAGTGCCGTTTGAGTGTGCCGCCCATCGAAATCACATCGTCATCGGGGTGCGGGCTGAATACGATCACTCGTTTGGGATAAGGTTTGGCACGCTCCGGACGGAATGTATCGTCGGCGTTGGGTTTTCCTCCGGGCCAACCGGTAATCGTGTGTTGTAACGAATTGAAGATGCGGATATTGACATTATAGGCCGATCCGAAAAGGGCTACCAATTCGCTCAATCCATTGTCGTTGTAATCCTTGTCGGTTAATTTCAAGATGGGTTTTCCCGTCACCTTGCATAACCAAACGATAGCCCGACGAATGAGCTTCTCGTCCCATTCGCACGACGTTACCAGCCACGGACGACTGATACGCGTCAAAGCCTCGGCAGCCGACAAATCGAGCACGATTTTCGCCCGACGGTGGGTTTGCAGGAACGAAGAGGGTATCAAATCGGTAATGTCACCTTCGATCGTGCGTTTCACGATGTTGGCCTTATTTTCACCCCAAGCGACACAAACGATACGACGAGCCGACATCAAATTGGATATACCCAACGTAACGGCGCTGCGGGGAACATTCTCGCTCGAATTGAACTGCGACGATGCCATGTGGCGAGCATCGCTACCGAGCAGCATCAGACGGCAGGAAGAGTTGAACTGAGAACCCGGTTCGTTAAATGCCAGATTTCCGACCGCACCGATCTCGCACAAAGCCAAATCGATACCACCGCAAGCCTCTATTTCTTCTTCGTAATTTTTACAATACTGGTACACATCTTCTTTCGATACCAACTTACCGGGCGAATGAATATTCTCGGGATCGATATTCACCTTGTCGAGCAACAGCTCTTTCAACAGGCTCATCGTCCCGGGAGCTCCTTCTGCCAAAGGATAATATTCCCCGATATTGAATACTATGACATTCGAGAAACTGACTTCGCCGGCCTGATACATGCGTACCAATTCGGCATAAACGGCGTGAGTACCGACACCCGAACCCAAAGCGAGCACACAATGACGATGCTCTGCCTTGCATTTCTGTATCAATTCCGCTACGTCATGAGCTACATACACCGACCCTTCCTCAGAGCCTTCGAAGATTTTGGTGTAAACTTTCTCGTCTCGTGTAAGAGCCGCAAGTTCCAACTCACCATCAGGAGCATAATACCTTTTAGGTATCCGATCCAGTTTAATCTGAGAACTTAGATTTGTTTTCATCGCGATAGTTTTTTTAAGTTACAAACTTAACGATTCCTTTACACTTTTTCCACACAAAAAAGGTAAAAAATCACGGAATCACTTTCGATTTTTAGAAAAATACACAAAATTTTCACATACACATCTGTACTTCCCAAAAAATGATTACTTTTGGGGAAAGCTAAAATTATATACAAATCATGAGACTGATTATCGAACCAACCTATGATGCAGTTTCTCGTTGGGCCGCTAATTATGTGGCATCGTGCATCAATAAGTTCAAACCGACAGAGGATAAACCTTTCGTACTGGGTCTTCCCACAGGGTCGTCGCCTCTGGGCATGTATAAACATTTGATAGAATTGAACCGTAAAGGTGTCGTTTCGTTCCGTAATGTCGTGACTTTCAACATGGACGAATATTGCAATCTGCCCGAAGACCACGAACAAAGTTACCACACGTTCATGTGGAGCAATTTCTTCTCCCACATCGATATTCGCCCGGAAAACGTGAATATACTCAACGGCAACGCTGCCGACCACGAAGAAGAATGCGCCCGCTATGAAGCCAAAATAGCATCTTACGGGGGTATCGAACTGTTCCTCGGCGGTGTAGGTCCCGACGGCCATATCGCTTTTAACGAACCGGGGTCTTCGTTAACGTCACGCACCCGCGTAAAAACACTGACCCAAGACACGATTATCGCCAACTCCCGTTTCTTCGGAGGCGATACCCATCTTGTTCCCAAAACAGCTCTCACCGTAGGTGTCGGTACTATCATGTCGGCCCGGAATGTCCTTATCATCGTTAACGGGCACAACAAAGCCAAAGCCTTGCAACAAGGCGTAGAAGGCGGCATTTCCCAAATGTGGACGATCACGGCTCTGCAAATGCACCCCAAAAGCATCATTGTCTGCGACGACGCTGCTTCGGCCGAATTGAAGGTGGGTACTTACAAGTATTTCCTCGACATCGAGAAAAACAACCTCGACCCTGACAGCTTATTATAGGACTTGTCTTAATCACATAATAAGAGAGGCTTCGCCGTGGCGAAGCCTCTCTTAATTTATACATAACATCATTCTATGGGGGACTTTCTGTTTTTCTTCCAAATCTCGAAATTTCGTTTCAGTCCGGCATACTTAGCTCTTTTGACAGCCGAATGGCGAAATATCCGATTGAAATCATCGGGTGTCATCGTTTCGAATCGGGAAGCATCGAGAGCAAGAAATTCTTCGCTGGGTGCAAATTCGTGATGCACAGAAGGTCGAGCCGATTTATTCCACGGGCAACATTGCTGGCAGGTATCGCATCCATATACCCGATCGCCCATTCTATCGGCTACGAAAGGAGCTATATCCCCCTTGTTCTCGATGGTTTGACAAGAGATGCACAGACGGGCATCCACACTCCCCGGAGCGCACAACGCACCGGTGGGACAACTGTCTATACAACGAGAACAATCGCCGCATCGAGCAACGACCGGACTATCGGGGGGAAGGTCCAAAGAAGTTATCAATTCTCCCAAGAAGAAGAAAGAGCCTTTGCCGGGAATAATCAACTGGGCATTTTTCCCGATAAAGCCGAGGCCTGCACGAACCGCCCAATAACGTTCCCGCACCGGAGCCGTATCGCAACAGACCCTCCCCGTATCCCCAGAATAGGACGAAACAAAAACGGCCAACTGCCTCAGCTTATCCCGCATCACATCGTGATAATCCCGACCATAGGCATAATAAGCGAACCGGGGACTTTCACCAGACTGAAAGCGAACCGGATAGTAGTTGAGTGCCACACAAATCATCGTGCGGGCTCCGGGATATAACAACGCCGGATTATCCCTCAACTCCACATAATTGTCCAAATAACCCATTTGCGCCTGTTTCCCGGAAGCGAGCCACTGCCGGTAGCTATCGCGCATATCGACATCGACCTCTTCCACCCTTGCGAAACCACAGGCATCGAAACCGATACGCAAAGCTTCGTTTCGTATGATCTCACGCCATTCAGAGGGTTTTGAACAAGAAGCCATTCTCTCTAAGCCAATTTATCGTCCTCGGCAACGCATAGTGCAAGTTTCGCTCTGCCTTAATCGAATCGTGAAACACGATGATGGAACCGTTGCGGGCATAACGTTTCACATTGCCGAACACCTGCTCACCCGACAATTTATTACTGTAATCGCGCGTCACGACGTCCCACATGATAATGCTGAAATCTTTCTTCAACAATTTGGCTTGTCCGGGTAGCATGTGACCATGAGGAGGGCGAAACAACCGACTTTGAATAAGGTCGTGAGCATTCATGACATTCCGCACGTATTTTTCGGGAGACATCGACATTCCCTTCACGTGATTCATCGTATGATTCCCCACTTGATGCCCTCTGTCCCTGATCACCTGAAACAGATTGGGATTACGCGCGACATTGTCACCGACACAAAAAAACGTAGCTTTCACCTCGTAGTAATCGAGTACATCGAGAACCCACGGAGTAACTTGCGGAATGGGACCGTCATCGAAAGTGAGATATACGGTCTTTTTATCTCCCGGTATACGCCAAATCGTTTCGGGAAACAACATGCGATAAAAAAACGGGGGTTGCTCTATAAACATAACAAGTACGACTAATATCGAGAGAGAATCGGATCTTGAATGGCAAATCGGTCTTCTATCTTTTTCTGCAATTCGGGTAACCCGTAAGATACACTCATTTCGTGTATCGTATGGACGATATACAAATGTTTCTGATAGTCGTTTCCTACGGAACGAAGCTGACCGGAAGTCAAGTCTTTATACCAATTCAGGTATCCGGCCGAATTGTCGAGTATCTCGGTCAACAAAGCCTCGCCTTTCGTTTTCTCTCCCAAATCGAGATAGGACTGCGCCAGCGAAATGGAGGTAAGGTCGTGAGTCACTTGCCAACCCGGAATCTTCTCCATAATCAAATCCAGTGCGGTCAATGCCTTATCGGTTTTCCCTTCGGCAATGAGTTGAACGACCAAATCGCCGAACATCATGCGATGCGTGTTGCACATGCGACGCACATTCTCGTCGAGATATAACGGGTGCTCGGGAGTTGCTTTATCTATTCCTCCCCAACGGAATTTATTGACCATATTGTCATACATCTTATCCGTATCGATGTTGTTGGAAACGCCTTTCAAAGGAACAACCTGATAAGCCAATCCGGTACGGGAGAAATAATCCTCCAAGCCCAGATAGTAACTACTACCCACCGTCACGGCAAAATAAACCGGACGTTTCCAACCCTGCATGGCATTGGTGTTGATAATGTCCAACGAAGCTATTTCGCTCATCGTAAAACCCCGCTTATTGGTAAAATCGGGAACAATGCGAGAAACGATACTATCTTTCAACTCAGGCGCTACCGTACCCGAAGCGACAGCCGCATCGGCGTTTACCGGGATATAGAGCTTGTTCGTGGGTAAATGGTTCAACTTTCCGTATCCGGGAACATCTTTCATCCAATCCAAATTCGGCAAAAAGGGGATTTTCATTCCGTGGTATCGGGATAATAGCAGTTTCATCAACCCAATTGTATATGACCTCGATTTTGGACTCTGGGACACCCTTGGCCATAATATTGCGTTTGAAATCCTCAGAGATGACGATGATCCGGTCGGCATTCCGATAGGTAAAATCTTCAATCATCCGACCGACTTTCCACAATGCCCCACCTTTTTTTGCCATGCCCGTTCCAACCAAGGAATCGGGGAAAATGTCCTGAAGACTGTAAACGAGTGGGATGCGCCGTATTTTCTTAATCAATGCAGCCATTGCTCCTTGGATAGGTGGTGTGCTGGAAATAAACATTACATCGCATTGCCGAGCCTCCTGGGCAAAACATCCCCAATAAAATTGTCGGATGCACGACAGACTGTAGCGTAACGCACGCACTATCGGACCTCCACCTTCACGCATCAGAGAGAACCGATATACGATCATTCGGCCGCCATACATCGAATCAGCCTTTCGGTGTTTGTATTTTTTTCGTTCTTCGATGGAAATACCTCGTGTCGGAACCGGTGTATAAACCACCATGTCGAACCCTGCATCAGCAAAAGCTTGATTTCGGTTGTCGCTTAAATAAGCACTTGCCGCCTGCTCCGGATAAAAATAAGCTGGCAGATAAAGTATTTTCACTCGCAGTATTTTTAAATAAAACAACGGTAGTCCACTCGATCCGATTCTGCCAACACGATATCACGCCCTAAACCTAATAAGCTAGCCTCGCGATAGATTTCATGGGCAAAATTCAAATCGATGTAAGAAAGACCTACTGAATTGAAATAGATAAACTCCTCGTCACTCTCCCGTCCCTTTTTCTGACCAGCGATAATTTCCGCTAAATCGGCATAAATATCTTTATCCTTGAGTAATCCCTCTTTATACATGCGGCAAATCGTCTGGGTGCGGTGCTTGGAAGCATTCCAATCATCACATACGATCTTATCGGCTTTGAGGGCCACACCATATTCATCCTCCCAACCTCCTACATGGATATAAAGCATTCCGGCCCGAACATCCCGAGCCTTCAGTACCGGTGCTTGTCCGCTAATGGCTGTTACGATGATATCGGTATCTGCCACGGCCTGCGAATTATCGCCTCGGCAGGCGATAAAATGAACATCCGGAATTATTTTATCAAATTCGGCTATGAATCGGTCTTCGGTTGCACTGTGCCGGGAAGCAACTTTGCAGGTTCTGATCGATGGGAAGAGATGTTTCAGCAGTGTAAAGTGCATCCGAGCCTCTTCTCCGGCTCCAATAAATCCAACTGTTTCCACCTTTTTGGGTGCCAAATATTTGGCTGCGACACATCCTACGGCCGCTGTCCGAAGTTGTGTGCAAAGTGTTCCATCGATTACAGCGATTGGGAATCCGGTTTCGATTTCTGACAACAACATAACCCCCGTCACATTCTGAATGCCTTTCGGAGCATTGGTTGGAAAAACGGAAACCCACTTTAATCCGGCTACTTTATTTCCCAATAAAGTAGCCGGCATACAGTTAATCCGATTTTGTGTCTGTGTGTCAAAAATCTGAGATATTTTATCAGGAAAAAGAATCTCTACGAGAGCAGTTTCTGGTTTAAACCCGGAACCTCTCCTTTTGAAGCTTTAAGAAAAGCGTCTTCAACAATTTCGAAGAGTCGATCTGCATGACTATCAAAAATTGCAGCTACATCTTCTTGAGTTATAATTTTTATTGATATAGTATTATTCATTGCCCTTCCATTAGAAAATTATTTTTCCGACGTCCAGCATTCGATTCACCATGTTATTCCCATGCTCGTCAAAAACAACCAGCATTTGGTGAATCCGATCTATGGTTTGTATACATTCCTCAGTTGTATTACAAACAAAATGAACCAATGCAAAAACTTGAGAGAATGATCCCGAGGATTCAATCCGATCATGAAGATATTTAGTCGTGGCTAGATAAACTATGTTTTCTAACTGAGCAATTTTATCTAAACCTGAAATACTAGAAATTGTTCCAGCATTGATATGAACCGGATATATGCAATAATATTTCTTTCGAGGCAGGGTACTCCGAATTAATGAGGTGTGTTCGGAGATACAACTTTCGCCAGTTAATGCATAATGAATATCCGCTGCGACTTGATTAATTTGATAAAAATAATCGACTGGGTATATTGAAACCGATCCACCGTATCTAAATCCTACTTCATTAAAATAGTAATTTTCTCCATCATGAAAAACTTCAATCCAAACACTGCCTTCTCGAATGCCGATAGATTGAAACATCTCTGCAATTTTTTCGTCAAAATGTAGACGGAATTCTTGAGTAAGTTTACTCTCGAATACAAACAAACCTCCAACATAGCTACCTTGCTTTTGGTATTTCACTGGATATTTGTCTTCCAAACCAGAAAAATACATCTTGCCGTTACTGAAAGTATAGAACACCACAACGCCATCGTTTTTTACAAATTTTTCCACAATGACGCTGCCTGTGGGCGATGCCTGACGTGCAATCGCATAACCTTTTCTCAACTCTTCAGAATTTCGGCAAACGGAAAAGCCACTGCTACCACAACCATCCGTTGGTTTGGTAATTACAGGAAATGCACTATCGGGAATATTGCGTTTGGGATTCTCCAATTCATAATCATATTTCGGAACAACCGGCAGGCCATACTCGATACATAATCGTTTAAAATGCTCTTTGTTTTGCAAATACTCCCACTGTTCTCTGGTACAGTAACATGGCAGACCAAGTTCCTGAAGATAACCACAAGCCGTCGAAATGACTGATTCACTCCCACCCATATAAACTCCGTCAATCCGTTTCTCCCGAATGAGTTGTTTCATAGCCTCTGTATTTGTGGAATCTACGTCATAGCACTCATCTGCAATTTCAAATATTCCAGCATTATGGTTATTCCCAGTAGCGATCAGTATAATTCCTTGCTCTTGGGCGAAATCCTGAATCGCTTTTTTCCATAGACTGCCGCCGAGCAGCAACAATCGTTTATTTGCCAGATTTTTCTTCATATATTTCTATTTTGATTTGTTTCATCGCTTGTTCACATGCCTCGATTGCCGCAGCAGCATCTCCCCTTTGAGCAATTACACATCCCATACGGTCGATACTACTATGAATATCTGTGACAAGATCTCCGATTTTTTTTGTACAGATGATATCGCATATACCCGCAATTTTTCGTGCAGCATTTATACCTTCAATAGAATAAATTTTCCCTGGACAAACTTGAAAATAACGAATGGCACTACCCTGTTCGAATTTGGGTTCAATATCGGGATACAATCCTAAGGAAATGTCAATAGTTGCCTTTACCATATCTATTCCCGTTGAAAGAGGTACAAGATGCGTCGTGATACAGTCCCCTCCCATTCGAGCTCCTAACTCGACCATCTTCGGCCCCTGAGCGGTAACAATCATTTCAACGTGAGCAGGTCCCATATTGATTCCGACACTTCGAATTGCTTTGACCGCTAAATCCTTGATAGTATCAATTGTTGTTTTGGATAATCGGGATGGTTGACTATGCCCCATTTCGACAAAATAGGGAGCTCCCGTAGTCAACTTGTCTGTAACAGCAAGAATATGAGGTATTCCGTCAACAGTCATCACCTCTACACTTACCTCCGGCCCCTGCATATACTCTTCAATGATTACGGTACCATGGCGGGATTGTTCCCGGCTGTATCGGTATGCTCTTGACAATTCTTCAACCGCATGAACCAATATGACTCCTCGACTACCGGCATTATCCGTAGGTTTGATAATGCATGGAAAACTTAACTCCGAAATAATGGATTTTAATACTGATTCATTTTCAACTATATGATACCAAGGTGAAGCTACGCCGTCAGCTTTGAAAGCTCGAATCATTTCACCTTTGTCAGTACAACGTAAAGCTGTTTGTACAGAAATGCCGGGTAGGCCAAATTTTTCGGCTACTGCCGCCAACGATCGCATTGGCATATCTGTTGCTAGAGTCATAATTCCATCAGGATGGAATGTTTCTGCAACTTGACAAATCGCCTCTATATCAATAGTACTAGCAGGGAAAAACTCGTCTGCAAAAAGAATCCCAATAGCTTGCGGATTATAATCGGCAACTGCAACATAATGCCCCATTTCTTTGGCTTTCAGAATTGCAGGGAGTTGCAAAGTGGATGCACCAAGAATTAATAGACGGCTCATTTTATTCAGCCTTTTTATCTTTTACAAAAACATTTTCTCGTTTTAACACCGAATATGCCGTGTGAAATAAGATTTTCAAATCGAAAAGGAGAGATACATGATCGGTATAATAACAATCCTGCAGAAATTTTTCCTCTTGACCAACAGAATTACGAAAATAGGCCTGGCTATATCCTGTAATACCGGGTCGTACGGTTAGGCGTTTGCGCCGAACGTCATCGTATTCGGCATAAGGTATGCCCGGTAATACAGGGCGGGGACCGACAAAACTCATATCACCAATCAAGACATTGAGAATCTGAGGAATTTCATCTATACTGGTTTTCCGTATAAAACGTCCTATACGAGTCACACGCGGATCATCACTGGAATTAAATGTAGACCCATCTGTATTACGTATATCGGGAGCATTCACTTTCATTGAACGGAATTTGAACATTTTGAATATTTTACCATTCAATCCAACACGTTGCGCATTATAAAAAGTCGGTCCTCGATCAGTCAGCCAAATCAATGGTACCATGATTAGAATAAGAAGCAGCACAAAGGGTAATGCAAACAAAGCAATTATCAGATCGAACAACCGCTTGAAGAAATGTTTGTACATAACTTTATCGGGAAATGATATCGACAAAATTTGAGATGACGAATTCCACATCTTCGTTGGTGAGACGGGTATGCAATGGAAGCGTTACTTCGTTGCGGTATTGATTGTAGGCATTCGGATAATTGGTAATATCGAACCCGAGAGCCTTGTAAGCAGTCATCATCGGAAGCGGTTTGTAATGAACGTTGCAGGCAATTCCGTGTTCTGCCATTTTGACAATAACTTCGTTGCGTTCTGCCACATCCATATCCAGCAGGCGCACGATATAAAGGTGGCCGCTCGACGAATGATCCGGATCGTAATGATTGAGGACTTGTACATTCGAATTCTTCAGCGCTTCGTCATAACGACCGATTATTTCCCGACGTCGGTGCAACATTTCCGGATAACGTTTTAACTGTGCTAATCCGATCCCTGCCATAATATCGGTCATGTTGCATTTGAAATTGGGGGCAATAATGTCATACTCCCAAGCTCCAAGTTGGGTTTTGGCCAAAGCATCCTTATTCTGACCATGTAATGAGAGTAACTGGAATTGCTTATACAACCACTCGTTATCAATACCAGAAATAGATCGCCATGTAAGCGCCCCGCCTTCAGCGGTCGTAAGGTTCTTCACAGCGTGAAATGAAAAGGAGGTAAAATCTGCAATCTCTCCGCACATCCGGCCATGCCACTGTGCTCCGAAGGCATGGGCGGCATCTGCCATTACGACTATGCGACCGAAAGCCTTTTGGATATCGTTGGCAGGATTAAAAAGGTGTTTGTAATTTTCTATGGCGGCAAAAATTTTATCGTAATCGCAAATGACACCACCTAAATCAACCGGAATAATAACCTTGGTTTTTTCGGTTATTGCTTGGGAGAGTTTGTCGTAATCCATTTCAAACGTCCCAGGAGCTGTATCGACTAAAACAACTTTGGCTCCGACGTGACAGATTACACTGGCTGAAGCTGTATAAGTGTAGGCTGACGTGATGACTTCGTCACCTGGTCCAACTCCAAGTACCCGGAGAATCAACTCCATACAAGCAGTTGCAGAATTCAGACAAACCGATTTCTCAGTCTGGCAACACATCGAGATCAGTCTTTCAAACTCTTTGGTTCGCGGGCCGGTAGTAATCCATCCTGAGCGAAGAGCATTCGCAACTTCTGTAATTTCCGCCTCGGTCATGTCTGGAGGCGAGAACGGTACGTTTCTCAATTTCATATTCATAATCGTATTCTATTCTTTTCTCCAGACCATTTTGTTTACGACAGTAGTGTAGGACTGAATGATCTTAACGACTTTCGTCGAGACGTTTTCATCGGTGTAATCCGGAACGGGGATTCCATAATTGCCCGCGTCGTTCATTCCGATCGCCGTTTCCACAGCCGGCAAAAGCGATTTTTCATCGATGCCTGCCAGGATGAAGTCGCCCTTGTCCAACGCCTCAGGACGCTCCGTCGAGGTGCGGATGCAGACGGCCGGGAAGGGATGGCCTACCGACAGGAAGAACGATGACTCCTCGGGCAGCGTCCCCGAGTCCGAAATCACCGCTGCGGCATTCATCTGAAGGCAGTTGTAGTCGTGGAAGCCCAACGGTTCATGACGAATTACCCGTTTGTCCAGTTCAAACCCTGACTGCTCCAGACGTTTCTTCGAGCGCGGGTGGCACGAGTAGAGAATCGGCATGTCGTATTTCTCAGCCAGCGCATTGATTGCGTTGAACAGACTCAGGAAATTCTTCTCTGTATCGATGTTCTCCTCGCGGTGGGCCGACAGCAGCAGGTACCTCCCCTTCTCCAGTCCAAGACGCCGGTGGATGTCCGAGGCCTCGATTTCCTTCAAATTCGCGTGCAGGACTTCAGCCATCGGGGAGCCCGTAACATAGGTGCGCTCTTTCGGAAGCCCGTTCTCAGCAAGATAGCGTCGTGCATGCTCCGAATAACACATATTCACGTCCGAGATGATATCCACAATCCGCCGGTTGGTCTCCTCCGGCAGGCATTCGTCCTTACAACGGTTACCCGCTTCCATATGGAAGATCGGAATATGGAGCCGTTTGGCGGCAATGGCCGATAGGCAGGAGTTCGTGTCGCCCAGGATCAGCAGTGCATCGGGCTTAATTGTGACCATCAGCTTGTAGGAACAGTTGATGATATTGCCAACCGTTGCACCCAGATCGTCGCCGACGGCATTCATATACACCTCCGGGTCTTCCAAGCTCAGGTCTTTGAAGAAAATCCCGTTCAGATTATAGTCATAGTTCTGCCCTGTATGCGCCAAAACCGTATTGAAATACCTGCGGCATTTCATGATGACCGCTGCCAGACGGATGATCTCCGGGCGTGTGCCTACGATGATCAGTAATTTGAGTTTGCCGTTATCCGCAAACTTTACGTCCGAATAGTCAAGTTTGATTGTATTCATTGTACTGTTGTTATTCTACCGGCTCGAAATAGGTGTCGGGCTTTGCAGGGTCGAAACACTCGTTACACCACATGAAAGTAACCAGATCCTCCGTATCGGAGAGGTTGACGATGTTGTGCGTATAACCCGGAATCATCTCCACGACCCGGATCTTTTCGCCACTTACCTCATAATTGACCACCGGGTAATCGTTGCCGTGTTCGTCTTTACCCACCTTGCGCAGCTGGATCAATCCGTGTCCGTGCACCACCACGAACTTTTCGTTCTTCGTGTGATGCCAGTGCTGGCCCTTGGTGATACCCGGTTTGGAGACATTCACCGAGAACTGCCCCCTGTCAGCAGTGCGGATAATCTCCGTGAAGCTTCCCCGCGGATCCGTATTCATCTTCAGGTCGTAAGCGAACCGGTCGGCCGGAAGGTACGACAGATAGGTCGAATAGAGTTTCTTGGCAAAACCGTCTTTCGTCGTGTCGGGAATCTCCAGCGTTTCGGTCATTCGCCGGAACGAATGCAGCAGATCTACGATCCCACCCAATGTAATCCGGTGCGATGCGGGGACATAACAGAAATCCCCGTCACGGTGTTCATCGCCCGTAAGCGCTCCGATTAGTTCGTCCACCACGTCGTCGATATAGACCAGATGCAGTTCCACCGACGGATCGTTCACCGTGATCGGAAGGTCGTTGGCGATATTGTTGCAGAACGTCGCTACGGCCGAATTGTAATTCGGACGGCACCATTTGCCGAAAAGGTTCGGAAAGCGATAAACCAATACTTTGGCGCCGGTCTCCTTTGCATAGTCGAACAGCAGTTGTTCGCCGGCACGCTTGGACTCTCCGTAGGGGTTGTCCAGCGCCGCCTGGATCGACGATGAGATCATCACAGGGCACGTATTGCCGTGTTTTTTCAGTGTGTCGAGCAGCGTCGACGCGAAGCCGAAATTGCCCTTCATAAACTCCACAGGGTCCTGCGGACGGTTCACACCCGCAAGATTGAAAACGAAGTCCGCATTCTTGCAGTACAGGTCCAGTTCTTCCGGCGTACTGTCCAGATCGTATTCATAGAGCGTAAGATTTCCTTCTACGGCATAGTTCTTCGCCTTACCGTCGTGGATATTACGCAGTTGGGAAAGGAGGTTCTTTCCTATGAAGCCTTTGGCTCCCGTAACTAATATGTTCATTTTGTGTGGGGCGGCTGGTTGTCAGAAAGAAATGCCGCGAAGAAATGAGATGTAAGGATCGCAATCCGTTTTATGCCCGGACGCATGGCCTGTATTCTTATATAGAGAGGTTACTCCGAACGAATGTCACGCGGCTTGGCGCGGTCGATCATACCCAGATCCTCCTGAATAAAACGGAGGCGCAGTAATTGTTGCTTCATGCCCTCTATATCCAGACGATGCGTATTATGCGAGTGGTAATCCTCGATCTTCGAGATATCCTCGCTACCTTTGGTGAAGAACTTGTCATAATTCAGATCACGTGTATCGCACGGAATACGGTAGTAGTTGCCCATATCGATTGCCTTGGACATCTCTTCACGCGTGACGAGCGTTTCATAGAGTTTCTCGCCGTGCCGCGTACCGATAACCCTCACCTCCGTCTCACCGTATTTCGGGTTCACTTTTGCGTAGATCTGCTTCAGGGCTTCGGCAAGGGTACTCAATGTGGCAGCAGGGGCTTTCTGAACGAACAAATCCCCGTTATGGCCGTGTTGAAAGGCATAGACGACCAGATCCACGGCATCGTCCAGCGTCATCATGAAACGGGTCATGTTCGGATCGGTGATCGTGATCGGTTTACCCTCCATCATCTGCTCCACCCAAAGCGGGATAACGCTTCCCCGACTCGCCATCACGTTGCCGTAGCGCGTGCAGCAGATCGTCGTCGCGGCACCTTCCCCTAATTCACGGCCTTTGGAAATAGCCACTTTTTCCATCAGTGCCTTCGAGATACCCATCGCGTTGATCGGATAAGCGGCTTTGTCTGTAGAAAGGACTACGACGTTCTCCACACCGTGTTCAATGGCCGATTCCAGCACGTTACCCGTACCGATGACATTCGTACGTGTAGCCTCCATCGGGAAGAACTCGCACGACGGAACCTGCTTCAATGCTGCGGCTGCGAAAACATAATCGACGCCACGCATCGCAATATCCACCGATGACTTGTCGCGGACATTGCCGATGTAGAACTTCACTTTCGGGTTCTGTAACGCATGACGCATGTCATCCTGCTTCTTCTCATCCCGACTGAAAATGCGGATCTCCTTGATGTCGCTATTGAGGAAGCGACGTAGCACGGCGTTACCGAACGATCCCGTCCCTCCCGTGATTAATAGGACTTTTCCTGTAAAAATACTCATGTTCTTTTAATTAGTTCTAAAATTTTAGTGCATTGTATTGTTGCATTTTTGGTATCTAATATGAATTGTTGTGCCTTTTCCCCTAATTTTGTCCGTTCTTCTATAGATAGAGAAAGCACTTCATCTACTTTTTCGGCCAAAGCAGTTATCGATTGATCATTTAATGAATAACAATAATGGTAATATTCCTTGGGAATTCCTGGCAATTCATATAAAAGAGTAGGAGTTCCTGAGGCAAGATATTCCATTGTTTTAGATGGAAACGAATATTTTGTATATATACCTTCTGGAGTTCTTGGATTTACTAATAAAGATGCAGTCCGTTGTAGCTGTAATATTTCATCATGAGGTATAGATCCTAAATATTGTATTCGACGATCTTTCGTTGCCATATTTTTTACATATTCTTCTGAATCACCTCTGCCACATATAATCAGAGAATAATTTTCATTTTTTAATAAATTAAAAGCCAATAACAAATTTTTGATACCATATCTTTCTGCTAAGGTTCCAGAATATAGAATTCGACCGTCTATTTTAGGTTGAGGAATATTAACTAAGTTACAAGGAGAATAAATACCTTCAATGACTACGTAGTTTGCATGTTTCGGGAGATACTCAGACATATATTCACTCAAAATACCAAAACATGTTATTTTCCGCATACACGATTTTATTATTTTATTAGCAACCCATTTCATAATATGGTAAAAAATGGATCCATTTGTAGACATGTGCAATGGTAGATCTGTAATAATTACACATATTTTATTATGGTATTTTCGACAAGCTACCAATGTTGAAATAATTGCTGCAATATTCAATGAATATAAAATAATCACATCATTTCGTTGTAGCTTACTTCTTAATGATTTATAAAGAAAGAAATAGCATTCGATGAAATTTTTAATATAAGACCGAGGCTTGATTGATACATTTGGATATAATGAACACCAGGACTTATAAAATAGGCTATATTGAGAGTATAACTTCTTTGATACAACCTTGAATGAGTATGGAATTAATTCAATTCCACAATTGAAAAAACCCTTAATTAAAGATTCTTGATAGATATTTGCAGCTGGATCCGACATAGCATTCAATTGCTGCATCGTCGAGTCGTCAATAGAGTTAATATACGATCCAATTAAATAAAATGCCATAAATATTTATATGTGAAATCTTTGATAATATTGCAGCCGGCATGAAATAGCTCCGATAAAAAGACTAATAAGAAAAAACATCGGAACGCTAAACGATGGATTGAATATAAAACAATTCATGTTAGCTACTATAACAAAACAAATAAATGTAATAAAAGTTATCAAACCTAAATGATCATTATAATCAACTATGTTTTTATACATTTTCAACTTATATAGTATTATGATATATATAGTTAGATAAATAATCAATCCTATAAAACCTAATGAATGTAGAATCTGCAATATGTCCATATGCGCATCCATTCCAACTAAATGCGAGACCGAACTGAATCCTTTGCCTACTAATATGTCTTGTGTCGAATAATTACTAGATATATCAGTCCATATTTGAAAGTAAAGTGTATTCCTACCACTACCTCCGTCCTCACCGATACTTAGAAAACGATCTGATGTATTTGCAATAATATCCTTACTAAGCGGTGAAAATGAAAAAATAATAACAAAGAGGATCACTAATGCAAGAGACTCCTTACCTCTTTTTGTTTTGAGAAAAAATAATACGCCCGACAATATTGTTGCGATTAGAATGGTTCTTTTGGTCGAAATGAATGCAATTGCTGCAAAAATGATATATAATATGTATTTCCATTTGGGAGATTTCAATAGAAAAATGTATGGTAAAAAAATTAGACAAATAAAAAAAGCATCTTTGGCAAACTCATCTGTATCGTATGTCAATGTAAAACTAAGAAAGACATTATAAACAAAAAATGGAACAATAAATGTAAGATAAACTCGTGCTATGGCAGATAGGTTCTCCGATGTATAGTTCTTATAACCAATAGTATAACCTAACACTGCAATAATTGGCCATACACAATTTGCAATAAGTCTTATTATTGGTGTATCATCATAAAAAAATGCATATCTTAAAATCAAGTATGCCAAAAATGAACATATCGTTTTTGTATATATATTATTTGCAAAAGCAATTCTCCAATGCGATAATATATAGATCACAGATAACACTCCGATAATTACATAAATAAAATTAGTATTATTGTGTGAGGTGGAATCTATATTAGCTAGACCTTGCATTGCTTTTATTGCTGCAAATCCCAATAGCCCTAGTACGAATAGGACAAAATATTTATTATTAATATGTATTTTACTTAACATATCTATATCTTAGATGTAGTAAAATTAGAAATATCCCATTCGCAATTAGTGAGATAAGTGCAAACCAATAAGCTTGACTTTCATTAATTTGTTGCAAAATAATGTAGGTGAGAATAAGAATGAACATATCGCGAACAAGGCGCGCTATGAAAACTATCCACGGTTTTCCCCGTGATATAAACTCATAACAATAAACTTCCGATAAACAGATGAAAAGAGCTGCTGCTGCTGAGATATTCAAAACTTTTGGTAACCCAACAAAACTCACACCGTAAAAAGAACTGATAAATCCAGAAAAAAGAATGACGATTGAAACGGGGAGTAATGAGGATAAAAAATTGACTAAAAGAAGTTTATTGATCAGAGACGAATGGTTATCTGAGCTTGATAAATAAGAAAACATCACGTTTTTTAACATTGCCGGTACAAAAATCACAACACTTTGCCATAATGCTGCAGCTGACGATAAACCGACTTCGCCATAATTGGCAAAATGAATCAGTAGGAGCAAACCTATCCAATGTACTATTGTGTACAAACTCTCCTGAAGGGCTACAGGAATTGAAAAACCTAACATAGAGTATATTTCTGATCTTGAAACTTTTTCATTTGAATTATACTGAGTCAGAGCGTGTCGGATAATTATTTGATTCAGTATAACTTGAACCACAAATGACAACATTAATGCTCCAAGAGCTCCGGTTAGTCCCCAAAACCATGTCATGATAATGCTACCAATAAATACGACAAAACCGGTGTAAATATTTATTTTTGCAGTTTCTTTAAATTTTTTAAATCCTGATAAAATAGCGATTTGGGTTGTTTGTAATCCATTCAGAATAATTAACAATGAAAAAAAACGCAGTTGAAATTCTAAATTTGGTGCATCAATGAATAGAGCAATAGAAGCGGCAAAAATTATTTGAACTAATGCTAATAACCCACTAAAAACTAAAGTAATTTTTAAAAAAGTCCAAACCAATGACTTTAATTTTTCGGGCTTTTCCGAAATATAGTCGGCAACGAATTTAGTTGCTGTATAGCCAAATCCAAAAGTGGAAACTATCGCAATATAGAACAGTGTGGTCCTAATGGTTCCATATTCGCCATATACTTCTTTGCCGAGAAATCGTGCTACGGCAATTCCTGCAAGTAAAGAAAGACCTTTACCCAAGGCACTACCAGCAAGGGCCCAAAACGAGTCCTTGAATAGATCACTACTTTTAAGACGTTCGCAAAATGTATGTAACGACACTCTATTTATCATACACCTCAAACCTTGAGTTCTTTGATTTGAACTCGGGAACTGTCTTTTTCATCAGTCTGACCATATCGGGAATCTCGACTTTCCGGGACAAAGTTTCCAGCTCTTCGGCTACCTCACATGCCTCCCGGTAATCATACTCCCGCACCTTAGCAATCCGGATGCGGTCATGTAACGTAGGCTCCGTATTCTCTTTATTCGAAAGTACTTCCTCGTAAAGTTTCTCACCCGGCCGCAGACCCGTGTATTCGATCCTGATGTCCTTCTCCGGCTCGAAGCCCGCCAGGGAGATCATCCGCCGCGCCAGGTGCGCGATCTTAACCGATTCGCCCATGTCGAAGACGAAGATCTGATTGCCCGTCGACATCGTGGCGGCCTCCATGACCAGACGGCACGCCTCGGGGATCGTCATAAAGAAGCGCGTAATGTCCGGATGCGTGACAGTCACCGGACCGCCCTTGGAGATCTGGTCCCTGAAGCGGGGAATGACCGAACCGTTCGAGCCCAGCACATTCCCGAAGCGCGTGGTGACGAAACGCGTCTTCCCCGGCGTGCGGCCCTGCTCGATCGACAGACCCAGCGACTGCACATAGATCTCCGCAAGGCGCTTCGTGCAACCCATCACGTTCGTCGGGTTCACGGCCTTGTCCGTCGAGATCATAACCATCTTCTCAACATCGTATTCGATGCACTTGTCAGCGACGTTGCGCGTTCCCGCGACGTTTACCAGAACCGCCTCGCATGGGTTCTCCTCCATCAGCGGGACGTGTTTGTAAGCCGCAGCGTGGAACACCACCTGCGGATGGTACGTCCGGAACACGAAGTCCAGACGGGCGGGAATCCGGACGTCGCCGATGACAGGGATGAATTTCAATGCCGGATAGCGCTCCTCCAGTTCCAGGCGAAGGTTGTGCATCGGGGTCTCCCCGTTGTCGAAAAGGATAAGCTCCTTAACCCCGAACGTCGCCAGCTGGCGGCATAGTTCCGAGCCGATCGATCCCGCGGCGCCCGTAACGAAGATCGTCTTGTCCTTGAAGTTGGCGACGATCTCCTCCATCGAGATCTTGATTTCGGGGCGGCCCAGCAGATCCTCGATCTTGATCTCGCGGATCGACTGCTTCATGATCTTACCGTCGATAACCTCGTCGATCGGAGGGGTGATCAGGATCTTCACCGATTTCTCCGTACAGTACTTGATCAGCCGTTCCTGTTCCGACTGTGCGTCGTCGTTCGTGGCGAAAAGTATGGCATCAATATCGACTCGGTCACGCAGATATTCGATGCTGCTTTCATCCTCGAAGTAGTACACCGGACGGTCGGCGATCCCATGGTTTTTGAGTCGTTTCCCGTAGGTCAGAAACCCGATGACCCGGTAATGGGGCGAGTTCTGGAGACGCGTAACGAGCGAGACCGATTTGTCCCCCGTCCCGTAGACCAGAACCTGACGGCAGTTCGCATGGCGTGTGCGGTTGAGTTTCAGCAGGTCGTAAAAGATGATCATCCCCAGACGAAGGGCCAGCAAAAGGAAAAGCGTGACCAGCACATCCAGCATGAACCCCAGGGCGATAGCCGTCTGGGGAGGAAGCGGCGACTGCGGAAACAATTGCACATAGACGAACATCAGCACGTCTTTCAGCAGGACCGCGGCGCCGAGTTTCCACACTTCACGAAGGGTCGTGTGGCGGATGACGCTCCGGAACGTACGGAACAGAATGAACGTGATGACGCTCAACACGCACGAACCAGCCAGAAGCCACACGCCGTACCAGACCGTGAAAACAGGATGCGGGAAAAGCCCCCGGATCAAAAGGTAGGCGACAAACGTCGAAAAAACAGATACAACGGTATCGATGGCCAAAATCAACCACGACGAAAAGTAACTTGACGACAGGTACTTTTCAGCACCCAGCCGTGACAGCAAGCGGTAAAGCATACAGAAGCGTGAAAATGTTCGATTTTACTCGTTGTTTGAATTCACAGTCCGTCGATCCATCGAAGATAGCGATTCCGGTCAGTTAGCATATTCGAATGACGAATAAAATGAATGCACGTATCGTTTCCATATTCGTTGAAAATAACGGTTTTCGGATCAGTCATCGGCAATCGTAAGGAATTACAAAAACTCTTTCACCGCGTGTTCATGCCATGCGCGGTATTCCGAGACGGAAAGTTCCGCGACCAGCAGTTTTTTGTAATCAGGCTTGTCGCATACCGGGATATGCTGCCGGATGTAAGTCCGTAATTCACTGTCGGGGATGCTGACCATAACCACTGGAAAGGGGTAGTCCTTATGCCTGAAAAGTGCCGTTTCACATTCCGTGAATATCCGGCTTAACTGACAGGCCGACTCTTCGTAGGCGTGCCAATATTCTCCGGCGCCGTATAAGCGGATATACTTTCTGTTGCCCTGTTCTTTGCAGAGTATCTCGACCATACGGGTTTCGATCAGACGTTTCAGCGACATCCAAGGTGGCTCGACATTCGGTTTGCCGTTCATAGTTTTCTAATTCGATTGTATCAGCTTTGCTCAATGGATAAACTACAGTCAGGAGATAACCTCGATCAAGTCGGGATGCACCTCTGCGGCTACGGCCATGACACCTTCCAGCAGGACGACGACCCTGCGGTTTCTTTTGCCCTGCACCTGCATGAATACACCCATTACTCCATTGAGTTTACCTCCGTGGATGCGTACCCGGCGCCCTTTTCGAAGGTCGAGCTCATCCGGATTGTAGTAGGAGATATTTTCTTCGTATTGGGATGAAACCCTGATAAAACTCTCCATCTGGTCATCTGGAACAACGAGATATTCCAAGCCCGTACTTTTCTCCCACATCACGAATTGCAGGAAATTATAGCGTTTCTTAAATTCCGTAATCTGTATGCGACTGGCATGTACGAATACGAGATTCGGAATGACCGGAACGAGGCGTTTCGATTTCACTCCGTGATAGACTCTTACAGCATAATATTTCGGAATAAAATATTCCAATCCATCTTTACCTTTGAGTTTTTCCTCCGCTCTCTTTTCGCTTTTGTAAGCCCGCATGACGAACCAGCGGGCGGTCGTGAGTTCTTCTGTATTGGGCGAGGCGATGTCCATACATTACTTATGTTTGTCCTTTCTGTAAAGGCACATGCCTTTAGTTCATGCCAATCTGTATATTGGCATGTATTACAGTCGTTTATGTTTATTTCCGCCGGAATACCAATCATCTATTCCGCAAATCCGTAAAAAGATATTCTGCTCGTTTTACGCTCTTTCTCTCCGCAAGAGAAAGAGCAATGGATATAATTGGTTATAACTATCTGAAAACCATGCAAAATTTGCACTCGGAAAACTGTTTGCTTGCACAACATTTGTCGGCCAAAAATCTTTTGGCGAATTCGGCAGACGAAAATTTCATCCGGTTTTGGTCGTTATTTCCATTAAATTGCATAACTTTGCGTTCGTCAATATTTCTCTTGCGGAGAGAAGTAGTCTATCACACAACACCTTATCTTTCTTCCCACCCTCCCGGTCAGTCGGAATTGTCCGTCGGAAATGCCTCTGCACCTCATTCTTACCGGTCGCAGGCTGTTTGTGATTTCCTTTGGCGGATTCCCTCTGCCGATACATCTCTTTCCGAGAGAAATAGCGAAATGATTGGCGTTTATTATCAGCGCCTTACACACGAAAGCCTCAGGATTGGTTCAACAAATTCTATTAATGGCTCAACATTCCGAACTGAAATGACCGGGATAATTTTATTTTTCACCGGATTTCGTTGTCGTATTTCATATTTTTCATAACTTTGCGGCAGTATGATATTTCTCTCGGAAAGAGAAGTTGTATCTATCTGTCAGTCCGTTAAATGCTATTTCGGGAACTTAACCGTCGTTTATTTCTTTAATTATCGCTACCGACCCACCTATTCCTTCCGGAGAGAGCGATTTTCCGGTGGATTGATCCGCCGGAAAAAATATCTCTTTCAAGAATAAATCTTAAAAGAGATTTCCGAATGAAATCCGGTTGGATGAAGACAGACTTTTATGCAGCTACAATGCTTTCAGGATTTGGCTGTTCGCCTTGTCTACGGAAGATGTGTCCAAAGAGGCGAGATAAATTCGCGTGGTCTTTTCAGAATCGTGCCCCATTGCTTCGCTGATGGTCGCAAGCGGGATGTTCCTGCTCCTGGCGATGGAGGCCCACCCGTGGCGGGCGACGTAGCTCGTCAAGGGTATGTCCAGTCCCAATCGCACACCCAACTTTTTCAATTTGTCATTTACCAGATGCGCCGCATTCTTGTACTGCCGGCGGGCGTCGGCATTCATGTCTTTAATCACCGGCAGCAGATAGGGAGTGCTGACCGTATCGTATTTGTCGACAATTTCCTGCATGGGTTTTTCCCATTTGACGAACAATTGCTGTCCCGTTTTCTGCCTGCGATAAGAGAGTATGCCGTTTTGCAGGTCTTTCTTCTTCAGATAAGCCATGTCGATGAACGACATTCCCCGGGTGTAGAATGAGAACATGAAAATGTCGCGGGCGAAATCCATCGCCGGGAACAGCGCCAAGTCCATATCCCGGATTCGGCGGATGACTTTCAAAGGTACCGCCCGCTTGACCGTTTTGCCGATGCCCGTGTAAACGTACTTGAACGGATCGCGCTGTACCGTCATTCCCTTTTCGACAGCACGGTTGTAAATGGCACGCAGCCCCCGCATATAGTAGGAAGAGGTATTCGGGCATACGCCCCTCGATTTGAGATAAGTTTCGTATTCGATCATCAGGTCGGAATCCACCTCATCCCACGGCACCTCGACATCTCTGCGGAAACGCCCGAAGCTGTTCAAGACGGTCGTGTAGCGTTCGCTCGTGCGGATTTTCCCGATCTGTCTCAACTGCCCGGCAAGGCTCCGTGCGAAAGAGAGAAAGCCGCCGGCATCCGGAGGCGTAAGATAGCGTGCCGCCACATCCCCGGCAGTATAGCTTTCGCCCGTATGCTCCAACCGGGAGATAATGCGTTCCAGACGGGCTTTGTCGTCCGCTATCCGGCTCTTCAATGCGACAAGGTAAGCGTGCCGGGGGCCTTCGCAGTTCGGCGGGAGTATGTTCCGCTGCAGAACTTCCCATTCCGACGGAAACAGCTTATGACCGCTGCTGATCTGCCGGGTTACACGGTTATGGATTATCTGATAGAACAGTCGGCCTTCCCGATCCGCAACGGACGAGGCCCGGAATTTTACTTTTACGCTTGCCATACGTTTGTTGTTGTTAAAGTTGCCGGGCCAAGGTAACGAGCAAGCGTGCAATTCTATATTTGATTCCGATAACGCTGTCGGTCGGGCGAAGAACCCGATCTTATATTCGCAACCATTTCTTAGCCTGTTTTGCAAGGCTCAGAATCTCGATACTCAGAGCCTTTAATTCTCTCGTTCGCTGTTCCAATGCGGCGATCTGATGCGGGATCGCGACGTTGGAAAAGTGCGAATTGATGGCTTTTACAATCTGGTTATAGTTGTTCCCGAGCTTTTGAAATTGGAAATAAAAGTCGTTAAGCCGTGCGATGAATTGCACCTTCGAAGGGTCGCGTCTGATGACGACGAACTCCTCGGCGAAGATTCTTTTGACGATAAAACGGCTTCTGTTATGCTCCAGTCCAGCTTTGCAGAGCAGCTCGTTGAAACGGATATGCTGCTCTTCATTGAGCCGGAAAGAATACTTGTAACTCGGTGTTCGGGGCTTCCTGTCGGTTATGTCTGTCAGTTTTCGGTTGGTATCCATAGATAGCTTAAAAAAG
>OLQW01000460.1_pt1 | contig 23909 bp, 20 predicted proteins | sample 1672901 | NCBI WGS metagenome assembly OLQW01 (sample SAMEA3136735, study PRJEB25190) | human gut metagenome | reverse complement strand
TGGAGTTCTGCCACAATGTCGGTCTGGACTACGTCAGCTGCTCTCCCTTCCGTGTGCCTATCGCACGTCTGGCTGCCGCTCAGGCTGCTATTAAAAATCCCAGAAAGTAAGATTGTTGCATGAAGATGCACTAATCGCGCAGAACATGGGAAGATAAGCGTATGATAAACCTCCCCGGTGAAACTGAATGGTTTTGCCGGGGAGGTTTTTGTATTTTGGGAGGAAGATCATGAAGAAAACAGAACTGGTCCAATTCAAAGAGGAATATGAGAGTGCAGTGCGTAATGTTGATGAAATTATAAATAACCCATATACTGCAATTTTACTGAAATATAAGAAAGCAGAGGAAAGCAATTATTGTATCAAATTTAGGCAATACGCGTTGAGATATTGGGGGCAACTTCACGGTGTAGATTTTTCTGAATTTGGAGATAAAGATATTACAGTCGATGAATTTAACCATGCACTTTCGATGGCTCAAATTGAAAAGAAGACGGATTTTGAAGGTGGCGGGGGAAATGCTGAAAATAACATAATTGATCAAATAAAACGAAGATTAAATGTTATTTTATTTGGAGTGGTAAAGCCGGAAGATGATAGAAAAATCAAAATAGGCAAAGACGCGATGCTTAGTGCTTCAAATATAGTTTTCTTTGATGAGTTGTTGAAAATAGACGTAAGGGATTTGCAAAAGATTATAGATGACAGAGAGCGTGGAAATATAACAGGCTTACAAAGGATACATGCGAGTGCAGGAAGCTGTGAGCGTAATGAAGAAAGATGGGTAGACGACTACTACAGGGAACTGATAGTTCGAGGACTTTGTTCTTTAGGGGAAAATCCGAAGATTAAAGTTAGCCTTAGAGATGTGCAGGATAGAATAGACTCACTTTACCCGAGCGAAGAAGAAAATGACAGCTCAGAAGAATTTGAAGGCTGGGAAGTGATGGAATGGCTTGGTGATGAATTGCATTTTTGCGAAGTAAATTACCCGCAGACATCTTTAGTGAATAGAGTTACCTATGATAGAATTTTAAAAGCACTTGTGGAATGCAAAGAAAAAATCGAGGATTGCGTTGAAGAATTAGATAATATAAAATGCATAATGGAAGGAAGTCGAGAAGAAAGTAAAGGGTAAAAAAATCTGTTAAAGAAAAAGAGAGAATCACTGGAACCAATATAGGTCGCTTTGTCGAGCTGTAACGGTTTTGGTGATTTTTTCTTTTTGAAAATATGAATAAAGTGTTAATGGAATAGTGCGAAAAAACCGAAAAAAGGGGAATCCATGCTGATTTTAGAGGACTCGATAAAAAGATATAATAACTAACGTGAAGACAACGTGGCCACAGTTGAAACACAAAACAATTCAAATTTGAGAGGAGATTTACTATGAAAAACAATATGGACTACTTCAAGACTATGAACGAGAAAGATCTTGACCTTACAAAAACCGCTGTTGACTGGACGGATAAAGCCTTTAGAGGCAACGGTGACTGCGCAGCGATTGCAAGAACAACGGGTAAAACTTGTAAAGTTGTATTGCGCGATGGCGAAGACACGTCGTTTCTTGAAGGTATCCATATAAAGCGGACGATTTGCAGACGGTTTTGCCGAAAAATGCAAAACTTGAAGAGGGAACGCTTGTGGTTGTAACATTCACAGATACACCGGAAGACGTTTTCGACAAGTGGATTATCGAGAGCAGCATTGAACTGAAACCGTTGGAGGAGACAGATGAAGAAGGCACGCACAGCATCAAGATTATGATGCCAGCGTGCGAAGTTACTATAACTGCGATGGCAAATCCAGTTGCTCCAGAGCAGCCAGATAATCCCGGAGATGGAAGCAGCGCAGGTGGAGCAGCAGCGGTGATTGGAGGTGTAGTGATTGCAGGTGTTGTAATTGGCGCAGGCATAGTGGCTGCAAATCACTATATCACTACAAACCTACCCAAAGGATTTGATCTTCCAACAACACGCCAACAGCTGGCAGTAGTTCTGTGGAACATGGCAGGAAAACCAGAAGTGACTCCTGCGAAAAACTATACAGACGTTGAAAATGTTGAAGCTCAGAAAGCGGTACATTGGGTCGTTGAAAATCAACTGATGGAGCCGGAAAGCGAGAATGTGTTTGGTGCACAGAAATCGGTTGGCAAACTGAAGATTCTCCAGTTGATGATAAAAACAAACAACCTGATGCAGGCAAAAGTTCAATGATCTGAAATAGTATAATTAAGTTGCCAAAGGCCTCTGTTCTCTTATAGTAGGGAACAGAGGCCTTTGTGTTTTTTCTGTCTTGCTCTGCATAAATGCAGTAAACATGGCAGCGGTGCGATGGCTGCTCTGGAGAAATTCAAGTATCGAGCAATCACAGAGATAACGAATAATCTCAAAATATCCTAGGCACACGCTATCGGGAACTGAAGTGCTTTATGGGCAATGAAACTTTCATAAAAGCAAAATTAGGAAGAAATTTTCTGAAACGCTGGAATAAAAACCGAAAATAGGCTATAATAATAGCAGGAAGGAGTTGAAAGAATGCTTTGCCAGTTTTCTTTTCAGAATTTTAAGTCTTATAAGGATGAAACTACATTCGATTTCCGCGCAATGGCGATTCCAGAGTTTCAGGATGCCTTGATTCGGCGGGAGAAAGCGGAAGATTTGCTTCCAGTTAGCGCGGTCTATGGCCCTAATGGTGGCGGCAAGACAAATCTGCTTCAGGCATTCTTTTGCCTGATTAACCTTGTTGTAAAGCCGATCCATGCATTGGAGAAGAACCGACAGCCGATGATCTTCCAGCAGGGCAGCAGTGTGGCTCCCTTTATGCTGGATGAAAGCTCTGCAAATGAACCTACGATTTTTCAGGTGTTCTTCCGTGTCGGCGAGAAGGAGTACCAGTATTACATTTCACTCAAGGAAGAAATTGTTTTTGAGTCTCTGCTGTGGCGCACTCTTGGGGGCAAGAAGACGGGTCTGATTTTTGAGCGAGATGGTCAGAAGATTGAATTGGGTGCGAGTATCAGTAAGGCGAGCATCAATCTGGATGTCAACCCGAAGATGCCGTATCTTTCTTTTTTGGCGATCAATTACAATATCCCTGTGATTGCAGAAGTGCAAAATTGGTTTGAATCCTGTATTACGCAGAGCTATGCGAACCCCAGAGCGGAAAATATTGTGCTGGTGTCCAAGAATGAAGCAACCAAGGAAAGCCTGATTCATGCACTGAATGATGTAGGCATTGATTTGTCCGGCTATCGCTATGATGAGGACAGCAAGCATTTGTTTACGCAAAGAACGATCAACGGCAAGGTCTACGAGCTTCCCTTTGAAGCAGAGTCGGATGGAACTAAGAAAATGATTGCAGCCTTGCCGGTTCTGATGGTAGCATTGCAGGAAGGACGCACAGTGGTTGTGGACGAGCTGGATGCCAAGCTGCATCCGAAGCTGCTTCGGTATGTGATTCAGATGTTCAAGAACCCGGAACTGAACAAGAAGGGCGCACAGCTGCTGTTCAGTTCTCACGACCTGACCACGATGAAGAATACCGTTTTCCGCCGCGATGAAATTTGGTTTGCCGCGATGAATGACAATCATGAGAGCGAGATTTATTCGCTTTACGAATTCCGGCAGGAGGACAATACTCGCGTCAAGAGCACAGCGGCCTTTGACAAGCAGTATCTGGAAGGCCGATATGGTGCAGACCCCTATCTTTCCAATATGCTGACAGGGAGGGATTGGGCATGAGTCTGAAACCTCCAAAGAAAAGTGACCTTGCGAAAAGCTGGATGAAGGATCGCCGCGATAAAGCGAGGATGATTCAGCCGGAATACCACTTGATTGCATCTGAAGGTACAGAAACCGAGCCGCAGTATTTTGGCGCAATTCAACGGATTATCAATTCTAAATACCGTGATAGAATCCAGCTAAAGGTAGAGGGCATTGGCGACAATACGGTGAATTTGTTGATGAAAGCTCGTCAATACGTTCAGAATAACGGCATTGTGTTTAAGCACGTCTGGATTGTCTATGACACAGATGATTTTCCGGCAGAAAATATCGACATGGTAGCACAGCTGTGCGAAGAATACAGTGCACAAGGTGAGACGATTTACCATGCTGTATGGTCGAACCAGTGCGTAGAACTGTGGTATTTGCTGCATTTTATGTATATGGATACTGATATTGACAGATCTCGTTACTGGCCGAAGCTGAGCGATTGGCTGAAAAACATTGGTGCAGGGAGTTACGAGAAGAACCGCCCGGATATGTATGAAGTGCTGCGACCTTACATGGACATTGCGATTGCCAATGCAAAGCGATTGGACAAGCAAAACGAAGGACGGAAGCCGTCTGAATCAGCACCCGGAACAAAAGTTTACGAACTGGTTGAGATGCTGAAGCCGTATTTGAAGTAGCTTTGTAATATGGCATTGAGTGATGCCACATGAATAAAAGCCCCGAAACTTATTTGAGTTTCGGGGCTTTATGTAAAAAAACTATGAGTGATTGCTTGCGACAACAGCAGAAAATTGCGATTCTGAAAGGTAAGGCGTTACTTGATATAAATCGATGTTTCTTCCGAACTTCTGTTGTAATTTGGATTTCAAGACGCCTGCAATAGTTTTTCCATAGGCATAAACGCGCTTGTTTTCATCGTATTTGCTCTGGGCAATCGTTATGAAACTACCATCACTCTTGTTTTTATTTAAACTTAGTCGATGCGTAAAAAATTTATTTTTGGATTTTTCATCCTGCTCGTTAATAGAGGAAAGCAAGAACTCTTGTGCTTCTGAAATTGTTAAAGGAAGACTTAAACGATTGCAAATTTCACACACGTGATTTTCATCGCAATAATACATTTCAACATCGTTGAATTTTGAAATAACACAAGTGACTCGAGAATCGAATTCGATAGCTCTTTTAGTTTCGGAAACCTCATCATCATATAATCCGTCACGATCACGATAGACAATAATCCTTAAGTCTGGATTGATATCTAATAAGAACTGAGCAAACATTTTTGCGGAGTCAATCTTGGTTACACTGTTATATGAATAAATCTGAAATTCATCTCGCGCATATCCTGATGCTTCTAATATTCCTCGTAAATATTTATGACTGGTTTCTGATGAGTCTTCAGTAAGGATAATGTACTTCAAGTCTCCGTTTCGAATATGATCATATTCATCTAAAGCACCCAATTCCAAAAGTCCGATATAGTGATTATACTCGGAATTAGAAACAGTTCCGTTCTTTACCAAGAAAAATTTGGCATCTTCTTGAAGAGCAGCCATCAGATGCCGTGAGTGAGTAGAAATAAGGACGGTAGTTTGTGTTTTATCAGAGATAGAAACCAGAAGTGTTGCAAGAGCGCGTTGATTGTCGGGGTGCAGATGAGAATCGGGTTCATCAAGAAGAAGCAGGGCGGGTTTGAAATAATTAACATATGCAGCAATTTGTGTTGCTTGAAGAACGCCCGTTCCTGCGAGATCAATAGGCAATAGTGGCGCAGAAGATGTTAGTCTGAATTTTATATCAATAAAACCATCGACCTCAGGTCTAGCGTTGATTTCAAATTCGATTTCTGGAAAAATAACTTTTATATCGGTTAAAAATCTACACCAGCCTTCATGGTCTTGACTCAGAAGATTGATAACATTGCGAAACACCGTATTGGAGTCACCTTTAGCCGCGATTCGGCGGACAACACCGACGGTTCGAATTTCTTCCTCAAAAGGAATTCCTGCAAGACCAGGGACATACATACAAAAAGGAGCCTCGAGGGATGCAAGCTTTTGACCTACATTTGCACCCTCAAAGCGAGCAGCAATATTTTTATTTCTGCCTTTTCGAAAAGTTGCAGTAGCAATATCACCGGAATCTTCTAAAAAAGAAACTGCAATGCCTAAATCTGAGTCTTCTTTAAGAACACCGCCTTGGGCGAGTGTATAAGGATCTTTTACAGGAGAGTATACTAATTGATCCGGATAGACAGAAGTTGCCCATACTCCATTTTTATCAAACTTTACATTTTGCGAATAGGTCTTAGCGGTTTGAGCAACAGATGTTGCAAATTGAAGAGCTTGAAGGACACTGCTTTTCCCAGCATTGTTAGTACCGACAAGAACATTTATTTTGCTTAAATCAAGGGTGGCGCTACTGATTGACTTGAAACGCTCAATTTTGACTTGCTTAACCATGTAGAAACCTCAGTTATGGTAGAAAGTAAATTTAACTGCAATTCTATAGGTATTCTACATCAAATACGGGGCCTTTGGCAAGAACAATGGAGAAATATAAGAGAATCTAGCACATTCGAAATGAAAATTCAAGCTGATTTGAACGCTCTGTAATTTTGGCACCCGCCCAGGCTGCGATTAAGTCTCCCCGGAAATAAAATCTGATAGGACAAAGAAGAAAAAAGCTCTTGGCTTCTGTAATGGAGGCCAAGAGCTTTTTTGCATCTTGTTTTGTAAGCGGAAAGAGGTTCCAATAATAGAAAAGAAAGCGTACATCGGTCGAATAAGGTGGTGGATTTATGAATGGTTTAAAGTTAAAAGAAGAAGTATTTATGCACAAAAAATGATCGATAAAATTGTAAAAAAGGCGAATGGAATCTCTATGAATTTTATGTTAACATCTTATTACAACACGTGATTCCTCGGAAGCGTCAGTTGTACTTGTGAACAAAGGATAGTGCTCGGTAGAGTGTCTATACCTGCAGGTATAATTATGACTGCAGTCCGAGGCTTTTTCTTTATCCGAAACGGAGAGGGTGGGTGTTATGCGAATTGTTCGGAAAATCAATAACAGTGCCGCTGTTGCTCAGGACTCCCGCGGGAAGGAACTGATCGTGATTGGTAAGGGCATCGGGTTTCCGGCGGTTCCATACGAACTGACGGATATGTCGCGGATAGACCGCACGTTTTACGATATCGACCCGCGTTATTTTGAGATGATCAGTACTCTTCCGCAGGAGATTCTTCTGGCGAGTGCCGACATTACAGAAGATGCGCAGGTCGTACTGAATACGACCCTTAACTCTAACCTGCCGCTGACACTGGCCGACCACCTGAACTTTGCGGTGGAGCGCTTTCGCAGCGGGTTGAACCTGACGATCCCCATTGCCTATGATATCCGTCATCTGTACCCCAATGAGTTTGATCTGGGCGTAAAAGCATTGGATATCCTGAAGGAATACACGGGGGTCTCACTTCCGGATTCCGAAGCGGTCAGCATTGCAATGCATTTGATCAATGCTGAAATCGAAAACAGCGAGATCCATTCCCTCGTAAAGGCGTTGGAGATTCAGGAAGGCGTGGAGTCCATTGTGGAGCGGGAAATGAACCTGAAACTGGATAAGGACAGCTACAGTTACTATCGGTTCACGATGCATATCCGCTATCTCATCCAACGGCTGATGAGCGGTACTCAGAGCGAAACGGGGAGTGGCAGCATGGTAAAGATGCTGGCCAATGATTACCCTAAAACATATATCTGTGCTAAAAAGATTGCGGCTTTCTTGCAAAAGCAGGAGAATTGGTGCTGTAATGATGAGGAGCTTCTCTATTTGATGTTGCATATCAACCGCGTCTGCCAGAAAAATATATAAACAGCTTCCGTTGCTTGGAGCGGCACTCGCCATTTGCGGGACGTGATCCGGGAACAGAGCGCATCCGACCTGAAAACGCTTGCGTTTTCAGGTAGTTTGAAGGCGCTTTGTGCCCGGATCTTTTATTACATATTGAATGAATAGCGGTGCAGGGCCCGCATCGTTTTTCAGATAAAAAATCAGGAGGATTAGCCATGAAACAGGATGCATTCTTTCAAACTATCATACATCACATCGGTGGTGAAGGCAATGTTGCACGAAAACGTTTTGACGGAGAGCACCTGTATGTCACTGTGAAAGACAGCGGTATGGCAGATCTAGAAGAACTGAACCGTTTGGATGGGGTTTCCGGTACGGAACTGAACCGGAACATTCTGTCCGTTACCATCCAGGAAGATTTTTTGGAGGATGTTACAATGGCAAAAGATTTCAAACAGCTGGCGCAGAATATCATGACGTTGGCTGGAGCAAAGGAAAATGTTACTTCCGTATTTCACTGCATGACCCGTCTGCGCATGACGGTCAAGGACGTCAAGAAGGTAGACCAGAAAGCTATCAATGATCTGGACGGTGTGTTGGGCGTCACCTATCAGGGCGGTCAGCTGCAGGTCATCATCGGCAAGGATCTGCTGAAGGTTTATGAAGAGGTGCTGAAGCTGGGCTACAGCGATGGCGGCGCTGTGGACGAAAAACTGGACGGTGACCTGAAAGGCGAAAAGATTTCGGTTGGGCAGGCAGTGATTGGTTACATTTCCGCTGCCGTACAGCCTATGGTTCCGGCACTGATCGGCGGCGGTATGATCAAGGTGTTCCTGCTGCTGATCTCCAAGGTTTATGCTCCCTTTGCGGACAGTTCTACTTATACGCTGCTGAGCATCGTGGGCAATGCGGTATTTTATTTCATGCCCATTTTGGTCGCTTATGGAGCGGCCAAGAAACTGGGTGCGACCCCCACGTATTCCATGGTCGTGGCCGGTGCACTGGTCGCTCCTGAATGGACGGCTATTGTAAGTGCTGGCAATCCAGTCACCATGTTTGGTATCAATGTTGCCCTGAAAGGATACGGCAGTTCTCTGCTTCCTGCGCTGCTGCTGGCAATCGTTGCGTATTATGTGGAAAAATTCCTGAACAAAGTGATCCCCGGCGTGTTCAAGCCTATCTTTGTCGGTACGTTGACAATGGCCGCCACCTATGCCGTCTCGATCCTTGCACTGGCGCCTCTGGGTCAGCTGGCAGGTACCTATGTCACCGCCGCGATCCTGTGGTTGTATAACATTGCAGGCCCCATCACGGTTGCTCTGTTTACGGCTCTGTTCCCCTATATGGTCATGACCGGTATGCACATGACCTTGGGAGCTCCCATGATCCAGCTGCTGTCGGAAACTGGTTTTGATCCCCTGTTCCGCCCCGGTATGCTGCTGTCCAACATGGCAGAAGGCGGCGCTTCTCTGGGTATCGCTATCAAGGCAAAGGACAAGGCAATCAAATCCGAAGCACTGTCCGTTGCAGTGGGCTGCATCTTTGCTAGTGTGACCGAGCCGGCCATTTACGGTTTTAACCTGCCGCTGAAGAAACCTATGTGGGCTGTTTCCCTCGGCGGCGCCATCGGTGGTGTCGTGGCCGCTCTGCTGGGTGCCCATAACTACGAGTATGGTTCTTCTTCCCTGTTTGCCCTGCCGATCTTTGAGGATACCATCGTGGCTATGGTTATTGCAATCATCGTGACGATCGTAGCATCCTGTGTACTTACGATTTTCTTTGGCTTTGACGAGGAAATCTTGAAGAAACACTGATCTCAAAATTTTGTTCGCCCCGGGGAGCGCATGCGTCCCGGGGCGTTGGAGGTATTATGAAACTTAAGTCCAATTTTTTGTGGGGTGGAGCACTTGCGGCTAACCAGTGCGAGGGTGCCTGGCAGGAAGACGGCAGGCTGCCTGCGTCTGCTGACTTTCTGCCGGATGCAGCCCACGGCAGATGGAATGCCATGCTGCATCCGGGAAACATTCTGGAAACGCGGTACGATTATTATCCTAGTCGGGAAGCAATTGATTTTTATCATCGATACAAAGAGGATATCCGCCTTCTTGCAGAGAGCGGGATCAAGGCGCTGCGTTTGTCCATTTCATGGACGCGGATCTATCCGACCGGGGAAGAGAACGCCCCGAACGAAGATGGCCTGCGTTTTTACGAGGAACTGTTTACGGAGTGTTGTAGGTACGGGATAGAGCCGGTGGTCACCCTGTGCCACTTTGATGTGCCGGAAGCCCTGATCCGGAAATATGGTGCCTGGGCAGACCGCAGGCTGATTGCACTGTATGGAAAATATGCTGCCACCGTGTTTGACCGCTACCGGAATCTGGTAAAATACTGGATGACCTTCAATGAGATCAACATGATCACCCACATCCCTTATCTGGGCGGTGGCCTGCTGGTGGACAAGGACGACCCGGAGTTCAACCAGATCGTGTACAATGCCGCGCATAACCAGCTGGTGGCAAGTGCCTGCGCGGTGCGGATCGGTAAAAAAATCAATCCGAATTTCCAAATTGGATGCATGATGGCGGCCGGAAGCTTTTATCCCTATTCCTGTAACCCCAATGATGTGATGGAAGCACGTATCAGTAACAACAAAAATTACATTTTTCCGGATGGCCAATTGAACGGCTGTTACTCCGGATTCGCCCGGAATTACTTTGCAAAATTGGGCATCACGCTGGACGAACAGCCGGGTGATGACGAACTTCTGGCTCAGAACACCTGCGATTTTCTGGGATTCAGTTACTATTCCTCCAGGCTGATCTCCACGGATCCGGAGCATCTGAAAAATGTGGCGGATGGCAACGCCATTACTACCCTGCGCAACCCGTATCTGCAGATCACGAAATGGGGACGTCAGATCGACCCGGTCGGCCTGCGCGTGACCATGAATGATCTGTATGATCGCTATCACAAGCCGTTGTTCATTGTGGAAAACGGTTTGGGCGTGGAGGATACTCTGGAAGTGGACGGTTCCGTCCATGACCCCTACCGGGTGGAGTATCTCGATGCTCATATCACCCAGATGAAAAAAGCCGTTCTGGAGGACGGCATTCCCTGCATGGGATATCTGGTCTGGGGCATCATCGATCTGGTCAGCGCGGGCGGCGGTGAAATGGATAAGCGGTACGGACTGGTCTATGTAAATAAACATAACGACGGCACCGGAGACCTCGCCCGCTACAAAAAAGATTCTTTTGGTTGGTATGCACAGAAGATTCGGGAAGAGTGCTATGAATAAAGCGTATAAGCAGTATTTTGATCTGATATTTGGCTCTACACTACTGACTCTGGGTATCTACCTGTTTGTCACCCCCAATGGTATCAACTTTGGCGGTGTGATTGGCCTGGCTCAGATTATAGAGATTTTTCTGCGTAGGTTCATTGCAATCCGCAGTGATGCAAACCTTGTTGGCATGATCAATTTACTCATCAATGTACCGCTGTTCCTGATAGGATACCGGGTCATGAGCCGCAGGTTCTGCATCAAAACCATGCTCTCGGTAGCAGTGCAGACGTTGCTTCTCTCAGTACTTCCGCCGCTCAAAGCACCCCTTGTGGAGGATGTGCTGCTAAACTGTATCTTCGGCGCTATTCTCTGTGGTGTAGGTGTCGGCTATGCGCTGCGGGGCAGTGGGTGCTGTGGCGGCATGGACATTGCATGCATGTGTCTGGTAAAGAAATACCCGGATTTTAAAAGCGGACGGCTTTCTATTTATGTCAATGCGGTTCTCTTTTCGGTCTGCCTATTCCTTTTTGATTTGGAAACTACGATGTACTCCATCATCTTTGTGGCAATTCTGTATACGGTGGCAGATAGGTTTCACGATCAGAACATCAATGTGGCGGCCCTGATATTTACGGATGTTTCCACTGTGCAGACTGAAATCCTGCAGAAGATGGGACGCGGCGTCACCTTCTGGAACGGATACGGTGCGTACACCAACCACCCTAAGAAGATCCTTTTCTGTGCCGTGAACAAGTATGAAATCGGGGAGCTGCAGGAAATTATTCACGAGCAAGATCCCAGTGCCTTCGTCACATTCTTTGTAGGTCCTCTGGTCCATGGCGGATTTGAAAAAAGGCTATGAGATTGAGGGTAATCGCATAGAACAAATGAAGCGAGGAACGCTCTGTAATTTTGGCACCTGCCCAGGCTGCTATCAAAAATCCCCGCAAGTGATTGCGTAAGGGCTTAAAAAAGCACCAATAAAATAAACGAACCGCCCCGGTTTCCGCAATGGAAGCCGGGGCGGTTTTTTATACAAAAAAGAAATCGTTTTTTTGTAGCTTTGATGAATTGGCGCAGAGTCATTGACAGCAGAAGGGCAGAAGCGTATCTTTGAAACAGAAAACGGAACCGGGCTATAAATAGCATGTTTCTTTACCTTGCGAGGACACTTTCGTTTTGATGAGGCACGACCCGGTGTGCCGCTTTTTTCATTTGCGGAGATAAAATACAAAAAGTACGGATTATAGTACACATTATCTGTTATGCTCGGTACATGGAAGGCACACACCGGAAAAGGAGCAAAAATGCGAAGGACGTTGAATAAAACAAGGTTTTTGGCCGGTAAAACGGACCCGGAAAATACCAGCCTGTGGCTGCCGCTCTGGATGCATCTGTGGGATACGGCGGGCATCATGGAGCGGCTAGTCCGGCAGTGGCTCCCCGAAAGCGTAAAACGGGCCATGGGCTTTGAGCGCGAGGAAGCGTTGCTCGCACATGCCCGGTTTTTGGGTGGAATCCATGATATAGGCAAGGCTACGGTAGCCTTTCAGGCAAATATCCTGCGCACCCTGCCGGAGGCGAGGCAGCGGCTGGAAACGTTGACGCCGCTGGACTGTCCTGAACAGAATCGCCGGGAGTCGCCGCATGCCCGGGCGGGCGAGGCAGTCCTGCTGTGGGATGACTGCCCCGGCGGGATCGCCTCCATTGTGGGGGCGCACCACGGCAAGCCACAGAGCTGCGCGGCGGTCGATGATCAGTTAGAGGGTTGGGAGAGCAACTACTACCCCAAGGGACAGAAAAAGGTCTGGGAGAACTTCTGGACAGAACTGCTCATGACTGTTTTGCAGGACTGTGGCTTTGACGACACAGCGGAGTTGGATGATCTGAATCCGCAGGAGGAAGTGCTTCTGACCGGACTTCTGATCATGGCAGACTGGATCGCCAGCAATACGGAATACTTTCCCCTGATCCCGGTAGAGGAGTTGGGCAGCATGGAGGATTACCCGGCGCGGGTGGACAGGGCTTGGGAAAAGCTGGCGCTGCCCTTCCCGTGGGAGGCACAGCCGGGCATCGCAGACCCGCAGGAGTTTGCGGTGCGGTTCGGCTTTGCGCCCAATGCGGTGCAGAGGGCTGTTCTGGAGGCTGTGGATACCGCAGCGGAACCGGGCATCCTGATTTTGGAAGCACAGATGGGCGTGGGTAAAACCGAGGCGGCGCTGGCCGCTGCGGAGGTCATGGCCAGCCGGTTCGGGCTGGGTGGTGTCTTTTTCGGGCTGCCCACACAGGCCACGGCAAACGGCATCTTTCCCCGGCTGCTTGGCTGGGCAGACACACAGTCTGAGGAGACGCTGCCGCAGGCTATAAAGCTGGCACACGGCATGGCAGAACTGAACGAGTGCTATCTGCGGCTGCAGGGGCGCGGGGTGCAGTTGGAGGAGGACGCGCAGGAAGCGCATCAGGTGCAGGTACACCAGTGGTTTCGGGGAAACAAGCAGGCACTGCTGGCAAACTTTGTGATTGGAACAGTGGATCAGTTGCTGCTGGCGGCACTTGCCCAGAAGCACGTTATGCTGCGGCATCTGGGGCTTGCGGGCAAGGTGGTCATTATTGACGAGTGCCACGCCTACGATACCTACATGAACTGCTATCTGGACCGTGCACTGGAATGGCTGGGCTGGTACAAGGCGCCGGTCATCCTGCTGTCAGCCACCCTGCCTGCCCGGCGGCGCGCGGAACTGGTCGAGGCTTACCAGCAGAAAAAGGCTGTCCCGGACGTCCCATGGAAAACCAGCTGCGGCTATCCGCTGCTGACATGGACGGACGGCGCAGAGGTAAAGCAGACGGCCATCCCACCAGACGCACCCGGTAAAACGGTGCAGCTGACCACGCTCACAGAGCCGGAGTTGCCCGCGCTGCTGCGCCGGAAGCTGGCAGAGGGCGGCTGCGCGGGAGTGATCGTCAACACGGTCAAAAAAGCGCAGAAGATCGCGCAGCTGCTGCGGGAAAGCCTGCCGGACAAAGAGGTGCAGCTGTTCCATGCGCAGTTCCTGATGCCGGACCGCGCAGCGCGGGAAAACCAGCTGATGGCACGCATTGGCAAGGGCTCTGAACCGGAGCGCCGGAACGACCTGATCGTGGTGGGCACGCAGGTGATGGAGCAGTCGCTGGACATTGATCTGGACGTTCTTGTTACAGAGCTTTGCCCCATGGATCTGCTGTTGCAGCGCATCGGACGGTTGCACCGTCACCGCCGCAGCCGCCCCGCCCCATTGCAGCAGGCCTGCTGCGCGGTGCTGGACACCGGGGAAGATGCCTTTGATGCGGGCAGCGAGGCGGTATATGGACAGTGGTTGCTCTGGCGCACCCGGAAGTTTCTGCCCCGGAGCATCCGGCTGCCGGAGGAAATCTCTCCGCTGGTGCAGCAGGTCTACGGCTGGGAGCGGGAAGCTCCCGGTGGAGCGCAGGGGGAGGAAATGCGCTGCGTATATGAGCAGACGCAGGAGAAAAAGAAAGCGCGCGCCGAGGCGTACCTTGTGCCGCAGCCGGAAACGCACCGGCTGGCGCAGTTGAATACGCTGGACGACTGGATGCAGAACGAGGGTGCCCGCTCCGACCCGGCGGCGCGGGCAGCAGTGCGGGACGGCGACCCCTCGGTAGAGGTGCTTGTAATGCAGTGTCGGGCAGACGGCAGCATCCACTTTCTGCCGTGGCAGGAGGGTGGCAGCGCCGTAGCTGCTGACAGCCCGCCCCCGCCGGAAACGGCACTGAAGATTGCCCGGCAGAAGCTGCGGCTCCCGGCGGTGTTCGGCAAAGCGTGGAAGGTGGATAGGGTCATCCGGGAGTTGGAAGCGGATAACCGCAGCCGCCTTGCGGCGTGGCAGCTGTCGCCGCTGCTGCACGGAGAACTGATCCTGCTGCTGGATGAAAACCTGACTGCCCGGCTTGCGGGCATGGAACTTTGTTATGACCGTGAAAACGGCCTGACCTACCAAAAGGAGGAAACGGATGAAGGAAATTGAATTCAACCTGCTGACCGAACCGTGGATACGGGTGCGGCTGCGGGACAACACGGTGCGGGAGGTGTCCCTGACCGAGGCGCTGGTGTCGGCGCAGGATTATGTGGACCTTGCGGGCGAGATGCCCACCCAGAACGCCGCCGTGCTGCGGCTGTTGCTGGCGGTGCTGTTCACCGTGTTCTCCCGGGTGGATGCAAAGGGGAAACCCCAACCGCTGGCACAGAGCGATGATGCACTGGAGCGCTGGAGCGAGCTGTGGCAGCTTGGGCGTTTCCCGGCAGAGCCTGTCCGGGACTATCTGGAGCAGTGGAAGGACCGCTTCTGGCTGTTTCACCCGACACACCCCTTCTGGCAGGTGCCGCAGGCAAAGATCGGCACGGAATACGGCGCGGCCAAACTCAACGGTGAAATGTCGGAAAGCAGCAATAAACTCCGGCTCTTTCCACTGTATGCGGGGCAGAGCAAGGAGCAGCTGAGCTATCCGCAGGCGGCGCGGTGGCTGCTGTGCGTGAACGGCTATGATGACACCTCCGCGAAGCCAAAAGGAAAGGGACTTCCGTCAGTAGGAGCCGGGTGGCTGGGCAAAATCGGTTTTATTCAGGCACAGGGCGATAATCTGTACGAGACCCTGATGCTGAACCTGACGCTGCTGCGCGACAGCCGGGAATGCTGGGGCGAAAGCAAGCCCTGTTGGGAATTGGAAGCACCAAAGAGCGCGGAACGGACAGAAATTTGCTGCCCGGACAACCCGGCACAGCTGCTCACCCTGCAATCCAGAAGGCTGTTGCTGCACAGGACAGGGGAGAATGTGGATGGGTTCTGTCTGCTGGGAGGAGATTTCTTCCCCAGAGAAAACGTCTTTGCCGAACAGATGACCATCTGGCGCACGATGCCAATCAAGAAAAATGAACCGGTGGTGTTTGTGCCCTGTCGTCATGACCCGGCTAAACAATTCTGGCGGGAGTTCCCGGCGGTCTTTTGTCAGGACAGCGGGCATCGCCCGGGCGTTGTATGCTGGATCGAAAAGTTGCAGGAAAAGAGATTGAAACTTCTGGATCCCCGCAGAAAGGTACATTTCCGCATCTCCGGTGTCCAATATGGCGATAAGGACTTCTTTGTAAATGATTCTTTCAGCGACAGCCTGACCTTTCAGGCAGGGATCCTGGATGAGATAGGGCGTCCATGGCAGAGTCGGATCGTCAGAGAAATCGAGCGCTGTGAACAGACAGCGGCGCTGGTCGGACATTTTGCGCAGGAACTGGCAATTGCCGCCGGTGACCGGAATGAAAATGCAGGCGGCGCGGTTTGTGCACAATTCTACTTTGCAGTGGATCAGCCTTTTCGGCAGTGGCTGCAGGCAATCGACCCGGAGCAGGACGACCCGGATGAGGCAGCGCTGCGCTGGCAGGCGCAGGTGCGAAACATCGCGGAAAAGCTGGGAAAACAGATGGTGATGGAGGCCGGAAATGCCGCCCTGAAGGGACACCGCATTGTGGTGGATAAGGATAAAAAGACCGAGCGCACCATCCTGTATACCTCGCCAAAGGCCTATAATCGTTTCCGCACAAGGCTTTGGGAGATCTATCCCAAAACAGAACCATAAAGGGAGAATTGTATGAAAACACAGGACGTCAAACTATATGCGGCGCAGCAGCTGCACAGGCTTCAGGCTCTGCCGGACAACCAGCGGCGGGCAGAACTGGCAAAGCTGCGTCGGGGCATCGGCCACGCACCCGGCGAGCTGCCGGAACTGTGGGGAAGTTTTTTGCTGGGAATGCCGGAAAGCTTTCAGGGCCGCAGTGCTCCCTCGGCGGCAGAGTGGGCGGTCTACCTCGCCCTGACCCTGTATGCTATGCATCAGCAGGGGAACGACCGCCCCATGAACTGCCCCGGCAACACGCTGGGGCGTGCGGTGCGGCAGCTGGCAGAGCGGAACAGTGCCGGACAGGACTGGACCGAGGCCAGTGTGCTCCGGCGGTTCAACGCGCTGGTCACCGCAGAAGAAATCACCGAGATCAGCCACCATCTGCGGGGCATGATCCAGCTGTTGAGCGCGGCAAAGGATGGCGGCATCCCGCTGGACTATCCGCAGCTTGCGGCAGACTTGTATGAATTGCAATGCGCCGACCCGCGGTATGCGCAGACCCCCGCCAATGTCCGTCTGCGGTGGGGACAGGACCTGTGCCGCGACCCGAAGCCTGCACCGGATGAGAAAGAAAAGGAGAATTGATCATGAATAAGCGCCTGTATGTTGATTTCCACATTTTGCAGACCGTCCCGCCCAGCTGCATCAACCGGGACGATACCGGCAGCCCAAAAACGGCAGTGTACGGCGGTGTGCTCCGCGCCCGGGTATCCTCGCAGGCATGGAAGCATGCCATGCGCGCAGCCTTTGCGGAGAATGCTCAGCTGGACGTGGGCAAGCGCACTAAAAAGGCCGCAGAACTGGTGAAGGCGCAGATCCTTGCACTGGCCCCGGAACTGGATGCGGACAAGCTGGCAAAAAAAGCGCTGGAGAATGCGGGCATCAAGAGCGACGATAAGGGCACCAAGGCGCTGTTCTTCATGAGCACTGCGCAGGCAAAGGCATTGGCAGAGCTGGCTGTGGAGGGCTCTGCGGATAAAAAGCAGTATCGGGATGCCCTGAAAGCAGCGCCCTCGATGGACATGGCGCTGTTTGGCCGCATGGTGGCAGATGAGCCTTCTCTGAACTATGACGCCGCTGCGCAGGTGGCGCACAGCATCTCCACTCATGCTGTGCAGAACGAGTACGATTACTTTACCGCCGTGGATGACTGTCAAGCAGAGGACAACGCCGGTGCAGGCCATCTGGGCACGGTGGAGTACAACTCCTCCACCCTGTACCGCTATGCCACAGTGAACGTGATGGAGCTGGCCGGGCAGCTGGGTGCAGCGCAGGCCGCGGAAACGGTGCGGGCTTTTGGTGAGGCGTTCCTCTTCTCCATGCCCACCGGCAAGCAGAACACCTTTGCAAACCGCACTCTGCCGGATGCGGTATATGTGACCCTGCGGGAGGATCAGCCGGTGAACCTGTGCGGCGCATTCGAGCGTGCCGTGCCCCGCAGTGCGCAGGGGTATGCCGCGCCTTCCAAGGCGGCACTGGCACGGTATGCGCAGCAGATGTACAGCAGCTTTGCCGAGGCCCCGGCTCAAAGCTTTACCGTGGGCAGCGGGCTGGAGGAACTGGCTCCGGCGCAGACGGCAAAGGCTATGCTGGGCGCACTGGAAAAGGCTGTCCGGGATGCACTTGCCGGAAATGAGGTGGGGTAATGGCAACGCTGTTGCTTCGGCTGGCAGCGCCTTTACAGGCGTGGGGCGCGGACTCCAAATTTGAGACCCGTAAGACCAACCGGGAACCCACCAAGAGCGGCGTCATCGGCCTGCTGGCGGCGGCTCTGGGGCTGCGGCGGGACGAGAGCGAAGGGCTGGCCCGGCTGACCGGGCTGCGGTTCGGCGTCCGTGTGGAGCGGGAAGGGCAGCTACTGGTGGATTACCACACCGTAAAGACGCAGGATGAAAAAAACTCGTATGTGACCTATCGCCATTATTTGCAGGATGCCGTGTTTCTGGCCGGGCTGGAAAGCGAGGACGCCGCCCTTTTGCAGCAGCTGCAGGATGCGCTGCAGCACCCGGCTTTTCCGCTGTATCTGGGCCGCCGGTCCTGCCCGCCTGCCCTGCCCCTCTGTCTGGGGCTGCGGCAGGGCAGTTTGCAGGAGGCGCTGCAAACCGAACCGCCCCTGTGCCCGGGGAAGCTCTGCCGGATGGTGCTGGACGCCGACCCGCAGGAGCCGGGCGCGGCAGTGCAGAGGGATGTGCCGGTCTCTTTTGACCCACATCACCGGCAGTACGGCTACCGCTCGGCGCGGGAGCTTTGGCTGACCATGTCGGATGGCCCGGAGAGCACCGGGCATGACCCGTTCCGGGAATTGTAAAAAAGGGGGAGAGAGGATGTATTTATCACGGGGAGAACTCGATCTCACCCGCCGCAGCACCATGGAAGCACTGGCCGCACCGCAGAAGCTGCATGGCGCAGTGGAAAGCGCCTTTGCAGGGGAGCGCCGCCGCAGGCTGTGGCGGCTGGACCGTCTGGGAGAGCGGCTGTATCTGCTTCTCCTCAGCGAGGACGCGCCGGACCTGTCCGGCGTGGTGGAGCAGTTTGGCACCGGGGCGGCGGCCGAGACCCGCAGTTATGACCCGCTTTTGGAGCGGGTGGTGCCGGGAAGCTGCTGGCAGTTCCGGCTGACCGCAAACCCCACCAAAAGCTGCAAAGACCCCAAGGCACCCGCAGAGCGGGGGAGCGTGATGGCCCACTGCTCGACGAAATATCAGAAGCAGTGGCTGCTGGATCGGGCGGCAAAGCACGGCTTTGCCCTGCGGGAGGAGGAATTTACCGTGACCCGAGTGCAGTGGCAGCGCTTTGCCAAGCGCGGCACCCGGCCAGTGACCCTGCTGGCCGTGACCTACGAGGGTGTTTTGCAGGTGACGGATGCAGAGCGGTTCCGGGCGATGCTGTGTCAGGGGATGGGGCGCGGCAAGGCCTATGGCCTTGGACTGATGACCGTCATGCACGGAGAAAACTGAGATGGACGAGATGCCGGGCATGATCCGGCCCGACCTGCAGGCACTGCCGCAGGTGAAGGACCGGATGATCTTTCTGTATCTGGAGCACTGCACCCTTGGCCGACAGGACGGCGCGATCACGGTCACGGACGAAAAAGGGGTGGTCTCCATCCCGGCGGCGGGCATCTCGGTGCTGCTGCTGGGGCCGGGCACGCCTGCCTGTACGGAATCACCCCCGCATATGCGGGGGTGATCCTTGCATCCAGCTTCTCCAAGATTTCCATCATGACTTTTCCCCGCATATGCGGGGGTGATCCTCCTATCAAGATAAGGATTAGGCCCACACCCAACTTTTCCCCGCATATGCGGGGGTGATCCCCATTCGTTCCACACCTTGGCATAAGCCCTGAACTTTTCCCCGCATATGCGGGGGTGATCCCAACACGTCTGGCAGTATCGCAAATCATCTTCGCTTTTCCCCGCATATGCGGGGGTATTTCTGATTCCAGCAGAAAGCCGTCGGTCTTGCGGGGCGGTCGTGCATCCGAGTATCGGCAGGCCCGGCGGACCAGAGCTGATTTATAACCAGCGTTGTGCATATATTCAAGAAAATGCGAATAAAGGCTAAGGAAATGCGCATATATACTTGCATTTTCTGCGAAAGAGGTGTATTATCCCTCTATCGACGTCATACGCCGACAATAAACGAGAGAGGGATTGGAACATGATGTCTTTTAAGAAAATCGCTGCGGCGGTCATGGCGGTTGCCATGACGCTGGCCGTAGTGCCTTCGGCTTTTGCCTGCACGGCGCTCTACGTCGGCAGCGACCTCACGGAGGACGGCACGACGATGTTCGGCCGCATCGAGGATTTGGGGACCAACGACTACAACAAGCTGTTCTATGTCAGCGCAGCCGGGAATCACAAAGCAGGCGAGGTCTACGATGGCTGCTACGGCTTCACCTACACCTTCACCCACGACAGCTACAGCTACACCGCGCGCCGTGACGACAATACCTCGGGCGTCTGCCCGGACTGCGACGGCACCCACGACCACACGCCGTATGAGGAGGCTGGCACCAACGAGAAGGGCGTCATGGTCTCTGCCACCGAGTCGCTGTACGGCAAGGACGCTGCCCTTGCGGTTGACCCCTATGTGGACGACGGCATCGAGGAGGCCGAGATCACCACGGTCCTGCTCAGCGAGGCAGGCACGGCCCGCGAAGGCGTCGCCCTGCTGACATCCATCTATAAAAACGCCGGTGCAGCCGGTGGTGCCGGCGTTTTCATCGGCGACCAGAATGAGACGTGGTTCGTCGAGAACCTGACGGGCCACACCTACGTCGCCCTCAAGCTTCCGGACAGCGTCGTGTTTATGCAGCCGAACGTCTCGGCCATCGGCAAGATCGACCTCGACGACACTGATAACGTCATCGCATCGGCAGATGCCATCTCCGTCGCACAGGAGGCCGGGACTTTCGTGGGCGATGCAGCGGCGAACGTCATCGACTGGAACGCTTCCTATAATAATGAGGACAACGCCCGGACGCCGGCCGGTCTGAACTATCTGAACGGCGTCGATACCTACACCGAGGACAACTACACCGAAGCAGACTACGCGATGAGCAACATCGGCGGGGACGGCAGCATCGTCCCGCTCTACTCCAACATCAAGCTGACCAAGAAGTTCGGTGTCGAAGACGCACTCAACTTCTTTAAGGTCGAACCCATCGGCAAGACCAACAACGTCGAGACCCACCTGTTTCAGGTCAGCTCCACCGGCGAGCTGGATACTGCCATCGTCGAGTGGACGGCCTTTGACGACGACGTGTACAACGCCTTCGTCCCGTACTATCCGCTGCTGACCACCGACACGGCAGATGTCTACAAGTACTCTCCCGCGAAGGTCGTCCGCTCGGACGAGCAGCCCACCGAGAGCGTCTGGTACAAGGACCAGAAGGGCAGATACTACACCTACCCGGAGGACTGGACCAAGTCCTTCTACGGCGCACGGGATGCCCTGTCGAACCTGCTGACCTACGGCGATGTCTCCGAAAAGGACAAGGCTGCGGCCAAGGCAGACTATGCCGCCCTCCAGAAGGACATCATGGAGGAGTTTGCAGAGATGAAGGCTGCTGTCGCTGCTGCCGATACGAAGGAAGCAAAGCAGGCTGCCGCCACCACTGCAAGCAACAAGATGAGCGAGAAGGTCTACGAAAAGACCGTCAAAATGTACAATAAGCTTCAGAAGAAGCAGGAGGCCCGTGCATGGTTCGGGTCTCTGCTGAATAAAAACTCTTAAACTGAATCAGAATCGACTCCCCGGGAAGCGGAACAGCTCCCCCGGGGAGTCCTTTTTGTACAAAGAAATACCCCGGCTACCCTGCATCTGCGCAGAAAGCCGGGGCAAGGAGAAAAGAGAGAATGAAAAATGAAGAAGGTAACTTAGAATAGCGTTTTCGTGTTCTGATAAACAGCCTTATACTTCTGATAGGCCTTATCATAGACCGATGCCGCCGCAGAATCGGGGTAGAGGACTTCGCTCTCAGCGGCCAGCTTCTTACCGAAGTCGCGGGTGACGTCGGTAAGGCCGACGCTCTCGGCGGCGATGATAAAATCGCCCAGAGTTTCCGTCTCACCGCTCTTGAGGCGGACGATGGGGCGGTTCAGCACGTCGGCGAAAATTTGACACCAGACGCGGCTGTTGGCTGCGCCGCCGCCTAGAGGAATGGGGGAAATAGACTTCTTGGCAGCAGGCATAATTTCCATGCAGTCCCGCATAGAGAGTGCGACGCCCTCCATGATGGCGCGGACGAAAGCACCGTAATCGGTGGAAAGGCTCATGCCGAAGAAGACGCCCCGGGCGTCGGAGTCCCAGATGGGGGACTTTTCACCGGCCAGATAGGGAAGATAGACCAGACCGTTGCAGCCTGCGGGAACCTTCTCAGCCAGCGTGTTCATGTAATCGTAGACGGACAGGCCCGCAGCCTCGGCCTTCTGCTGGACGGCGTCGCCGAAGACATCACGGAACCAGCGCAGGGAGATGCCGGCGTTGTCAGTGGTCTGCAAAATGGTGTACAGGCCCTGATAGGGGCTGCGGCAGTTCAGCAGACGCTTATCGTAGATGGGCTCGCTGCCGATGTAGCAGATGCGGCCGCTGCTGCCGATGGTGAGGGCGACATCGCCCTCCTGCACAGCGCCTGCGCCCAATGTGGCTACTACGCTGTCCAGACAACCGGCAGACACCGGTGTACCGGCTTTTAATCCGGTGATGTGGGCAGCCTCCTCGGTGACGCCGCCCACGATGTCGCAGGGGTCGTAGGGGGTAGGCAGCAGCGAGAAGGGAATCTCCGCCTTTTTGGCAATCTCGCGGCTCCACTCGCCGGTGCGGATGTCGGACAGCGAGGTGAGGCTCATCCGGGGGCGGTTCATGGAGAACTTTCCGGTGAGCTTCTGGATGATGTAGCCGCTGGGCATCAGCATTTTATACGCCCGAGCCACCAGCTCGGGGCGGTTGTCGATGAGCCAGCGCAGGGAGGGTAGACAGAACGAGCCCTTGTCCAGTTTGTTCGCCGTAACGCGGAGGAGGAGATCCTCACCGACACGCTCACGCAGCCACGCCACCTGCGGGTCGGCGCGCTTGTCATGGTGGCCGATGGCGTTGTACACCGGCTCGCCTGCCTCGTCCACCAGCGTCATGGCGTTGGTGCAGCTCAGGCCGATGGAGGCGATGCGGCTGCTGTCGATGCCCTGCTGCTCAAAGCAGTTGTGCAGATTCGTCTGGACGGCGTTCCACCAGCGATGGGGGTCCTGCTCGGCCCAGGACGGCTGCGGGTGTATCATGGAGTACTCCTGATAGGCGTGGGCAACAAGCTCACCCTTCAGGTCATAGATCGCACATTTCGTGCCGGTAGTGCCGATGTCGATGCCCAGCAGCAATGTTTCGTTTTGAGTCATATCTGAGGCTTTCCTCCTTTACCAATCAAAAGCGCAGTCCGTGGGAGGGCAGAGCGTTCTGCTGTGCTTTCGTCATAGCGATGCCACGGTCACCCAGAAGCAGGAAAAGCTTCGCCTCGTCCTCGATCTCCTCGATGATGTTCAGCGCCTCCTCCATGCTGCGGCCCACGGCCAAAGGACCGTGATTTGCCAGAAGCACCGAGTTGCGCTCTGCGATGAGAGGGAAGACGTGGTCGCACAGCTCTACCGAACCGGGCGTCATATAAGGAAGGAGGGGCAGCTCGCCCACGCGCATACTGTAGCCGGGGGTATACACCGGGATAGCGCAGGAGGAGTCTGCATCCTTCATACAGGAAACGGCCACAGCATTGCTACTGTGGACATGGACGAGGGCCGAGACGTCCGGGCGGGCGTGATAGCAGGCCAGATGCATCCGCCACTCTTTCGACGGGACTCCTTGCGCTTAGCCTCATCAA
>OLQW01000448.1_pt1 | contig 24309 bp, 18 predicted proteins | sample 1672901 | NCBI WGS metagenome assembly OLQW01 (sample SAMEA3136735, study PRJEB25190) | human gut metagenome | reverse complement strand
CCAGCTTCGACGAGATTCTGGAAAATGTGAAACAACGGGATTATATCGATCAGAACCGTGAAGTAAGCCCGCTGCGCAAAGCAGAAGATGCGCTGCTCCTGGATAATACCGACTTATCGATTGAAGAGCAGAAAAAATGGCTTTTCGAACAATTTAATAAGGTAAGTAAATAGTTTGTTTTATGATCAAGGTAGAGATAGACGAAGGTTCTTCTGCTTTGGTGTGGTGACAGCCATTCATAAGGCAGAAGAAGAGTTGGCAAAGGGAGAAACACTCTATTGCCTCGGAGACATTGTGCACAATAGCCGGGAAGTGGACAGGCTGAAAACGATGGGATTAATCACCATCAATCGGGAAGAATTCAAGCAATTGAAAAATGCAAAAGTATTGCTCCGGGCGCATGGAGAGCCACCGGAAACTTATATAATTGCCCGTGAAAATAATATCGAGATTATCGATGCGACCTGTCCGGTTGTATTACGTTTGCAGAAACGCATCCGGCAAGGCTATCTGGCAGACAGTGACGAAGAAAAGCAAATTGTCATCTACGGCAAGAGCGGACACGCTGAAGTGCTGGGACTGGTAGGACAGACAGACGGAAAAGCAATTGTGATTGAAAAGGCAGAGGAAGCCAAAAAGCTGGATTTAAATAAAAGTATCCGCCTTTTCTCACAGACAACCAAGTCACTGGACGAATTTCAGGAAATCGTAGAATACTTCAAACAACATATTTCACCGGAGGCGACTTTCGAATATTATGATACGATCTGCCGTCAGGTTGCCAACCGTATGCCTAAGCTCCGGGAGTTTGCGGCTACACACGATTTGATCTTCTTCGTCAGCGGCAAAAAGAGTTCGAACGGAAAGATGCTGTTTGAAGAATGTTTGAAGGTGAACGCTAATTCGCATTTGATAGATAACGAGAAAGAAATCGATCCTTCTCTTCTTCAAAACGTAAAATCGATTGGTGTATGTGGGGCGACTTCTACTCCGAAATGGTTGATGGAGAAGATTTACAATCACATTCGGACGCTTATCAAAGAATAATTGCTTTATTCATATAAAGAATAATAGCAAAGCAACATAAGAAAAAACGGCAAAGTAACACGAATGAATAAAAAGAAAGCAAGAAAGGGCTATTTGAACATTTTTAATGTTTTCTTCATACGAAAAAAAACTTCATAACCACTGCTTTCAACTTTTTATTGTACATTTGCCGCGTCAAACTAATTAATGAGAGATTGTTATATGGGAACAGTTAAGTGTATCGGAATTTTGACCTCCGGAGGTGATGCTCCGGGAATGAACGCTGCTATACGTGCAGTGACACGTGCAGCTATCTACAATGGATTGCAAGTCAAAGGTATATACAGAGGCTATAAAGGTCTGGTCACAGGTGAAATCAAAGAATTTAAGAGTCAGAATGTGAGTAATATCATCCAGTTGGGTGGTACTATCCTGAAAACAGCCCGTTGTAAAGAGTTCACGACTCCGGAAGGTCGCCAGTTGGCTTATGATAATATGAAAAAAGAAGGCATTGATGCCTTGGTTATCATTGGTGGAGACGGTTCACTGACAGGTGCACGCATCTTTGCACAGGAATTTGATGTTCCATGTATCGGACTGCCGGGAACTATTGATAATGACCTTTACGGTACAGATACTACCATCGGATATGACACTGCATTAAATACGATATTGGACGCTGTGGATAAGATTCGCGACACGGCCACTTCACACGAACGTTTGTTCTTTGTAGAAGTGATGGGACGTGATGCCGGTTTTCTGGCTCAAAACAGTGCCATTGCTTCTGGTGCTGAGGCAGCGATTATTCCTGAAGATCGTACGGATGTGGATCAATTGGAGAAATTTATCGGGCGCGGTTTTCGTAAGACAAAGAATAGCAGTATTGTTATTGTTTCCGAGAGTCCGAAAGACGGAGGTGCCATGCATTATGCAGAGCGTGTCAAGAAAGAATATCCTCAATATGATGTGCGTGTTACCATTTTAGGGCATTTGCAACGTGGAGGTTCGCCTAGTGCTTATGACCGTATTCTTGCCAGCCGTCTGGGGGCGGGAGCTATTGATGCCATATTGGAAGGGCAGCGCAACGTGATGATTGGCATTCATAACGATGAGGTGGTATATGTACCTTTTTCTGAGGCAATTAAAAAAGACAAGCCCCTTGATAAATCGCTTATCAAGGTGCTTGATGAATTATCTATTTAATGAAAATAATCATGAAAGGAGAAGCGGAAGTAATTCTTCTGCTTTTTCTATGATATGTGCCGGATGTAAGGCTTCCAATTCTGTGCGCGGCCGGAATCCCCATGCCACACCTATAGCTGTTACTCCGGCATGATGCGCTGTTTGCATATCTACATTAGAATCACCTACATAAAGTATATCTTCCTGTTTGACTCCTGCTTTTGTCATGATTTCGTTTATGATGGATGGATCGGGTTTTGCGGGGATACCTTCGCGTTGTCCCAGTACTTCCACAAAGTTTATTTCTGGAAAATAGTGTGCTATTAACTTTCGGGTAGCTGCCTGGTATTTATTGGAGGCGACCGCTATCATGATCCCTTGCTGTTGCAGTGTTTTTAATAATTCGGAGATACCGGGATAAGGGCGGCTTAAATCGGCATTGTGCTCATCATAATAGGGGATGAATTGTGAACGTATCTTTAATACATTCTCTTCCGTACGTTCCCCTTCAGGCAGAGCACGCTCAAATAATTTATTGATTCCGTTTCCTACAAAAAAGCGGTATGCTTCCGTTTCATGTGTAGGATAGCCATAATATTGTAAGGCTTGGTTGGTGGCGGCAGCCAGGTCGGCAATGGTGTTCAGTAATGTGCCGTCCAGGTCGAATATTACAAGTTTCTTCATATTTGTACTTCTTTTATCGGTGCAAAGTTACTATTTTTGTATGCAAACTAATAATAATGCTTATGAACTTTCTAGAATTAGTGAAGGCGCGCTATTCTGCACGCAAATATGCCAATCGTCCTGTTGAGGCTGAAAAGTTGGATTATATCATGGAATGTGTACGTTTTGCACCATCTGCAGTTAATTTTCAACCATGGCGTTTCCGTATTGTTACAGATGAGGCCGTACTGAAAGCGTTGTATTCATGTTATAAACGGGAATGGCTTGCTACGGCTCCTTGTATCATAGTGGCTTGTGTGGATCATAATGAGTCTTGGCATCGCCGTGCCGATAATAAGGATCATGCTGATATTGATATTGCTATTGCAGTAGAACATCTTTGTCTGGCTGCTGCCGAACAAGGACTGGGTACTTGTTGGGTTTGTAATTTTGATGCTCCGCAATGCAGTGAGGTTTTGGGACTGCCGGAAAATTTGGAACCGGCCGTTTTGATTCCGGTCGGTTATGCGGAGGATGAACCTACAGAAAAGAAGCGGAAACCATTAAATGAAATCCTTCTTTAAAAAATCACAAAACCACCTTTCGGAGTGTCATCGGGCAGGCAGATTCAATTTCCTTTTACAGTGGATGAAGGTACTGTTAATTTCTTGACCTGATGACTGTTCCGGATTTTAAGCACATTTCTTTAGACTCTTCTTATTTTCTGATAATTTTGCATATTTTGTATTCCATTTATGATAGAAGTAAAGCCGAAATGGCTAAATTTGAGCACTTTTTAGGCTTTGAATAACCTATGAGTGTAGTAAGTACTATTAATAACACTGAAAATTATGGAGAACATAGGAGTTGGATTGATGTTGATGGTGGTCGGTATGGCGACCGTCTTTGTCATTCTCCTCATCGTTATCTATCTAAGCAAGTACCTTATTACTGTTGTCAACAAAGTGGCCCCCGAAGAGACCCCCAAAAAAGCACCTGCTGTAGCACCTACGGCAGATACTGGTGCTATGGATGCTATTAAGGCGGCAGTTGAGATTTTGACAGCAGGTAAAGGTCAGGTGATAAAGATTGAGAAGTTATAATCCAAAAAAAGAAAAACACATTTATCAAAAATGGAAAGAGAAGTAAAATTTAGTCTGGTCTTCCGCGATATGTGGCAGAGTGCGGGTAAGTACGTGCCTCGTGTAGACCAGTTGGTTAAGGTTGCCCCGGCTATTATTGAAATGGGCTGTTTCGCCCGTGTGGAAACAAATGGTGGTGGTTTTGAACAGGTAAATTTATTGTTTGGTGAAAATCCGAATAGAGCTGTGCGCGAGTGGACGAAACCCTTCCACGAAGCAGGCATCCAGACTCATATGCTGGACCGTGCGCTGAACGGTCTCCGCATGAGTCCCGTCCCGGCAGATGTCCGTAAATTATTCTATAAGGTTAAACATGCGCAAGGAACAGATATTACCCGTACTTTCTGCGGATTGAATGATGTCCGCAATATTATCCCTTCTATCGGCTATGCTCACGAAGCCGGAATGATTTCACAATGTTCGCTCTGTATCACTTTTTCTCCGATACATACTGTGGAATATTATGTGAATATGGCCAAGCAGCTTATAGAAGCCGGAGCCGATGAAATCTGTATTAAAGATATGGCCGGCATCGGACGTCCCGTTTCATTGGGAAAGATTGTTGCCGGAATCAAGAAGATTAAAAATATTCCTATACAGTATCACTCTCATGCGGGACCCGGATTCAATATGGCTTCTATTTTGGAAGTATGCCAGGCTGGTTGCGACTATATTGATGTAGGTATGGAACCATTGTCATGGGGAACCGGCCATGCTGATTTGATTAGTGTGCAAGCCATGTTGAAAGATGCCGGATTTAAAGTGCCCGAAATTAATATGGAAGCGTATATGAAAGTGCGTTCCATGATTCAGGAGTTTATGGATGATTTCCTTGGTTTATATATCAGTCCCAAAAACCGTCTGATGAATTCTTTACTGATTGCTCCGGGATTGCCGGGCGGCATGATGGGAAGTTTGATGGCCGATCTTGAAACGAATCTGGAATCTATCAACAAGTACAAGGCAAAACGTAACCTGCCGTTTATGACTCAGGATGAATTGTTGATCAAGTTGTTCAATGAAGTTGCTTACGTATGGCCGCGTGTGGGTTATCCTCCTTTGGTTACTCCGTTCAGCCAGTATGTGAAGAACCTTGCCATGATGAATGTAATGGCTATGGAGAAAGGTAAGGAACGTTGGGGAATGATTGCCGATGATATTTGGGATATGATTTTGGGTAAAGCGGGACGTTTACCGGGTAAACTGGCCCCTGAAATTATTGAAAAGGCAGAACGTGAAGGCCGCAAGTTCTTTGATGGCAATCCGCAGGACAATTATCCCGACCAGTTGGAAAAATATCGCAAGATGATGCTTGAAAAACAATGGGATAAAGGACAGGATGACGAAGAACTGTTTGAGTATGCCATGCATCCGGCCCAGTATGAAGCTTATAAGAGCGGGAAGGCAAAAGAAGACTTCTTGGCAGATGTGAAGAAACGTCGTGAGGAGAAAGCGAATGCCACTACTCCTGTCGAAGCTGAAAACAAGACCAAGGTATTGACGGTGGATGTGAACGGGCAACCTTATCGCGTTACAGTGGCATATGGTGCTGTAGATCCTGCTACGCTGACAGCTGCTTCGGGTGCAGTTCCCGCACAAGCTGCTCCTGCTCCGGTAGGGGAAGGGAAAGATGTGCTTTCTCCGTTGGAAGGTAAATTCTTCCTAGTAAAGAATGCCCAGGAAACTCCGAAGAAGGTGGGTGAAAAGGTTAATAAAGGTGATGTGATTTGTTACGTCGAAGCAATGAAGACCTATAATGCGATCCGTGCGGAATATGACGGTACTATAACTGCTATTTGCGCTAATTCGGGTGACACGGTTTCAGAGGATGACGTATTAATGAAAATAGTATAATGGAAGATATATTTGAAAGACTTTATGATATGACTGCTTTCAGCAATATTATTGCTGAACCGCAATTCTTGATAATGTATGCCATTGCGTTCATCTTACTTTACTTGGGGATCAAGAAAAAGTACGAACCGCTGCTGCTGATTCCGATAGCTTTCGGAGTGTTGCTGGCTAACTTTCCCGGTGGTGAGATGGGGGTTGTCCAGGCCGATGAAAACGGCATGGTAATGGTGAATGGAGCACTGAAGAACATCTGGGAAATGCCGTTGCACGAAATTGCGCACGACTTGGGCCTGATGAACTTTATCTACTACATGTTGATTAAGACCGGTTTTCTTCCGCCTATCATTTTTATGGGGGTAGGTGCTTTGACAGACTTTGGTCCGATGTTGCGTAATTTGCGGCTTTCTATTTTCGGAGCTGCTGCACAGTTGGGTATTTTCACAGTATTGTTGGTAGCTATCTTGATGGGGTTCACTCCGAAAGAGGCGGCTTCATTGGGTATTATTGGTGGAGCAGACGGTCCTACCGCTATCTTTACCACTATTAAACTGGCTCCCCATTTGCTAGGGCCGATTGCTATTGCCGCTTATTCGTATATGGCTCTGGTACCCGTTATCATTCCGTTGGTTGTGAAAATCTGGTGTACGAAGAAAGAATTGAGTATCAATATGAAGGAACAGGAAAAGAAATATCCTTCTTCGGTAGAAATCAAGAATCTTCGTGTGCTGAAGATTGTATTTCCGATTGTAGTGACTACGGTGGTCGCTCTGTTTGTGCCAAGTGCAGTGCCTTTGATTGGTATGTTGATGTTTGGTAACTTGATTAAGGAAATAGGTAGTGATACTTCACGTTTGTTTGATGCAGCTTCAAATAGTATCATGAATGCGGCAACTATCTTCTTGGGGTTGTCAGTCGGTGCGACAATGACTACGGAGGCATTTTTGAATTGGACTACTATCGGTATTGTGATAGGTGGTTTCTTGGCGTTTGCCTTGTCTATTTCCGGTGGTATCTTGTTTGTGAAGTTGGTGAATCTTTTCACTAAGAAGAAGATCAATCCACTGATTGGGGCTACAGGTTTGAGTGCTGTGCCCATGGCCAGCCGTGTGGCTAATGAAATTGCTTTGAAGTATGACCCCAAAAATCATGTGCTTCAATATTGTATGGCAAGTAACATTTCAGGAGTTATCGGTTCTGCCGTGGCTGCCGGTGTGCTGATTTCATTCCTACAATAAAAATCATCGTATTTAAATTGTTCGGGCACGAATTATACGGAAATTACAGGTGTTTTAGACAATACTGTAAGATCTGTATAGTTCGTGTCTTTTATTCTCTTTCTGTATCGTTCTCCTGGCTAAAACAAATAGAATAGGCCCTCTCCTCACGAAGAAAGCCTATCGTTAGATTAATGTTTAATATAAGAGAGAGTTTTATAGTCCTAACAGTTCATTGAACTTCTCTGCTGTCTTGGGATCTGACGGACGGGTCATATTGGCAGAGATGATTTTGCCATCCCGATCCAGCAGGATAAAACGGGGAATGCCGTTGATGAGGTAAGCATCCATAAAGGTCCTGTCTGTTCCCATGTGTAACTGGATCCCTTTTAGTTGATCCTTTGTTACCATGTTCTCCCATGCCTTTTTGTTCTTGTCGCATGACAGGCTGACAAAATGAATATCCTTTCCTGCATATTTCTCTTCCAATTCCTTTAACGCAGGAAGTTCTCCACGGCAAGGGCCACACCAGGTAGCCCACACGTCAATATAGATATATTTCCCTTTCAAATCTGCCAAAGATACTGTTTTTCCATTGATATCCGGATAGGAGAAGCTAGCTGCTGAGGGATTGCCTGATCTTAATTTTTCCCACTTGGTACAAAGTGCGTTGAATTTTTCTATGGACTTTGCATCCTTCACATGTTTGCGGAATAGGACAATCAGCCCGTCTGCTTCATCCAGCCCGTTATTGTCTACAAAGTTATAAACAAATTGGTCAATCAGAAATTCTGCAACCTTTTCATCCTGTATGGTTGCATCTACGTAGTTTACACTTTGTTCTGTAGAACTTGATGCAACTGTTTTTCCTTTATTACTAAAGGCACTGATAGCATCGGGAAGAAAAGCCTTATATTCTTTTAGAGCTAATAAACTGGCATTGATCGGAGTAATAGCTTCCAGTTTTTCATAATATGCTTTGGAAGGAATATAGTTGTCATCCTTTCCAAAATGAGGATGATACAAAGCGTATTTGGAGAAATAATAATACGTATAGAATTGCAAACGTATTTTTTCCTGTGTAGTGAAATCGGCTGGAAGTTTTGCGGCTTCCAATACTTGGCAATTGGCTGCGTACAGGCTGTCCCCTTTGTGTATGAGGGCGGCCTCTTGCATTTTCATATCGGGCATACCGAGTGATTGGAGCTCTTTGCTTCCCAGATAGGTGTTGATAGCGGCACCTGCTCCTTCAAAGGTTGTGTTTCTCCACATGTTGTCACTGTCGAATGACAAGGTAAGGTCTTGATTGGGATCCAGATAAAGAGTACGGCGTCCGCGTGTGTATTGCATGGTTACATATTGCGGAGTGAATCCTGTGATTTCTATGTTGCCGTTTCCAGCGGCATCAATCGCCACTTCTTTTTGTTCGCCACTTTGGCTGAAAGTCAATCTCACTTTGACCTTCTCATTGGGATTGGTGACCTTAAAAGTGAGCTTTGCAGCTTCTGTAGCGGTAAAGGTACTCAGCGCAAGGCCAAGTACCATGATGGATTTTAGAGTTCTCATCTTATTTTTTTCTTTTAGGTTTCATTTTCAATGCATCGGGACGCATGTTATAGACTTTCTTTCCGTATGCGGGTTCTGTGCTGAGGCAGGCAGGGATGGGGGCTTTGCCGTTCAGTTTGCGAAGTACCATTTCCAAGGCGGCTGCATATTCCTGATGGATGAAAGCATCATCTCTGTCTGTTTGGTTATAAGCAATGTATTGCAGATAGCCTACACATTTGTTGAACCAGAATTCGGGAAGTTCCTCTGCTTTGTATCCCAAACGGGCGATAAATTTCAGTCTACTGATTAACTCTTGCTGATTGACTGTGGTGTCTGCAATCATCGCATCAATCTGGGTAGCTGCCGCTTCATACTTTTGTTCCCGGATATCATTATTGATATGGATCATTTTCAGATTGAAATCTTTTCCTTCATAGTTGCATAAGGCTTCAATTTCCGCCAATTCGCCGTATGAAGTTTCTTTTGCCAATTTAGCGTCAACAGCTTTTTTGCCGAAACGCTGGCAGAAATCCGCATAATTGTCTGATACTTGCTTCAGGTACGGGTTCATGCCATTGATGGTGTTTACATATACTTCCCATACATTCGGATCAGTCAGTTTGGCACCTCCTTTTATTAATTCATCAAAAGCGGCTTGTACGTTATTGCGTGCATAGACTGAATAGTGATAATTGATGTAATCAATCAAGAATGCACGTTCTCTGTTCCCCTTGGTATATTGCTCTTGCAGGTAAAAAGAGCGTTTGGTAGGAATGTTTGCATCTTTTCCTGTCTGAATAAACTGTTCGGGAGTCTGACGGCTGCTGCTGCGATGAACGATTTCTTCGGTGGCAGGATCTATGAATGCATAGGTGGGATAACTGCGTACACCGTATTTCTTGGCTAATGTAATTCCTTCACCTTCTTCAGCATCAATTTTGAGGTTGATGAAAGTTTGGTTATAGTAGTAACCCACTGTAGGCAATGAGAATACGGTTTGTGCCATATTCAGGCAAGGTCCGCACCATTGGGTATAGAAATCAATGAATATCAGTTTATTTTCTGCTTTGGCCTTGGCTACGGCTTCTGCCCAAGTAGTGCCGTGCAGGAAATTGATTCCTGCATTCTGGGCATTTAAGTGAATCGCATAGATACATGCGAAAATGAGTAAGATATATTTTTTCATGTCTTTGAATTTAATATGTTAATAACCAGGGTTTTGTTTACATTCCAGATTAGAACTGATTTCTGACGACGGAATGGCATCGATACGGCGGTCTATGATGCGTTGGTAATAATTGTCTCCTTGTGCTTCCGATTTTTCATATTCTTTTTCCAAAGCTTCTCTTAACGTCTTGTTCAAAGCAAGCAGACGGGTGAAATCGGGTTTCTCTGTGTATCCTGCAAAACGGATCATGGCAAACCATTCATGCCAGTTCTCGAAAGACAATTCCAGCATCCATTCGTTGAATATGGCGGTTTCCAGTTCTTCGTTATTGGCTGGAAGAATTATTTCGGCTCCTGCTCTTTCGCGTAGTTTACGGATCGGTGCGTAGGCTTCGGATATAGAGGCTCCCGAACGATACAAGGCTTCGGCTTTTATCAGATAAAGTTCAGAAACACGGCTGAAGATGACAGGCATGTCATTGGCATCATTCAGCAGCTTCTTTACCGATTTCAGGTTGTAGGCTACCGCAGAACTGCGGCTGTCCATCAGGCTGTCTACTTTAGAGAAGATGGCATCGGCGCGAGGATCATCCCCCACCAGTTCCACATACTCATTGGTGGGCCCCCAGTAACCTTGTTTTTTCGTGGGGCTGTTACCGTAACATTGCTGACGGGTTGAAGTGTTGGTGGCATCTTTTTGGTCGAATACACGAGCGAATAGAATCTCTTTGGTTGTTGAAAACTTATCAAAAACGTCACCATAGTTTGCTTCCGGCAATGGAGAATTTGTATCAATTGCATCATTAACTGCTGCTACCGCTTCTGTGTATTTTCCTGCATACAGCAATACTCTTGCCTTTAATGCCTTGGCTGCTTCTTTAGAAGCTTGTGAAAGCTTTTTCCAATCAGGAGCTTTTTCAATAGCTATTTCCAGTTGATCCAGAATATATTGATAAGAATCGGCTACGGAGCTACGTGCCTTTAGAGCATTGGATACGGATGGAGCTTCATTACGCATGACAACCCCGTATTCACTATTCATATCCCAAAATTCGCAGTAACGAACCAAGATATTGAAGTAGGCCAAAGCGCGTAAATAGGCTATTTCACCTAACACTTCGGCTCTACGGTTTCCGGAGAACTCTCCGTCACTCATGCGGTTACAGGCTGTTTCCAGGAAGTTGGCGTTTTTGATTACAGCGTAATCTGCATCCCATTCCGTTGCATCACTGAATGATAGGGTAGGCAACATTCGTTCGGAGTAGTAAACGGCATTACCGGCGCTGACAATTTCTTGACGCCACATGGTCCCGGCTTTGAAGGAACCACTTACTGTAGGAAATATGACATTGAATCCATTTCCGGGCAAGGAGTAATAGATTCCGTTTAAGGCTAACTCTACAGCAGCGGGTGTTGTGATGGCACCGTCTAAATCTGCTTCGAATTCGGGCTTTTGGTCCAAGACATCTACCAACTGGCACGAGGAAACGCCCATTGTAAGTAAAGCTAAGAATATATATTTTTTCATTCGATTATACATTTAAATGATTATAAGTTAATTTTTAAACCAGCCGAGAAAGAGCGGAAACCCGGATAAGTGGAGGTTTCATAGTTACCGCCATAGTTGCTGTTACTGTTTACGGTAGCAGGGTCTGTTCCCGGATAAGAGGTGAGCGTGAACAAATTGGTAGCCGAGACAAATAGTTGTCCTTTAATTACTTTGTTTAAAGGTAAATTATAAGTCAGACGCACTTCCTGCAAACGGAAGAAGGAGGCATTAAACAATTCATGATCGGTTAGTCTAGGTACACCGTCACCTATATACAAGGCCGGGTATTTGGCATCTTTGTTGGTGTCAGACCATCTGTCATTCAATCCATAGTCAATCAAACCGGTTAATTGTCCGGGTAGATTCTGCAATGTTTTGTTATAAATCTTCAAACCACCGATCTGATATCCGAAGTTGGCGAACAGGCTGAATTGTTTATAAGATAAATTGGCAGTCAGACCGCCGAACAGATCCGGATCCGGATTACCGATAATAACACGGTCATTGTAGTTGATGATTCCATCTCCATTTAAATCCTTAATTTCCAAATGTCCCGGTTTTAATGAGTTACCATTGTAATAACTTTGTCCCTTTGATTTAGCATAGGCATTCAATTCATCTATTCTGGCTTGATCTTGTATGATCCCGGCATATTCATAACCATGGAAAGCTCCCATTGGATAGCCTACAGCCAATACTTGGTCGGCATAGCTGCCTTGAACTACTACATTCATAGCTGATTGTGCTCTACCTTCTTCAACCAGTTTGGTGACTTTATTCTTGTTATGTGACATATTCAAGGTCAGGTCCAAGTTCCAGTCTTTAGTAGATAATACACGGCCTACCAGGTTTATTTCAATACCGCGGTTGGTCAATGCTCCGATATTACGGTTCATCTGCATAGAGCCACCGGTTGCACTGGGCGGGAAATCAAATGACCAGATCAAGTCTTTGGTATCTTTGATATAGCCGGAGATAGAACCGGTCAGTCGGTAATCGAACAATGCGAAATCAAGACCTAAATCATATTGGGTCGATTTTTCCCAACGGATGTCGCGGTTACCCACTTGTTTATGTATAATGGCTGACAGGTTATTATAACTGGTTGCTTCGTATAAATCACGATTAGAGAAGCTGGTTAAGTTTTGGGTACCGGTAGTACCTACGCTGGCACGTAATTTCAAATCATTAATGAATGTCAGGTTTTTCATGAATTTTTCCTGAGAGATACGCCATGCAATGGCTCCTGAAGGGAAGAAACCATAACGGTTGTTCGAACCAAACATGGATGAACCATCATAACGCCCTGTAAAAGTGAACAGGTAGCGCTCCATTAATTTATAATTGATACGGGCAAATGAAGAGAACAGACCACTTGCATTATATCCGTTACCCCAAGATGAGATGCTTGCGGCACTTCCTAAATTGGTGTAAATATCATTATCCGGATAAGTCTGGCTATTCATTCTTGTACTACGGCTTATACCACGTTCAAAGGAGATACCGGCTACGGCATCCAAAACATGATTCTTGTTGAACTCATAGTTATAATTCAATGTATTGTCGAATACGGTTTTTGAATATTTATAATGATATTCTGACCCACTGGCTTCATTTCTAGTACTTAGAAAACTTGGACTGAATGAATTGTTTTCAGTAAATTGTAAATTACCCGATAAACTGGAACGAAACCGGAATCCTTTCCAAATATCAACTTCTCCGTATACGGTTCCCATGATGCGGTAAATATTATCATGATTTTTCTTATAGGTGTTGGCTACCGGGTTGGCTTGACCTGTGGACATATCAAATTCACCGTTATCATTATATATAGGAAGGTCAGGACGGAATCCTTGCGCACTAAATAGTGATGTGTTCGCATTATTTTGGTCTGTATAACTCATATTGGCATTAATACCAAAACGAAGGATAGGCAGCACGTTCATTTCTGTAGACACACGTGCGTTATATCGGCTTAAGTCACCTCCTTTGACCATACCTTGCTGATCGAATACTGATAATGAAATAAGGTATTTAGATACTTTACTGCCTCCGCTTACAGTCAAGTCGGCATTATGGCGGATAGCAGTTTGTTTCACTTCATCAAACCAATTGGTGTTGGCACTGCCTAATGCAGTGGAATTAGGTTCAAGAATTTCCAATGCATATTGGTTGGACGGATCATATACCAAGGTTTCTTTGGCAAAGCGGCGTACTGTTTCCCGCCATTCATCACCATATAAAATACGGAAGTTCTTAATTTGAACATCAGTGGTAACATTGTAGTTGAAGCTGACGGTAGGTTTGGAACCTTCCACTCCTTTTTTAGTGGTAACGATAACTACACCATTTGCGGCGCGAGAACCATAGATAGCAGCCGCAGAAGCGTCTTTCAGTACGTCCATAGACTGGATATCATTGGGCGAAATTGCATCCAGCATACTGGGATCTTCTACAGGAACTCCGTCGATCACATACAAGGGTTCATTGGAACCGGTCAATGACGTGGCACCCCGCACACGTACACGGACAGTTTCACCCGGAACACCTGTATTTTGGGATACCTGTACACCGGCAGCCAAGTTTTGAAGCATGGAGGTTACATTAGGAGTGTTTAATTGGCTCAATTGTTTTAAACCTACTGAAGCAACAGAACCGGTCAAGTCCTTAATGGAGGAAGTACCATAACCTACTACGACAACCTCGTCCAGATTAGTTACTTCACTTTCCATTTTTACATTGAAGACATGTTTGTTACCAATTTTCTCCTTAACCGTCTGCATACCGATAAAGCTGATCATTAGTTCGTCATTTTTAGTATTTTCGGGATAAGACAACATGAACTGCCCATCCATATTGGCTACAGTACCGAAAGTTGTACCTTGGATGACAATAGAAGCTCCAATGACCGGTTCACCCGTATCATCTTTGATAACTCCGGTAATCGTTCTGCGTTTGGCATTTCTGTCAATCGGTAATATTAACACATAATTGTTTTCCACTAACTCATAACGCATACCTGCCTGGCTACAAATCACTGAAAGTGCTTGCTCTAAAGGTTCTTTGTTTAATGTTAGTTTCAAAGGTACATTGTTCAAAGTTGCATCTTCGTACATGATATTAATTCCGGTTTGCTTTTTGACCATGTTAAGGGCCTCTTTCACACTGATGTTTTCACTTTTGATAGTGACTGTCTTATCAGCTGATACATTTGCAAACACAGCGTTGAATGTGCAGAATATGCACATTAGCATTACTAAAAACCTCATTTTTGGAGGTTTAGCTACTAAACTCTTCCAAAGCTCGTTTCTTTTCATAAAACTCAAATAACTTATTTAATAATTTAGAATATTCCTGTTATACAGGGCTTGATTATTGTTTTTTTACTAATATGGTTTCTCCCTTTTTCTCAAACTTGACATCGGATACACGATGAATGATGTCTAGTGCAAAGTCCAAAGGCTTGTTGCGGAAAATAACTCCGGTGAATTTCATGGTTTCTAATTCCTTGGATGCTATTTGAATATCTACATTATAGCATCGGGACAGACGGGCTATCAGCAAGGGAAATGGCATTGCGTCAAATTCCATAGCGCCCTCAGTCCATGAAATATAGAATTCAGGATCTACTTTGTAAACTTTTGATTGTGCAGAAGAGTAATGTTCGCCTGGTAGTAGATAATATTCACCTGATGGAGCATTTACCTTTAATTTTCCTTCAATCAAGGTTACTGATAATTCTTCATCGGGATAAGCCGAGATATTGAAAGTTGTTCCTAATACATAAATAGTATGGTCGTGTGTTTTTATTATGAAAGGGCGGGCTTCATCGTGTGTAACCTCAAACATGGCCTCTCCTTCCAAAGTAACTTCCCGGGTATCTCCGAATTGAACCGGAAAGTTGATATGGGAGTCCGCATTCATTTTTACTTTTGTGCCGTCAGCCAGTACTATTGCGTATTCCGAACCTTTGGGTACTATGATTTTATTCTGTAATAATTCAGCATCTGGTTCTGGCTTATGAGGATAATTACTTTCTTGTGGGAATGTGATCTCTCCATTGTTGATACGACTTCCATTGATTTCCCGTTGGCTGTTATAAAGTGGAACTACAGACTGGTTTGCTTGTACCCAGGTGGCTTTAGGAGTTTCTGGATTTTGGGAAAGAGGTGATTGTTGTGATTGTTCGCTTTGGGCAATAACAGGTGCTAGGTTCCGGTCATTGAAATATAAAATGGAGGTAATCCCTATCAGTATTGCTATTGCAGCGGCTGAGGAATAGACTACGATACGGCGATAAATACTACCGGATTGGTTACAACGATTTTGAAGTGACTTCCATGAGCCTTCTTTATCAAACTGATGTAATAAGTTAAGTTGGTTGTTTACATGATGGAGTGAAAGTAACTTCACAAAAATTTCTCTATGCGATGCGTCCTTTTCAATCCATTGCTTTAATTCTTCAAATTCCTGTTCATTGAGTTGATGGGACAGGTATTTTTGAATTAGAATTTCCGTTTTATTCTTTTGCATAATTGTTGTACTGTTTAACAGAAGTATCACAATTACACAAAATGGGTGACAAAAATCTGAAGAAATTTATAAATTAAATAAGATTAGGATTTCTGTCATATTGAAACGACGCAACATTTTTAGTGCGCGTGATAGGTGGGTTTTTACTGTATTTATGGAAATATGGAGCTCTTCAGCTACTTCTTTGTATTTTTTGTCTTCCAGAATAATTTTGACTAAAACATTATACTCTTGTTCCGGCAATTTTTTTAATTCGGCCAGTAATTGATTCCTTTTTTGCAATAGCTCTTCTTCATCATAAAAATCATCGATAGGAGAATAAGATTCTTCTTCCATTTCGTCTAAAGAAAAGTAACGTTCCCGTTGTACTTTGGTCAGTGAGGAGAAACGGACGGCATTGAATAGCCATGCGTGCAGATTGGAGGAAATAGTGGTATGCGAGTTTTTATCCCAAAAACTCACAAATAAATTCTGTACGATATCTTCTGATGTTTCCGCAGAACCTGTGAACTGTACAGAGTAGAGACATAAAGGGAGATAATAAGTATCATACAGTAGACGAAAGGCCTTTTCTTTGTTTTCAGCAAAGAGAGCTAGTATCCTTTCGTCTACTTCATTATATCTATTGTATTTTCTTACATTATTGTTCATGGATGCCTTTTGCGGCACAAAATTAGGAATTTAACCGACACGATATACGACTTTCATGGATTAAAAATGCAAAAAGTACAATGTATTATGAATATTTTCTTTATTTTTCAATTCTGAACCAGTCAGCGTCCGTCCATCCTCCGTCATTGGTTACAATAGCGGGGCGCGTACAGAAGATACCTACCTTGGCTCCTATCCATTTACCTTCTTTTACTTGGAAAGTTTCTCCTAATGGCTGGAATTTCTTGCCGTCCGTACTGTAGCTGAGGTTACATTTCACTAATAAGTCGTGACCGCCTTCACTGGCTTTAATCTTGTCTCCTTTTGCGGAAAATTTAGCGCGAAGATAGATTGTGCCGTCTTTTAAGGGAACGGAAGCATTTACTTTTTCAGTAGCTCCCCGATCGGCTTTCAGGCATTCCACTTGTGACAGGACAAGTCCGTTGTCTGTGTTTTCAACAACTAATCCGGCATAATCCATTCCCATTACAACCAGTCCCGTGCGTTCACCTTTATATTTTTCTGTCGGCTTGAAAGTAAGTTTGGTGGTGGCAGTAAAATTGGGAGCCGGGGTTTTTTGTAGCATCAGATTAGAAACATCCCATAAACTTTTATAATCTTCGGGAACTGGGTAGGAGTATAGACGTACAAATCCTTCTCCTCCGTTGAAATAAGCCCATTTTTCATTGATGTTAGCCTGCCATTGCCATTGAGGAGACAATGTATAACCATCAAACTCATCACTTTCTTGCGGGGTACAAATAGGATAGTTCTTACCTACATTAGGCTTTTTATAAGTCAGAACAGGTTCGCCACAACCATCGCCGTCTTTATCAACACCTATAACGGGCCAGTCATCAACCCATTTCATAGGTTGCAGATGGACTAAGCGTCCGTAAGCTCCTACGTCTTGGAAGTGCATGAACCAGTCCTCTCCCGTAGGGGTGTCTACCCAACCGCCTTGATGAGGCCCGTTGACGGGAGAGTTGCCTTGCGCTAATACTGTTTTCCATTCGTATGGACCGTATACGTTTTTTGAGCGAAGTACGACTTGCCATCCTGTAGGAACGCCGCCTGCCGGATGGAAGATGTAATAGTATCCATTACGTTTATAGAATTTGGGCCCTTCACAAGTTTGATGTGCTTCATGACCATCGAAAATGATACGGGATTGTGTGATAGCTTTACTTGCATCGGCACTTAGCTCACAAATTGTAATTACACTTTTCAGTCCGGCCCGGCTTCCTGCATAAGCGTGAACCAAATATACACGACCGTCATCATCCCATAATGGAGTCGTGTCGATGATGCCTTTTCCGGCTTTCACCAAAACTGGCTCGCTCCAGGGACCTTTCGGATCTTTGGCTTTCACCATGAATGCTCCTTGGTCCGGGTCACCCCAGAATATATAGAATTCACCGTTATGGTGGCGGATACTGGGTGCCCATACACGGTTGCCATGTTCAGGACGGACATCGGTAACAGGGGGCAGTGCGTAGGGTACAGCCGCACCTATGATAGTCCAGTTGACAAGGTCTTTGGAGTGTAATATTTGTAAACCGGGCAGACAGTTGAAACTGGATGAGGTCAAATAATAATCGTCTCCTACACGGCAAACGTCCGGATCGGAGTAATCCGCATACAGGACTGGATTTTTGTAGGTCCCATTGCCTTGGTCGGCCACCCAGGCTTGGGATACATAATTCTGTGCGGGAGCAGATAAAAAACAGCCTCCTAGCAGACAGAGAGTGATTAGTCGTTTCATGGTTTTAGATTTTTTATTTAATTGTAATTTTGCAAGGATGTTCCAATTCTTTTCTCCATTGGGGAAGATAATTGAACCAGTCTTTCATATCTTTAAATCCGAAACTTTCTTTTTTTGAGGTGAAAGTAACGTAATAGTGGAAATGCTGTTGCCCCGGTGCTTGTAAGGTATATAAGTAGTTTGATCCGTCTTGTACTTCTTTACCGATATATTTAGGAATGAAAGTTCCCATACCTGTTGTTTCCTTCACATAACCTATGGTGTCTGTGACAGGCCAGTCGGTTCCCCAGCTTCCAGTCAGTCCTTTATGGTCGCTCATGTGACCTCCTTCTTTCAGAATCTGTACACCTGCTGCAAAGACTTCCTGTTTAAGCGGACGGTCAAACAGGACATCTACCTTCATGTCCCGATGACCGCCATAGATGGTATATCGATTGATCATGTTCAAATCGTTCCCTTGATATTCCCAACCGATGACTTCTGCTTCGACGATGGCACGTACAGGACCGGAGGCTAGTACACGTTCCGTGCGGTTTACTACTGGTTTTATGTGGGTCGCTTCAGTACCATTCCAACCTTTTAATGCACCTACACCACCACTATTGTAAACACGTAGCGCATCATCTCCGTAGCCGTTGGCGCGTTGCGCTTTGGTAGGGTAGAAACAAGTCTCTTTTATTTCCAGTCTTTTATTTACTTTGCTATATGGATCTACCGTCTGTTTTTCGTTGAAATAGATACGATAGGCAACTAATTCACTCTCTATAGCCGGTCCGTGATGGTAAACAAAACTATATACATTCTCGGTTCCTGCCGCTGAAAATCCCGTAATATTGGCGAATTTGTTGTTATGTCCGTAAGCTTTCATTTGGGCATAAGTACGTGCCGGATAGTTTTTTTCACTTTTTTCTGAAGAGAGAATTATACGGAAACTTTTGTTGCTTTTGGCTGGCATATCGATAAGGAAAGCCAGTTCGTCAGCACGTGCGTCACCGTTCAGATCGTCCAGTTGGGACGGAATTTCTTTATTACCTTCCCATACAGTGGCGGATTTGATGTTGAAACCTGCTTTCAGGTTATTTAAATCTATCACTATCGGTTCGTCGGTCTTATTTTGATTCCATTCATTGCTGACTTCTACGGTCAGTGTCTTTTCGCCTTTTTGTGCAAAAGAGTTGGTAAAGCATCCTGCTAATAATGTGAGGACAATAATTGAGTGCTTTTTCATAATGATGTATAGTTTATTATTTTAAGCACGGATCATACGGATTACACAGTGTTAGTATGAAAACCGTGTTTATCCGTGCAATCCGTGCTTTACTATTTTTATAAATTAAGTGGAGAAATGCACTAATGGGTGTAAGAATTAGAAGTTGAGTTCTTCTCCTTGTGCCCCGATTTCAGCATGATTCTTTCCGTCTATCGTTACATTGGAAACATTTTGCATCTTCAAGTTCTTTCCACTTTTTAATAACTCTATTTTGATATTTTTCATATTAACTTCGTCGGCTTCGCTTAATACTACACCTTCTTTAGCATTAGATACGATGATATTCTCCATATTGATATTCTTGATTCTCATCTCAGGCAAGCCATTGAAGAACACAGCCCTGCCTGCTCCGTTACAGGTTACATCTTTGATAAAGATATTACGGAATATCGGAGTTTCTTCTGTTACAGGAGGGATGGTAGTTTCTGCTTTCTTTTCATCCTGATTAGGATCTTCACCACGACCTTTTCCACCATAGTATAAATTGAATATTAATGCTTCGTTCGGAATATTAATCATGTTGATATTGCTGATGTAGATATTCTCTACCAATCCGCCACGCCCACGATTACTTTTAAAGCGTAAGCCAACATCTGTACCCATGAAAGTACAATTGTCTACATATATGTTGTTTACACCTCCTGACATCTCACTACCTACAACAAAACCTCCATGTCCATGTAATACGGTGTTGTTCATAACGATAACATTTTGACAAGGTTCACCGCGTTTGCGCCCTTGTTCGTCCTTTCCTGACTTTATACAGATACCATCATCTCCTGCATCAAATGAGTTGTTGATAATCAATGCTTTATTACATGATTCCAAATCAAGAGCATCTCCGTTTTGTGAGTACCAAGGATTAGAAACTGTAACTTTATTAATTGTAATATTTTCACATGATAGCGGATGTAAGCACCAACTGGGTGAATTTTTGAATGTCGCTCCTTCCAGCAATACCTTATTACATTTGATGAAACTTAGCAATACAGGACGTAACCAGTCGCGCATGTAGTCCCAGTCAGAATCGGTAAGTTCTCCACGAGGTACGTTGAAGTTGTCTTTTGACAGGATAGCACCTTTCAATGCACCTTCACTGGGATACCAGATTCTTCCGTCGGTATCTACCACACCACCGGAGGCGACCAATTTTTTCCATTGGCCTTCAGTCAGTTTATCTTTTTTGGTCGGACGCCATGTGTCTCCATTTCCATCAAATACTCCGTGGCCTGTAATCGCTATATTTTCAGCATTACGTGCTGAAATAGGAGACTGGCAACGACGGGTTTCCAAACCTTCAAAAGACGTGTTTATAATGGGATATAGTGAATGGTCTGCACTGAATAATACTAATGCATTCTTTTCTGTATATAGATTCACATTGCTCAATAGTTCGATGGGACCGGTCAGCCACAAGCCTTCAGGAATAATGACTTTGCCACCTCCTTTGGCATTAACCTGTTGGATTGCATCATTAATAGCCTTTGTGTTTAAAGTGATACCGTCTGGCTTGGCACCGAAATCTATGATGTTTACCGAATAGTCTGGAAAAGTAGGTTGTTCAACTTTATCCATCTTGAAAGGGAGGCTTGTATAGATGGCGGGATCTATAATATCTTCTACAATAGTCGTAGACGGACAATTATTACATCCGGTCAAAAAAGGAATTAAACATGTGGCAGGAAGTAATAGAATCTTCTTTATTAAAGTAGTCATTGGTATTATATATGTTTAAGATTAATAATTATCTAGTTGATTGTTGCTTTAAGAAGTCTTATCACTCTCCCGTAAAAGACCCTCACGGGCTATTTACGGGAGCAGCAATAATGTTTCATGTTAACCTAATTCTAACCTTAAATAAATATTATGAAAAAACCTCTTAATTCGATGGCAAATATAGCTGAAAGAATTGTCCTTTATGTGCACTATTTGATAGAATAAGTGGATTTTTTGTTAAATTCTCATTTAGCTGAAACCTTAAATGGTAAAAATTAGTTTTATAATTGCATTATTTCTTCATTTGTGTGCAAAAAAAGCTATGATTAATTTATTTGTTTGTATCTTTGCAAACTAATTTAACAATAAAGAAGGTATGAGTTACAATTTGTTGAAAGGAAAAAGAGGTATTATTTTTGGTGCATTGAACGAACAGTCTATCGCATGGAAAGTTGCTGAAAAGGCTGTAGAAGAAGGTGCGTCCATTACATTGTCCAATACTCCGGTAGCTGTCCGCATGGGAGAAGTTTCTGCTTTAGCTGAGAAACTGAATTGTGAGGTAATTCCGGCAGATGCAACCAGCGTAGAAGATTTGGAGAATGTTTTCAAACGTTCGATGGAAATATTGGGTGGAAAAATAGATTTCGTTCTGCATTCTATCGGTATGTCTCCTAACGTTCGTAAGAAACGTACTTATGATGACCTCGATTATGATATGTTGAGCAAGACTCTGGATATATCTGCCGTTTCGTTCCACAAAATGATTCAAGCTGCTAAAAAGCTGGATGCTATTGCGGAGTATGGTTCAATTCTGGCTTTGAGTTATGTTGCTGCACAACGTACATTCTATGGATATAATGATATGGCGGATGCAAAAGCATTGCTTGAATCTATCGCACGCAGTTTTGGTTACATTTATGGTCGTGAACATCATGTGCGTGTGAATACCATATCTCAGTCACCGACCATGACTACTGCCGGTTCAGGTGTGAAAGGTATGGATAAGCTGTTTGACTTTGCTAACCGTATGTCACCATTAGGCAATGCTTCGGCAGACGAATGTGCAGATTACTGCATTGTAATGTTCTCTGACCTGACTCGTAAAGTGACTATGCAGAATTTATATCATGATGGAGGTTTCTCCAGTGTAGGTATGAGTTTGCGTGCTATGGCAACTTATGAAAAAGGTCTGGATGAATATAAAGACGAAAACGGAAACATCATTTACGGATAAGAAATAGATGATGCGCAAAATTATATTCATATTAGTAGTATGTCTTGTTGCTCTTTCCTCCTGTCAGTGGGATGGGAAGAGTGGCAATACTGCTGATGTGGATGTAAGAGTTGCCCGTTATGATCGTTTGCAGTATGAGTATGTCACGATGAATAGTTTCTCGGCACTGCAAAAAATGAATACGGACTATCCTCAGGTTACCAAACTGTTGATAGAAGATGTATTGGCGATAGGTGAGGTGGATGACATGAAGATTAACGACCGGATGTTGGAATATTATTCGGATTCTACTTTATTGACTTTGATGCACGATGCCGAAGAGAAATTTAAGGATCTTGGTTGGGTTGAGGAAAAACTGACCAAAGGTTTCAAACGTTTGAAAAAAGAGGTTCCTGCATTGTTCGTTCCTCATTTTTATGCTCAAATAGCTGCTCTGAATCAGTCTGTTGTAGTTGGGGACAGTATTTTGGGTTTTAGTATTGATAAGTATATGGGAGCAGATTATCCTTTATATAAACGCTTCTATTATGACTATCAATGTCGCAGTATGGAGCCTGATCGTATTGTTCCGGATTGTTTTACCTTTTATTTGCTGAGTCAGTATCCTTTGCCATGGCAGCCTGGTCGTACTTTATTAGATATGATTATGCATCGTGGAAAGATAAATTGGATAGTGGCTCATATTTTAGGGTATGAATCTTTTGAGAAAGAGATGGGATATAGTGAGGATGAGGCTGAGTGGTGCAGGAAGAATAAAACAAGTCTGTGGAAGACAATGGTTGAAAATGGTCATTTATATGCTACCGATCCCCTTGTTGTACGTACTTATATACGCAAGGATCCCTTTATTTCTATTATGGGTGAGAAAACTCCTGCAAGTATTGGAGTATGGATGGGGATTTTGCTGATTGATGAATATATGAAAAAGCATCCTGATATGACAATAAAGGATTTGTTGGCTAAGACGGATTATCATCAGATGTTGGCTGAAACAGATTTCAAACCTTGATATTTTGATTGATTAGTAGTATGATGGAAGTTGCTTTGTATCTATTGCCTGTCACATTAGGCGAAACTCCTGTGGAAAATGTGTTGCCTGTGTATAATAAAGAGGTCATTCTCGGCATCAAACATTTTATTGTAGAAGATGTACGCTCGGCACGTCGCTTTTTGAAAAAGGTAGATCGCGGGATTGACATAGATGCATTGACTTTTTATCCATTGAACAAACATACTTCTCCTGAAGATATTTCCGGTTATCTGAAACCTTTGTTGGCCGGACAGTCCATGGGAGTTATTTCTGAAGCCGGTTGTCCGGCTGTTGCTGATCCTGGAGCGGACGTGGTTGCTATTGCTCAGCGTAAGAATCTTAAAGTGGTGCCTTTGGTAGGACCTTCCTCTATTATTATGTCTGTTATGGGATCGGGTTTTAATGGACAGAGTTTTGCTTTTCATGGTTATTTGCCTATTGAGCCTGGTGAGCGTGCGAAACGTATTAAGGTATTGGAGCAACGTGTTTATGCAGAAGATCAGACGCAGCTTTTTATTGAAACTCCTTATCGTAATAATAAGATGGCGGAAGATATTCTTAAGAATTGCCGTCCGCAAACCAAACTTTGTATTGCTGCCAATATTACGTGTGAAGGAGAATATATAAAGACTAAGACAATAAAGGAGTGGCAGGGGAAATTGCCGGATTTATCGAAGATTCCCTGTATTTTCTTGATTTATAAGTAATGCGGGACATTCATTAAATATTACAAAATCAGCCAACTAATTCATACACAAAGTATTG